>Ga0207646_10002986_pt1 | contig 19543 bp, 17 predicted proteins | sample KBSK5502metaG_FD_184343 | JGI IMG/M metagenome (GOLD analysis project Ga0207646, IMG submission 184343) | Corn, switchgrass and miscanthus rhizosphere microbial communities from Kellogg Biological Station, Michigan, USA - KBS K5-50-2 metaG... | ecosystem: Host-associated > Plants > Roots >...
CCGGCGCTGCGTCGCGGCTCCTATCGCACTGTTCCGGTGTCGCGTGGCGTCTTCGCGTATGCCCGCGAAGCCGACGGCGAGCGCGTCCTGGTCGCGCTGAACTTCACGAAGTCGGCGCGGATCGTTTCCCTCGGGACCGGCACCGCGAAGATCGCGCTCTCGACGCGCCACGACCGCGACGGCGCGCAGGTCGATCTCGCCCGCTTCGAGCTCGGCCCCGACGAAGGCGTCGTCGTCGCGTCAGCGTGATCACGATCGCGCCGAGCGCGCTAGTTTCCCCTTCGGGACGCTTTTTCGGGGCCACGATGCGTAGCCTCCGTGTTTTCGAGCCGCTCCGAGTAATGCTCGGCGCCGTGCTCCCACAACCACGCAACCGTCTCGGCCAGCGCCTCAGCGGGATCGGGCTCAGTAACGCCGAGCACCTCGCGCAGACGCCGATCCGAGCAAAAGTACGGGGAATGGATCTTGAACGGATGGACGGCAGCGTCCCAGGGCACCACGACGGGCTCCCACTGCCAGTCCAAGAGCCGCGCGATCTCACCAGCGAGTCCGGCGTAAGTCCAGCCGTACGGGTCGACGACGTTGACCGGCCACAATCCCGCTGGGGCTTTCTCGATAGCGGCGATCACCGCCCGCGCAACGCGTTCGAGGGCGGCCCGCGCGAAGAACTGAGCTCCGCCGTCAGGCAGGTCCAATCTTCGGACTCCGGCGCGGATCCACGAGACGAGCGTCCACTCACGGCCGGCCGCGCCGGGCCCGTAGATCATCCCGGGCCGCAGCACCGCGATCGACTCGTCGACCCGTGAGCCGCCGAGGGCGCGCTCCATCGCAGCGTTGTCGTGACCGGGCGGTGCCCAGGGATACGGCGCGTTGCGCAATGGAGCGTCCTCCGTGACCGGGAGGGTCTGCGCCGGGAGAAGGCCGCGGCCCCCCGCTCGGTCATGGCCTGAGCCGACGACGAAGTACTCGTAAACGTCCGTCGAGCTCACGACCACAATGCGACCGATCCCAGCCTGACGCGCGCGCTCGAGCCAGCGTACCGGCGTTCGCCGCGGTCGTACGAGTGTCGACGACCGCATCGGCGCTCATCCGAGCGATCGGGCCATCGATCGCGAGCAGTTCGTCGCGGTCCCCGTGAATGTGATCGACGCGAGGATCCGGTGGAGGTTCGTGCCGTCCGGTGTGTGCGACTGTCACCTGATAGCCGCGCGAGATCGCAAGACGGCAAGCCGCAACCCCGAGCGGCCCGGTGCCACCGAGGAATAGGACGCGCATGCCTACGTCGAGGGCACGAGCACCGCTGCGTCCCGCGCCCCAACCCTGACACCGCCGCTGCTGCGCTTTCCGCTTAGCAGATCGGTGCGCTCGCCGTCGGGAAGACATACGTCCGTCGGGAAGTCGCCGGTGTTGACCGCGACGTAAAGCTCGGCGTGCGGCTCGTCGGGCGGTGCGAGCGGTCCCGTCGACGAACGGCGATAGGCGTAGACCTGCCGTTCGTCGTCGACGAGCACGTCCTCGAGCGCGCCCCACGAAAGCCAGGGCCGCTCGCGACGAGCATGGATGAGCGCGCGGTAGGTCGAGAGGAGCCGACGGTCCTGCTTCGCCGGATCCCATTCCATGCAGCGGCGCGAATCCGGATCCTCGCCGCCCTGCATCCCCACCTCGTCGCCGTAGTACACGAGCGGTGCTCCGGTCGCGGTGAGAAGCAGCACCGCGGCGAGGCGCGCGCGGTCGGCGCTTCCGCCGAGCTCGGTGCGGATGCGCGCGGTGTCGTGGCTGCCGAGCAGGTGCATGAGTCCCGGTGTCGCGCCGAGGTCGTACATGTTCCGAATTCCGGCGGTCCGGCCCGCGAAGCGGCTCGGCGTGATGTCCCGGCGCAGGAAGTCGAGGACCGCGTCGCGCCACGGGTAGTGCATGACCGAGTCGAACTGCGCGCCGTCGAGCCAGCGGATCGCGTCGTGCCACGTCTCGCCCACGATGAAAGCATCCGGCTTCGCCGCCTTCACCCGATCGCGGAACGCGCGCCAGAACCGGTGGTCCACCTCGTTCGCAACGTCGAGGCGCCATCCGTCGACGTCGGCCTCGCGGATCCACTTCTCGCCGATGCCGACCAGATAGTCGCGCAGCTCAGGGTTTGCGGTGTTGAGCTTCGGGTGGCTGCGCGCGCGGTTCGCGAAGGTCTCGTAGTTCACCGCGTCGAAGTCCACCGGAAAGCTCTCGATACGGAAGAACCAGTCGCGATACCTGCTGGCCTCGCCCTTTTCGAGGACGTCACGGAACGCGAACCATTTGTCGCCCGAGTGGTTGAAGACGCCATCGAGAAGCACCCGGATGTCCCTCTCATGCGCGTCGCGCACGAGCGCGGCGAGGTCCTCGTTCGTACCAAGCCCCGGATCGACGCGCTCGTAGTCGGCCGGGTCGTATTTGTGATTCGACGGAGCGGTGAAGACCGGTGTCAGGTACAGGCCGCGGACGCCGAGGTCGGTGAGCCAACCAAGGTTTTGCCGGATGCCGGGGATGTCGCCGCCGAAGAAGGACTTCACCGTCGGCGCTTCGCCCCACGGCCGTTTCCACGCCGGATCGTTCATCTGGTCGCCGTTCGCGAAGCGGTCGGGAAAGATGAGATAGAACGTTCGCCCAGCGATCCATGGCGGCACCGCGAAGCGATCGATAGGCAGGTCATACGGGTAAAAGAAATGACCGACGTGATGCTTGCGCGCCGGGCGCCGTTCGAGGAAGCCGTGCTCGTTGAAGAAACGGACGGCGCCCGCGCTGTCGGTGAGCTCGAAGAAGTAGCGGAGACGCGAGGTGGGCATCGGCAGGACCGCCGACCAGTAATCGCTGATCCCATCGGTGGTCTCGCGCACCAGCGAGAGGGTTCCCTCGAGTCCCGGTGCGTACTTGTCGGCGAAGTGGCAGCGCACCGCGGCCAGGTCCCCGGCTTCGCAGAGCAGGCGTACGAAGAAACGATCCCCCGCGAGCGGCTGAACGAATGGGGCACGGGCGCGATGCCGGATCGCGGCGAGCCTCACGGCGCTTCCTTCATCCGCCGACGTTAGCAGGCCGTCCGTCGCTTGGCGGGTCGCGGATACTTCGGCCGTGGGGGTGATTGCCGCTCCGGCCGCGACCATTGGCAGACCGGTCGGCACGCTGCCGACGTTCCAGATCTTCCAGCTCTCGATCTACTGGTTCGGCATCAACGCGATCTGGGGCGGCCTCAACAACGTGATCCTCCAGCGGCGCATGGACGATCTCGTCGGCAAGGCGAACGCCGGCTCCGGCCTGGCACTGCTCACGCTGCTCGGCGCGGCGGTCGCGATCGTCGTCCAACCGACGATCGGAACGATCTCCGACTACACGATCACGCGGTGGGGGCGGCGCAAGCCGTACATCGCCATCGGGGCACTGCTGGACGTCGTGTTCCTCGCCGGCATCGCGACTTCGAACACGTACATCTCCGTGGTCGCGTTCGTGGTCCTTCTGCAGATCTCCTCGAACTTCGCGCAGGGGCCGTTCCAGGGGTACGTTCCCGACCTTGTGCCCGCCGCGCAGGTCGGCCTCGCGAGCGGCCTCATGGGTGTGATGATCGTGCTGGGCCGCATCGGCGGCGTCGCGATCGCGTCGATCGGACTCTTCACCGGCAGCTTCGTGACCGCGACGATCGGCCTCGGCCTTCTCGAGCTCACCACGGCGATCGTGACCCTCGTGACCGTTGATGAAGGCCGCGCCGCCGTCGCGCGCGGCGGGCGTTCGTGGCTTCAGATCGCGACCGGCGCCTGGGGCCTCGACATCTTGAAGGAGCGGAGCTTCGTGTGGCTCCTCGGCTCGCGGCTCTTCGTCCTGATGGCGACGGTCACGCTTACCGACCTCATCTTCTTCTACATGAGCCGGTCGATCGGTCTCTCCGACGCGGAGATCGGGATCTGGATCAACGTCGCGACCGCGGTCATCGCTGTGACCACGGCACTGACGACGTTTCCGGCAGCCCGCCTCTCGGACCGTCTCGGTCGAAAGACGCTCGTCTACTTCACCTGCGCGCTCGGATCGGTGGGGATGTTCGGCGTGGCTCTCGCGCCGAACATCGTCGTCGCGATCGCGTTCGTGATCCCCGTCGGCATCGCGGCGGGCGCGTTCCTCGCCGTGGACTGGGCGCTCATGACGGACATCGTGCCGAAGGCCACGAGCGGCCGGTACATGGGAATCTCGAATGTCGTCACGGGCGCCGCGGGCCCGATCGCGATCGCGATCGGCGGCGTCGCGATGGACCGGGTGGGCGCATTCGATTTCTCGCTCGGTCCGCGCGTCGCGTTCCTCTTCGCGCTCCTCTATTACGCGCTCGGCGCTCTGCTGCTTCGCCCGGTCGACGAGCGCCGCCGGGAGTGAGCGAAACCCTGCTGGCGCGATCGTGGTTGCTAGACGCCCAACCGCATCAGACTGTGTTGCGCCTAGCAATGGTCTCGAGGAGAGAGAACCTAATCGAGCTTGCTCCGGAAGGGGAAGGTGGCCGGATCGTCTTCGTCCCACCCAAAGAGCTCAAGGCGCTTCGTCTCGGGGATCGCGAAGTCAGAATGCTCAGGCAACGTGTAAGCGACGAACTCGAGCACCTCGAGATAACCGTCATTGTGGCGAACGATCACATCGACCGGCTGCCCATCTGCAAGCTTTCCGCGCGCCTCGAAGTGAACCCGTGGACCAACAGGAGCAGGCGCAGCTTGCGTCCGATCCACCGAGAGTGTCAGCGAAGGACAGCCGCACGTGTCCCGCAGCTCGGCAGACGTCAGCGGCAGTTGTGCCAAGAGTTCGGCGCTTCCCTTGAGCGGCTGCCTCAGCACGAATGACAGGAAATCGCGCTCGTTCTTGGATAGCGATCGCATCAAGCCAGTCTAGGAACCGACTTGGCTGGCACCCCTCCGGGCTGCACCGGTCGTTCTTATAAGGCGCCGCGGTAGTTAGGCCGGATCAACCGTGATGCTCCTCACAAGCTCGGGTTGCCGCTTTTAGAAGATCCCGACCCACAGGCGAGTCGGGTGGAATCAACAGTTGCCCGTCGCGAACGATCTCCGCGACGGCGCACGGATCATGGAGCCGCTGGAGCAACGGAAGTCCGTCTCGTTCGATCACCAGCAATAGGTCCGCGACACACTCAGACAAGTTCGCTCCATCCTCGCGGACGAACCAGGTGTCGGTACGGTCATGCACATCGCTCCGCAACACTGCCATCAGTCCTTGGCGGTGCTTCACAAAACTCTCGGGCAGGTTGCTGCGCAGGGGTGACTCAAAGGGCCGAAACCATGGCTGAGGCAATGTCTTGGAGAGTCGCATGTTGAGCTCGCACTCCCAGTAGTGTGGGCGAGGTCTGCCCTCTGGGTCCGATCTAACGCTATCGGACCTGAGGTACGCGGGCAGTGACGCGACAAATGCCCCGAACGAGTAAGACGTGCATCCGACGGCATCTGCGAGCGTGCCGATCAGGTTGATCTCGATGAGATCCACCGAGTCGCCAAGGTCTCGCCACGCCACCCGCTCTGTGCGACGTGTGAAGCCGTGCGATTTCAATGTTGGCCACAGGTCGGACCGGAATCGGCGAGTGACCTCGCGAGCGTCCACGTCCGCTCAGGTTGGCACCCGAAAGTGCGGCTTGCATCTCTGGCAACTCGGGGCGACCTGCTGCCCGCCTCATCGATTTGGCCGCTTCTCTGAAGCGCGTTTCGCCTCAATGCTGGTATCAGTTCGTGCGTGAATAACGCGAGGCCGCTTCTTTCGACCTCGTCGCTTTCGAGGACGACATCGCCGTTTTGTTCGCTTCTGACGACCGCTGCTTTTCCTGACGGACCCGCGGAGCAGCGAACAGGACGCATTTCTGATGTTTCCTCCAACCATCTTGACGTCAGAACACCTGTTCCATATCGTCCGTTGGTCATGCGAACGGCCGTTCGATTTCCCGCACGGGTAAGCCTGGAGCAGATCCTCGACGGCCTCGCGCGGGACCCCGACTTCAAGCAGATGGTCACGCGCTGGGAGCGGATCCCGCCGCGCCGCGCGAGCTATGCGGACTACCCGGCCTGGCTCGACGGCCGGATCTCGGCGTCGCTCCGCCGACGCGGGATTCTCTCGCTCTACTCGCATCAAGCCGACGCGCTCGAGAGCACGCACGCGAAGAAGCACACCGTCGTCGTCACGCCGACCGCGAGCGGCAAGACGCTCTGCTACGACCTTCCGGTCATCGACGCGATCGCGAAGGATCCGACGGCGCGCGCGCTCTACATCTTCCCGACCAAGGCGCTCGCCCAGGACCAGCTCGCGGAGCTCGAGCGCCTCGCGAAGGACGTCGACATCGACCTCAAGACCTACACCTACGACGGCGACACGCCGCCGGCGGTGCGCGCCGCGATCCGCAGCGCCGGCCACGTCGTCATCACGAACCCCGACATGCTCCACACCGGGATCCTCCCCCACCACACGAAGTGGGTGAAGCTCTTCGAGAACCTGCGCTTCGTCGTCCTCGACGAGCTGCACACCTATCGCGGGGTCTTCGGCTCGAACGTCGCGAACGTCCTTCGGCGGCTCCGTCGCATCTGCGAGTTCTACGGTTCGCATCCGACGTTCATCTGCACCTCGGCGACGATCGCCAACCCCGAAGAGCTCGCGCGCCGGCATGTCGAGGAGGACGTCGTCGTCATCGATCGCAATGGCGCGCCGAGAGGCGAGAAGGTGCTCGTCTTCGTGAACCCGCCGGTCGTGAACCAGTCGCTCGGCATCCGCAAGAGCGCGCTTTTCACCGGCCGCGATATCGCGGCAACGCTCCTCGCCTCAGGCGTGCAGACCATCGCGTTCGCGCGCTCGCGGGTGGAGACGGAGCTGCTGCTCACCTACCTGCGCTCGCGCTTCCCGCAGCCGCAGTGGCCTCAGGACCTCATCCGTGGCTATCGCGGCGGCTATCTCCCCTCGGAGCGGCGCGCGATCGAGAGTGGCCTTCGCGACGGTTCCGTCCGTGGTGTCGTGTCGACGAACGCACTCGAGCTCGGCATCGACATCGGCGCGCTCCAGGCCGCGGTCCTGCTCGGTTACCCCGGGACGATCGCGTCGACGTGGCAGCAGATGGGTCGGGCCGGTCGGCGCGAGGACCTGTCGGCCGCGTTCCTCGTCGCGACCTCATCCCCGATCGATCAGTACGTCGTTCAGCATCCCGGGTACGTGCTCGACCGCTCGCCGGAGGCCGGTCTCGTGAATCCCGACAACCTTCACGTGCTGGTGCATCACCTGAAGTGCGCGGCATTCGAGATCCCGTTCGAGACGCGCGAGCGGTTCGGGACGGAGGACACGCCGGGCGTGCTCGCGTACCTGGATGAGCAGGGCGTGCTGCACGAGTCCGGTGGGAAGTACCACTGGTCCGATCAGGCCTTTCCCGCCGAGACGACATCGCTGCGCACCGCCACCAACGACAACGTCGTCATCGTCGACACGACGGGACCGGCCCCGCGCACGATCGGCTCCGAGCATCACGACGGCAAGGCTCGGGTGATCGGCGAGATCGATCGATTCGCCGCGCAGGTGCTGCTGCACGAGCAGGCCATCTATCTCCACGAGTCGAAGCAGTTCCAGGTCGAAAGGCTGGACTGGGACAACGCGAAGGCGTACGTGCGCGAGGTGAAGGTCGACTACTACACCCAGGCGGAGCTCGCAGTGCGCATCCGTGTCATCGACGAGTTCGACCGGCGCGCGACGCAGCGCGGCTTCGACCTCGCGCACGGCGAGGTCCTCGTGTCCACGCTCACCACGATCTACAAGAAGCTCACGATGTACACCCACGAGAACGTCGGCTGGGGCAAGATCCACCTGCCCGAACTGGAGCTTCAGACGACGTCGTTCTGGTGCTCGCTGCCCGAACGAGCGGTCGCGGGGTGGCCGAAGGAGCGCGTCGAGGTCGCGCTCGCCGGTCTTGGGAATCTCCTGCACGGCCTGGCGCCGCTGCTCCTGATGTGCGCTCCGCATGACCTCGGACTCGCCGTGGAGGTCCGTTCGCCGCACACCGAGCGGCCGACGATCTATCTGTTCGACATGACCCCCGGAGGAATCGGCTTCAGCGAACGACTCTTCAAATCGACCGATGTGCTGCTCGACCGCGCCCGAGAGCACCTCGATTCCTGTGGATGCGGAACCGGATGCCCGTCCTGCGTCGGTCCGGCCTACGCCCTCGGCAACGACGTGCGCGAAGCCGTCGCGGATCTCCTCTCCCTCCGCCGATGAACGACCTCCGATCCCGAATCGCCGCGATTGTCGAACGCGATCGCGCCCAACAGCCCTCTAGACCTGGGGAGAGCGGCGGCACTGGCCGAAACCCTCTTTACGCGACGGTGGACCCCCCGGCCTCCGGCCGGTACCCCGTCGCGCGGGGGCCCTCGGCCAGTGCCGCCGTTCCTCCAGCATTCCCGTTCGAAGTGCGCGAGCAGCGGATCGCACTCGACGATCTCGGACTCGAGATCGTCGGGAGGGGAGCGTGCGATCCACTGCTCATCGCACACCTCGGCCTCAAAGGCGCCTCCCCGGAGCGATGGCAGGACGTCCTGTTTCTGGACACAGAAACGACGGGGCTCTCGGGCGGCACGGGCACCTACATCTTTCTCATCGGCGTCGCTCACTTCGCTGGGAATGAGCTATTGCTGAGGCAGCACATGCTGCTCGATCTCGGCGCCGAGAAAGAGTTCATCGAACAGCTCAAAGCGGAGATCGAGCCGTTCCGCGCCTGCGCCTCGTACAACGGAAAGGCGTTCGACCTTCCGATAATCCGCACGCGATTCGTCATGGCCATACGCAGCGATCTCACCGTCGACGACTCGCACCTCGACCTCCTGCATCCAGCGCGGCGGCTGTGGTCGAATCGATTCGGTTCCACCACGCTGAGGCAGCTCGAGGAGAGCGTCCTCGACGAGGGACGAACCGCGGACATCCCAGGCTGGCTCATCCCCGACGCGTACTTCCATTACCTGCGCAAGCGTGACCCCGCGATCATTGCGCCGGTCCTCGAGCACAACGCGCGTGACGTGATCTCGCTCGTTCGAATCACCGATCGCGTCGCGCGCGCGGTCACGGCTGCGCGCGGCGGGCGCGCCCCCGATCACGCACCCGCAGCCTTCGCGCTGGCGCGCGGCTTCGAGCGCACCGGCGAGACCGACGCCGCGTTCGCGTGCTACGAGAGCGCGTACTGCGACGGCGACAACGCGCTGCGCGCGAAGCTCGCGCTGGCGTTCGCGCGGCTCCTGGAGCGGCGCGGCGACGTCGAGCGCGCGCTCCGGATGATGGAGACGCTCGTCGCACTCGGGCTTGGCTCGGAACGCTGGCGCGAGCAGGCCGAGAGTCGGATACGCAGACTGTCGAAGAAGCGATGGCGGAAGCTCGCCACGGCAAGCTGAGATCCGCCCGCTCGCGGCGGCCCGCGTCGACGACGTGAAGACGGTGACGAAGGGCACGTGGGGTGCCTCCTGCTGGGACGATCAGGAGGCGCGCCGCTCCCGCCGGTCGGAGGGCCGCGCCGGCCGCGTCCCGACCCGTGCGATCGCCGCGTGCCGGAAGCGCGCGGCCACGACGATCGCAAGGAAGACGAGCGTCAGGATCAGCTCTACGTACGGCGTCGCACGCAGCAGCGCGAGGGCCGGCTCGCTCACGATGAGGTCGGCAGCGGTCCACAAGATGGCGACCGCGCCGAGCCAGGTCGCCTGAGGGAACCGGTCGAGCACCCGAATCACGAGGCCACTTCCGAAGAGCACGATCGGGATCGAGAGGCCGAGCCCGAACAACAGGAGCGGGATGTTCCCGTGCGCCGCGGCACCAACGCCGAGGATGTTCTCGAGGCTCATCGCGAAGTCAGCGGCGAGGATCGTGACGACCGCTGCGCGCAAGGTGGTGACCTCGCGGACCGTCCGGCCGCGGCCATCGTCGGGCCGCACGAGCCGATAGGCGATCACGACGAGGGCGAGACCACCGACGAACTGTAGGTACTGGACAGTGAGCAGAAGCGTCACGACGGCGGCGGCGGCGACGCGGAGCGCCACCGCGGCACCCGCGCCGAAGACGATCGCCTTGCGCCGCTGAGCACGTGGCAGCCCTCTCGCGACCATCCCGATGACGAGTGCGTTGTCGCCGGACATGGCGAGGTCGATCAATGTGATCGCGAGGATGGCCTGGAGAGTCTCGGCCATCGTCAGCGTGAGTGGAACTTGAACGCGACGAAGACGACGACTCCGATCATCCAGAGGACCGGGATCGCAAGAAGGAGGATCGCGTCGCCTCCAGAGGCCGCGGCGACGTGATCCGCCCCGATCGCAGGCATCGTGTCAGTATACTGACGCTCTGTCAGAAGCCTGTCGCGCGCTGACATAGTGCTAGCGTCCTGTCATCGCGAAGCCTCCGTCACGGCGCCCGCTGGCGCTCGCGGTCCGGTCCGCGCGCGAGGGACTGCACCTCACGCAAGCCGAGCTCGCCCGCCGTGTGGGTATCTCGCGGGCAGCGATCGCAGAGCTTGAGGCTGGGCGCATCCAGCAGCCACGCGCCGCGGTCTTCGCGCGTCTCTCGGCGGTGCTCGGCATTCCTGCGGCTCTGCTGCTCGCGGCGACAGGCGTCGGCGAGGCCGAGGCGGCATCGCTGACCGGGCTGGAGGGCGATGAGCTCGTCGCGATGGCCGCGACGATGGTCCGCATGGCCGAGCGTGACCGTCGCTGGCTTCGCGAGCGCTTCGCCGAGCTTCGCGAGCTCCTCGTCTTGCGAGGAGCGACCGCTTCGAAGGGCCGCACCAGGAAGTCCTGACCGCGGCGGGGCATCATCCGGCCGTGAGCTCGGCGGTCGAGGAGAGCATCCGGCGCTACGGCGAGACCGAACCGCGCATCCACGCCTTCGTCCGCTACGACGCAGAGCCCTCGCTCCTGATGGACGCGGCCCTCGCCGCGACCCATGCAACGGGCGCGCTCCTGCGCATGCCGATCGCGGTGAAGGACATTTTCGATACGGCCGGTTCGCCGACCGAGCGCGGCAGCGCGCTCTACGCCGGTCGCATCGCCGAGGACGACGCGGACGTTGTGCGCGATCTCCGCGCCGCCGGCGCGATCATCGTCGGAAAGACGGTCACGGCCGAGCTCGCCATGGCGCATCCGGGACCGACGCGCAATCCGTGGGATGTCTCGCGCACGTCGGGCGGATCGTCCATGGGGTCAGCCGCCGCGGTCGCGGCGGGCGTCGTTCCGTTCGCGATCGGCAGCCAGACGAACGGGTCGGTCGTGAGGCCCGCGGCATTCTGTGGAGTGGTGGGATTCAAGCCGACCTTCGGGCGGCTCTCGCGCAGGGGGATGTTCGTCACATCAGAGACGCTCGATCAGGTCGGAGGCTTCGCGCGATCGGTCCAGAAGGTCGCCGCACTCGTTGCGGCGATGGCCGGCGAGCCGCTCGCGCGGTGGTGGTCCGCAGACCGAACGCCGCCGAAGCTCGCCGCGCTCCGGACCGGCGAATGGGAGCACGCCGATCTCGCCGCGCAGGAGCGGTTCCAGGCCGACGTCGATCGCCTCGCGGCGGCGGGCGGTCCGATCGCGTGGCCGACTCCACCTGAGGGCCTCGACGACGCGCGGCGTGTGCTGCAAACGATCATGTACTTCGAGCAAGCGCGCTCGCTCGAGAGCGATCTGCGCGGACGGGAAGCGCTCGTGAGCGAGATCGCACGCGCGAATCTCGCCGAAGGCGCCGCCATCTCCGATGAGGCATACCGCGAGGCGCTCGGCGCCCGTGCGCGACTCGTCAAAGCGTTCGCGCTGTGGGCCACGCCGTATGACGCTGTCCTCACGCCTGCCGCGGTCGGCGAGGCTCCCACGCCGGAGACGACCGGCGACCCGCGTTTCTGCACGAGGTGGTCGCTCATCGGCGCGCCGGCGATCGCGATACCGAGCGGGCTCGGCCCGAACCGTTTGCCGCTCGGGCTGCAGCTGGTCGCCGCGCCCGGCGACGATCGACGCCTCCTTGCAGCGGCGGCGTGGTGCGAGGCGAAGCTGCCGTGGATCGGAGCCCCTCCGCTCTAACTACTAGTCAGCCGCCCAAAACTCGGATTCGCGGGTGGCGGCGATCGGCCACGATGCGGGCATGCGGCTTGGCCCGATCCTCGCGCTGCTCATGCTCGTCTGCGCATCCAGCCCCGCCGCCGGCGCGACCGATCGCACCGCCGCGCTCCTCGCCGAGCTGGACATGTGCGATCCAGCCGTCGCGGCGGTCACCGGACCGCCCCTCGCCGCGCTCCTCAGCCTTGCCGATGGCCGCTCTGCCACCGATCTGGATGCGCTCCTCCAAGGACCGCGAACGTGTATCGGGCATGTGCTTGCGAGCGGCCACGGGGATGACGAGCTCGTGCTGGTCGGATCGCCGCGGCCCGGCGATACGGTCGGGGCGGTCCTTTGGGTCGACCAGGGTTGGTGGCGCATCGCCGCAGCTCGGATCGGCTATCGACCGTGGGTCTATCTCGACTCACAGAGGGATGTCGGCCGCGAGCTGATCGTCGGGATCGATAGCGGTGGTTCAGCCGGCACGATCGGATTGATCGGCCTGCGGCTCCACGGATCCAGCCTGACCTCTTTCATGAACGCGTCGCCGGGTGAGATCACGAAGGTCACAGTCGTTGACGAAGATCGACTGTTGATCGAACGACGCTCTACCTCCGATCGCCTCTTTCTCTGGAACGCACATGCCGGATGGCCCGGAGGCGCCCAGTGGCTCTTTGAGCGTCGGGGAGATTGGCTCGTGGAGGTTGCCAACCGGCAGGATCCGGATCCGTACTACGTCGCGACTGGGTTCATCGGCGCGCTTTTCGACCGCGATGTGCCTTCGATGTTGCGCTTCGCGAGCGCCGATGTGGTCGCACGCGCCCTAGCGATGCCCGTGCCGGACCGTCCCTTCGTGAGCCTTTCGAGCATCGGCGATGCCGATTTCACGCAGCGAGAGCGGATGAGCTGGCGCGCACTTCCGCTGGCGGCGCGCACTACGCCACCCTCCCAACCGGTGTGGATCACGGCGACCTTCTTTGAGGAAGGGTGGTCGCATCCGCGGGACGTGTCTCTACGGTTCGAACGCGGCGACGATGCATGGATCATCACCGAGCTCGCGAGGTGCTGTGAGGTAGAGCGTCGGGCGATCGGATCCCGGCCCAGCTAGGTGAAAGGCCTCAAATCATCGTGCACTAACTGACGTCGCCTCCTTGCCACGCTTGCCCCGCACAAGGAGGGCGAGGTCCGAGGAGACGCTTCGACGGCTGGCGATCTGGCGCTTCGAGCAGGGCGATCGTGCTGCTCAGCCCACGATGATTTTTGCTATCTCGCCCTCGTTCATGTGAGTCGCGGGCGGGTTGCGGCCAGTAACCGTGCACGCATCCAGGTATTCAGCGGGCGCGAGCTCCGAGGTGAACCACGCGCGCTTGCCCGGGCTCAGCACCCCGCTCCCCGCGACGACCTCGGCCGGCACCGGCCCGGAGCCGGGATTCGCGAAGTAGCTGAGGAGATCTGCCGCGCTCTTCCCGGACTTGAAACGCCAGATCTGGAAGGCGTGCGGGACCTGGCCGTCGTTCGTGACCTTCCACCTTGTCGCGGCCTTGACGGTCGCCGGCACCGCTGGCCCGACCCCGTCTTTGAGCGAGACGGTCACGTCCGCCGCAGGCTCCGGCGCGGTCGCGCCGCTCGCCTGAGAGACGACGACCTGCTTCACGATGCCCGCGGATTGGCCGGATGCCCGGCTCAAGAGCGCGTAGGTACCCGCCGCGAGGTCCAGTACGACGCTGCAACGCTGGCCCGCCGGCAAGCCGGTGCAGCCGCCGAACGACTCGAAGACGAGCGAGAGGCTCGCCAGTTGCGAGTCCGGCTTTGGGAAATTCGCCTTCACCTCGTCGAAGGTCTTGCCCTCGCGCACGCGCAGTACGTTCATCGAGGACGTCAGGCTGCCGTTGTTCTCGAGGGAGACCTGGACGAGCCCCGCGGATAGTGTCCCGGGAGCGTCGAAGGTCGTATCCGTCGCGGTCAGGGAGATCTCGGGAATGCGGGGCGAAGGAGTCGGCGTCGCGGCGACCGGCGTCGGAGATGCGGTCGCGGCCCCGGAGCAGGCGGCGAGGAGCTCCGCTCCGCTCACTCCGAGGAGGATCACCGCGCCACCACGGAGCAGCTCGCGTCGCGTCCAGGATTCCGGCGCCTGCTGAGCGCTGCGTCCCGCGGGCGCGGCGTCGTCCAGAGCCTCGACGCGCGAGTGACCAACGACCTGATTTCGCATCTGTGGCTCCCTCTCGAGCGATGCGCCCGATCTAGCGATGGCGACGAGGCCGAACCTAATTGGCGCGCTGGCCGCCTAGAACGCGGTCAGCCTCAGATTCCAACTGAGGTCGTCCACAGGGTGTTCGTCCACGCGAGGTCGGTAGCCAGCCGGATAGGTGCGGCGTTCCTTCGGACCTAACGTCTGGCCGAGGTCATCCAAAGGAGGGCATCACATGAACGCTTCGCAGCTCAGCCGCTGGAGCACGCTCGCGCTGATGGGAGGGGGCGTCTTCGTCGCCCTGTTTACAAGCAGCCACCCCGCGAGCGAGGCGCAGCCGACGGCCGCGACGCAGACGCAATGGATCCTCGCCCACACCTTCCACTGGGTGGGCGCATTCTTGTTGCTGTTCGGTCTTATGGGTCTGGGCGCGCGTCTGCTGCCCCGCACGGGACGGCTCGGGCTCGGCGCCTTCGTGATGGCGTTCACCGGTACCGCCTTCTTCTTCGCCGGGGGCGTGGTCTCCGCTTACATCGACCCGCTCCTTCCGGTCACCGCACTCATCAGCTCGGGATCGGCGCCAGCTCCGCTCGTCCCCTACATCGCGTTCGTCGGCGTCAGTGCGATCTGCCTCGTCCTCGGTTGGGCGCTCATCGCTATGGTCCTGCAGCAGGCGGGGCTGATCGCTACCGCGCCAGCCGTCGCTCTGGCGGTGGCCTCGTTCTTCCTTCTCATCCCACCGCCTCAGGTCGGGCCCGCCCTGCTCCACGCGGTCCAAGGCGTGGTCTTCGGTGCCGCGCTCGTCTGGGTCGGCCTGGAGCTGCGGCGTGGACCGGCGCTCCAGGCGGGGACGGCGAGCGCCGCGGCATAGCGCTCGACTAAGGGACCTCGAGGCGTGATGATCGCGAGGCGGTGATGGTCCTCGTGTACCGCGCGCTCCTGCTCCTCGGCGCCCTGGCGGCGGTCGCCTATCCCGCAGCCGACTTCGCAACTGGGCGCGGAGCGCAGTGGCCGAACTGGATCCAGGTCGAGGAGGTCATGCTCGCCTTCTACCTGGTCGGAGCCTTCGCCTTTGTCAGGCGGCCGGATCACGCCGTGGCCCGACGGATGGTCGTCACCGGGAGCGGTCTGCTCATCGGCGCGACGATCGCCCAGCTGCTCTCCGTCACGACCGTGACCGCGGGCACGCAGCCATGGTTCTGGCTGGTCAATGCGCTCGAGCAGGGGTTCGAGATCGCCGGCCTCGCGGGGTTTGTCGCCGTTCTCGCCAGCTTCCCGGATGGGGAATACGAGCGCAGCTATGAGCGCTGGATCGTGCGCATCTGCGCGGTCCTTACGGTGCTCATCCCGGTGCTTCTACTCCTCACTGCCTCCCCCGTCCCGATCAACACGAATTTCGTGTGGGCACAGCCGGTCATCAGAAGCCCGATCTATGTGCCCGCGCTCAGCGGCCTTGGCGGTCTGGCCACCGGTCTCTACCTCGGGCGGCTCAGCTTGTTCGTCATTGGCATCGCGCTCCTGGTCCTCCGTTACCGCCGGTCCGATCCGGCGCGCCGCGCGCCGGCGCGGTGGCCGCTGTTTGCGCTGTTCTTCGTGATCCCCCTCGGCCTGGGTCCGGTCGGCTGCCTCGCCGGTTTCTGGGGCCTCCTCCCCGCGTGCCCGAATGGCCCGGTCGTGGCGATGGCCGCCATCGTCGGGCCGACGGTGCCGATCGCTCTGGCAATCGGATTCCTTCGCCCTCGCCTGCTCGACATCGACCTGGTCATCCGCAGGTCGGTCGTCTACGCCGCTCTGTGGCTGGTGATCGCGTTTGGCTATGTCGCGATCGCCGCCGCGATCGGCGTCGCGACGGCGCAACGCGCTCAACTCGGCCTCGCGGTGGTGCTCACAATCGGGGCGACCCTCGTCTTCCAACCGGCGCGGACGGCCCTCGAACGGCTCGCCTCGCGGGTCGCCTACGGAGAGCGCCTCTCCGAATACGACGCCCTCAGCAATCTGGGATCCGATCTGGAGGAGGCCGACGCGGAGCGCGCGGCGTCGCTCCTCGCCCAGACCGCGCGGCGCGCGCTCGACGCGAAGTGGGCCCGCGTCGTCATCTCTGGCGAGCAGCCGATCACGGCGGTCGCTGCCACGCCCAGCGCGATCCCAGCCGCTGCGGCGCTCGCCGTACCGCTCTCGTACGGCGACTCGGTCAGCGGACGACTCGAATGCGGCCCGCGCTCGGAGGGCCGCTATCACGAGCGTGACCGCGACCTGCTCATGACTCTCGCGCGGCAAGCGGCGCTCGCCATCCACAACGCGCAGTTGGCGCGGGAGCTTCGCGACTCACGCGCCCGCATCGTGCGGGCCGAGGAACTCGGCCGTCGCCGGCTCGAGCGGGACATCCACGACGGCGTGCAGCAGGAGCTGGTCGCGCTCCTCGCGAAGCTCCGTCTTGCGCGCGATCAGGTCGGGCGCGATCCCGGAGCGGCGGCCGAGCTGCTCGAAGACGTGCACGAGGAGACGAAGCTCGCGATCCGTGACCTCCGAGCGGTCGCGCAGGGGATCCATCCCACGGTCCTCAGTGACCGCGGCCTCGTCGATGCCATCGAGGAACGTGTCGCGCGGATGCCGAGTGGCGTGACAATCGACGCGACCCCGGCGATGCGCGTGCGTCGCTTCCCGCCGGCAGTGGAAGGAGCCGCGTACTTCACGGTGTGTGAAGCGCTATCGAACGCGATGAAGCACGCGGGGGCCGGTCGGCTCGTCGTGCGTGTGGCTGCCGATGAGGGCGAGCTGTCCGTCGACGTGGCCGATGACGGCTCGGGGTTCGACACGCGCACCGTGGTGCGCTCGGGCCTCAGCGGTCTCGCGGATCGCATCGAGGCGCTCGGCGGCAGCCTGCGGGTCACGAGCGCGCCCGGTAGGGGTACGCGGCTCGTCGTGCGGCTGCCCGTCCCGGGGGTGGGAAGTGTCTGACGCCCTGCGCATCGTTATCGCCGAGGACAACTACCTCGTCCGTGAGGGGACACGACGGGTGCTCGAGGCGACGGGTGAAGTCGTCGTGATCGCCGCGGTGGGAACTGCTACCGAACTCCTCGATGCCGTGGACCGGCTCCGCCCAGATGCGGTGATCACCGATATCCGGATGCCGCCCGGCCATCAGCTCGAGGGCATCGGCGCCGCGCACGAGATCCGGGCGAAACACCCAGCCGTCGGGGTCGTCGTCCTCTCGCAGCACTCCGGAGGCAGCTACGCCTATGAGCTGCTGAAGAACGGCACCGCGGGCCTCGGGTATCTGTTGAAGGATCGGGTCGCGGAGCCGACCGAGCTCGTCAGGGCTCTAAAAGAGGTCGTCGCCGGACGGTCCGTCATCGACTCGGAGGTCGTGCAGGCGCTCGTCGATCGCCGAGGGCGCGCGCAGGGGTCGGCCTTACGCGAGCTGACGCCACGCGAGATCGAAGTGCTGCGAGAGATGGCTGAAGGCGGGACGAACCCGGCGATCGGCGCGCGGCTGCATCTCTCCGAGTCCGCCGTCGAGAAGCACATCAGCTCGATCTTCCTGAAGCTCGGGCTGACCGAGGAGAGCGGCCTGCACCGCCGCGTCGCCGCCGTCCTCGCGTTCCTTCGCGAGGACGCCGCGCTGGGGTCGCGTGGAGCCGACTAGCTCCTGAACTCGCGCTCGGGGGTTTTCGTGGAGGTGGGTGAGATCGCAAGCGCGAAAGCCATTTCCACAGCCTCGGCCGGCGTCTGCGCGAAATGGAGCTCGGCGATCTTTGCCTCGTCGAGGTGCTTGCCGCCGTACGCGATCTCGCGGATGCGCGACGACCAGCCGCCGCTCCCCTCGAGGATGACGGTCGGCTTCAGCTCGTACGCGATCGTCAGCTCGTTCAGCGTGCCGATCCCGCCGGAGATCATGATCACGGCGTCCGCGGCGCGGACGGTGAGCGTGTTCCGCATCCAGCCCATGCCGGTGGTGATGGCGATGTCGACGAACTCGTTGGCATCGCGCTTGTCGAACCCGGGCAGGATCCCGATCACCAGGCCGCCCGCGCCTCTGGCGCCCCGGCTGACCGCCTCCATCACGCCCGAGAGACCGCCCGTGACGACGATGCCCTTGCGTTGGGCGATGAGGCGGCCGACCTCCTCGGCCATGCGCAGGGCCTTTTCGGGAACGGGATCGCGTGGATCCTTCGCGCTCTTGCCGATGATCGTGATGAGGGTGGGACGCGTCACGGCGCCGTGAGCATAGGTTCGCGCTCGAGGAGCGCGCGGAAGGCCGCCGGCCAGGCGAACCAGTGCCGCGCCGCGACCGCACCGGTCTGTTGGTCGTAGGCCTCGGCCAGCAAGCCATCCCACGTCTCGACCGCGTCGAGACGCGCACGGGCACGCGCTTCACGCGCGCGATCGCCCTGCACCCGGGCGATGACGATCTCCTGCAGGTCGCCGAGGGTCCAGGGGCGCGGCGTGTGGAGCGAACCGAGACCGCCAAAAGGTCCCGCGAAGTAGCCCTCGTTCGCGTCGCTCCACCCGAACGCGATCGTGGCGCGCCACAGGGGATCGGCCGCGGCGCAGAAGCCCCAGCCTGGCGCGAAGACCGTCGGCAGATCGTTGGCGTCGTGGTAGTGACGCGCACCGGAGCCGCGGGGACCGCTGATCGCATACGCGAAACGGCCGTCACTGGCGAAGTGCTCGATCGTCGCTCTGCGGATCTCCTCCGCCGCCGGATGCCCGTAGGTGCGGAGGACGTGCCAGAGCAGGACGTGCGAGGAGAAGTGATACGGCTGGCGCAGTGGATCGTCGGCCGGGTTTTCGGCTGTCGGCACGAGACCGAAATCCGAGCGCCTGGCGAGGAGCGCGCCCAGCGTCTCGCGGCAGGGACGGTCGTAGCGCTCGCGGAAGGCCGAGGTCCCCGAAAGTCGAGCGTGATCGGCGAGGAGGAGAAGTGGATACAGCTGCTGGTCGAGCTGGAAGGCGACGTCCTTGGCCTTCCCGCTCGCGAGTGCCGAACGGGGCCACGCACCGTCCGGCCGCTCCGCGACCTCGAAGAGCCAAACGAGGAATTGCTCGACGGCCGCCGCCGTGGACGGCGCCTTCGGTGCGACTGCCAGCAGCGCGCGGCAGATGTAATAGGCGTCGCGAGTCCAGACCAGCGGCAAGATCTCGTGGTCCGTGATTATCGCCACGGCGCGGTCGCTCACTCGCGATTGCGCGCAGTCGAGCGCGTACGCGGCGCCGCGGCGGATGAGATGGCTTCGCTCGTCGTCGCCGTCGAGACCGGTGTCTCGCCAGAACGATGCGCGCG
>Ga0207646_10002988_pt1 | contig 19532 bp, 21 predicted proteins | sample KBSK5502metaG_FD_184343 | JGI IMG/M metagenome (GOLD analysis project Ga0207646, IMG submission 184343) | Corn, switchgrass and miscanthus rhizosphere microbial communities from Kellogg Biological Station, Michigan, USA - KBS K5-50-2 metaG... | ecosystem: Host-associated > Plants > Roots >...
TACAATTGGGCCGCCCAGTGGGCCACGTATCACCTCGTGCTGCGCGCCACCCACGTGCCGGTGTCGCTCGCCGCCTCCTTCACTGCTCTGATCGTGGTGAACCTGGGCGGCCTGCTGCGTCCCACACCGGCGAACGTGGGGGTTACCCAGGCGGCGTTGGTGGTGGGGTTGTTGCCGTTCGGCGTCGCGCCCGAGAATGCGGTGGCGGCCGGGCTGGCGCTGCAGGGGCTACAGGTGCTCCCCGTGCTGCTCCTGGGTGCGATGGTCACGGGGTGGCGCCTGCTCAAGCTCGAATCCGAGCTCGCCTAAAAAGCGACGGGGAGCGGGGGAAAAGGGTGACTCGGTTGGCCCGCGCGCCTCTACCTTCCGGGGCGTGTCTCCGACCTACCGGATGCTCGACGCGACCGCGCGGCGACGCGAGGCCGACATCGCGGAGGTGGCGGACGCTCTAGCCGCGGCTCGATGCGCCGCCCGTCTGGCGGGCCTTGGGACCGGCGAGTTCGTGGTGCGAGACCTCCTGCTCAGCGTGATCGACGAGATCAATCGGGCGGAACGCGCCGTCGCAAGTCTCGTCTCGACGTGGTCACGCGACGGTGTCGCGTGACGTCTCTCACGGGTTTCGCGGTTTCTCTCTTCGCAGGGTCGGCAGGTCGGTCTCGGTCTCGTGCGTCTTGTGGAACGGGACGCGGGGGCCGCGGATCGGCAGCAGGTGCGCGATCGAGTTGGCGTAGAACTCGAGCAGTGGCCGGCCGCGGGGGAGGACGATCAGGCCGGCTCCCTCTTCCACCACCAGCCGCCGCATCCGGAGCATCCGCCAGGCGCGGTCCCACACTTCCCGGATACGGGTCCCGCCGCGCACCACCTTGGCGTTGACGGCGCCAAGCCGGTCCCGCAGCTGCTCCATCCGCTCGAGGACGGCCGCTTTGGGGATCACCGTCTGTTCGAACGACAACAACGCCGCGGCGGCGAGCGGCACCGGTGTAACCGGGACGATCGCGCCGATGCGGTCCATCAGGAGCGCCGCGAGCTTCTCGAGCTCGGGTAGCCGCCGCTCCTTCGGGAGCTCGAGCACGCCAGGCGCGCTCGCGAGCCACTGCTGCAGCGAGATCGGCGTCCCGAAATTCACCGCCGCGCGACCGTAGCGCTTGAGCCGCCCCGTGACGAGCCGCACCGCATTGCTGCCCAGGTAGGTCGCCACGGTCCAGAGCTGCGCCAGGCGGCCGGGCCGGTCGCGCTCGTCCACCAGCTCGCGGATGAGGGCGCGATCCTCCAGCACCCGGTCGAAGTTGATGGCGACCGGCACGAACCAGATGTCGCGATCGAAGGCGGGGTCGAGCACAGTGCGGCAGACGTAATCGAGCAGCCCCAGCTTCGGCGGGCCGAGCCGGCCGTCGCGCGAGAGACGCCCTTCGGGGAAAAAGCCTTGCGTCACGCCGTTCTTGGTGATCAGACGCACGTACTGCTCGAGCACCGTGTGGTACAGGGGTTCCCGGAAGCCGCGTCGGATGAAATACGACCCGAACGACTTGAACACGTACTCGAGCGGCCACACGCGTGCCCACTCGCCCACCGCGTAGCTCACATGCGCGCCATAGGCCAGCACGTAGGCGACCACGACGTAGTCCACGTTGGAGCGGTGGTTCATGGCATAGACCACGACATCCCGCTTGGGGATGCGCTCCAGCGCCGCCTCGTCTTGGTAGTCGACGGTCACGCGGTACAGGAGATTGAGGACGATCTTGGCGAGGTTGTAGCCGATCTTGTAGTAGGACAGGATGTTCAGCTGGGGTACGATCTCGTCGACGTACTGCTCGACCCGCCGGCGCACGTCGGCGTGCGCGAGCGAGTGCTCCTGTGCGTGGCGCAAGACGGCCGTCTCGACGAGCGGATCGGCGGCGAGGACCGCCTTGGCGGCTCGGGCGTGCTGGAGGTGGTAGCGCGCCAGGCGCGTGCGGAACTCGTGGATGGTGCGGAGGGCCCGACGTCCGAGCCATCCGGTCACGCGACGCCCCCTCCCTCCTTCTTGAGCTGGGCGTATCCCATGCCGCGCAGGATGGCGATGCGCTTCGCCATGGGCGGATGGGTCGCGAGTGCGTCGGCGAAGAGACCTTCGCGTGCCGTCAGGCGCCGTCCCAGCGGGTCGGCGATGCAGAGGTGGGCCGCCCCGCGCTTGATGGCCGCGGTCGGCGCGACCGCGCCTTCAATCTTTTGGAGCGCGCTCGCCAGCGCGAGTGGGTTGCGGGTGAACTGCGCGCTCATGGCATCGGCCAGGTACTCGCGCTTGCGGCTCACCGCCAGCGCGAGGATCTGCGTGATGATCGGTGCGAGGAGCCATGACAGGATCCACACCACGAGGAGGACGACGAGCAGCGGGCCCGCGCCGCCCTTTTTTCCGCCGCCGCGGGACCCTCCCCCGCCGCCGCCCAGATTGGTGCCCCCACGCAGCACGCGGGTTGCGCCGTCGTGCATCAGGGCGACGGCCCCCACCAGCGCCGCGAGCAGCGTCATCAAGCGAACGTCCAAGTTCTTCACGTGCCCGAGCTCGTGCCCCACGACCGCCTGGAGCTCTTCGCGGCTGCAAAGGTCGAGCAGGCCCCGCGTCACCGCGACGTGCGCGTGTAGGGGATCGGTGCCCGTCGCGAACGCATTGGGATCAGGATCGTCCACGATCCAGATCCGGGGTCGCGGGACGCCGGACGCGATAGCCATCTCCTCGACCACGTTGACCAGCTGCTTTTCCTGTGGATCGGTGGGGTCGACGATGGGGCGCGCCCCGGTGGACCAGAGCACCTTTTCGGGACCCGTCGCGTACGCGTACCAGGCCGTGAGCAGAGCGATGACCGTGAGCGCGATGCCGAACCACGGGAAGACGTGGTGGTACGCCGTCCTCGGCGCGTCCCGGGTTGACAGGTAGTAGATGTAGTCCCCGCCAAACCCGAGCCATGCGAAGAATGCGACGAAGCCAATCACCAGCAGGACCGTGCGCCGGCGATTGGCTTCCTGTTGTTGAAAGAGGTTGAGCGAGGTGTCGTCGCTCACACTTTCGGCTTCATCGAGAGATCGACCTGCGGCACGGCCTTCTCGGCCTGATCCTCGATTTCCCACAGATCGGCGGGCTGCGCCTTGGCGAGCCCCGCGACCATGTTGGTCGGGAATTGCTGCTGCTTGGTGTTGTACTGGGTGGCCGTGTCGTTGTAGAGCTGGCGTGCGAATGCCACCTTGTTTTCCGTCGACGTGAGCTCTTCCTGCAGCTGGCCGATGTTGCCCGTGGCCTTGAGCTGGGGGTACTGCTCCACGACCACCATGAGACGCTGCAGTGCCGACGACAGGGCGTTCTCCGCCTGGCTGATCTGCTTGATGCCTTCGGGCCCGGTCGCGTTGACCTTCACCGCCTGGTTGCGGGCCTGGATCACGGCTTCGAGCGTCGATCGCTCGAACTCCATGGCTCCCTTGACCGCGTTGACCAGGTTGGGGATCAGATCGTGGCGCCGCTTGAGTTGCACGTCGATCTGCTTGAACGCGTTCAGCGTCTGGTTCTTGAGCGAGATGAGCCCGTTATACGCGCCGATCAGCCACGCTGCCACGACCACCAGGACAACCAGGAAAATGATCGAGCCCATGGTAACTCCGTTCCGAAGTAAGTCGACCCTACGCGTTTGCCGATGGGAGGAGTTTCGCGAGCGCCTGCCGCACCGCCTCGGCGACCGCCGCGTCCTCGGGCCCGAGCCGCGCCAGGGGGTGGGCCGTCTCGATGTGCAGCTCTACGCCCCGCCCCACCGGGATGCGGTGCCAGGAGCTCGGGCTCTCGGGGTCCCGCCCGGCGTCCCGCGCCAGCCAGGCCGTCAACGCCCGTCCCGACTTCCCGCGCGGCGGCGTGCCCTTGCTCTTGAGCGCGAGCCGGTCCGGCACGGGTAACGAGGCACCCAGGGCCTGCGCGGCCCGGCGCTCCAGCACGTCGCCGGTCTGGTCCTGCATCTCCTTGATGATCGTCGCCAGCGTCGTCCCCTCCATCTGCCGCAGCTTGATCCACAGGAGTTGGAGGAAATGACGGTAGGAATACGTCGCCGCAGTGCCGCGCCCTTCGGGCGGGCTGACGAGGCCCTTGGTGACGTAGAACCGGATCGTCCGCTCGCTCGGCTGCGCCCGCGCGGCCGCATTGATCGGTGTGATCGCGGACGCATCGAGCACGGCCCCCACGAGCGCGGCGAGATCGCGAAGGTTCCACGGAGCGAGGTTGCGATACTCCCGCAGCGTGTGCAGCGGCTCGGCGTGCGACGCTCCCGTCACGCCTGGGCTCCTCCCCGCGCGCGCTCCTCGCCGATCCGGAACACCGCGCTCAGCCAATCCGTCACTTCGCGCAGACTGAAGGGCTTCCGAATCACGACGCACTGGTGCCGCTCGAGCCAGGTGCGCACCTCGTCTGCGTCGGCGTCCCCCGTCATGATCGCGATGCGGCCCTCGAATACCGGCCAGCGATGCACGATGGCGAGGTAGAGGGCTAGCCCCGACATCGTCGGCAGGTGGATGTCGAGTAGCAGGGCGTCGGGCTCCTCGGCTGCGAGCAACTCGTACGCCGTCTCGGCCGAGCCCGCGCCGATCACGCGAAAGCCGTGGCGCGAGAGCGAGCGCTCCAACACCCGGCGCAGCGGCGCCTCGTCGTCAACCACGAGGATGGTGCGGGGGGCGGCGTTCATGAGGCGGAGGCCCGGGCCTGCTGGGGCGTCAGAAAGCGCTGGACCACGCGCGCTAACGCCTCGCTCGAGTCGAGGGACAGGCGCATTTCTCCGGCGGTGAGCCCGAGATAGGCGCGCGCGTGCAGTTGCAGGGTCTTGGTCTGTGCGTAGCCCAGCCGCTTCGCCACATCCTCGATTGTGAAGCCGGGGTCCTGCAGCAGCCGGTGGGCGTACAGCACCCGCGCCGCGGAGAGGAAGTGCCGGGGCGACGGCAGCCCCACGCGCGTGAACCACCGCTCGCAGGTCCGCCGGTCCACCCGCGCGCGCACCGCGACCTGTCCCACCGTCTGCACTTCGCCGGGCGAGCGCAGGGCCTCTTCGAGCACCCAGCGCAGCTCGCTCGGTAGCGGCGCCAGCGCGTCGGCCAGCTGGTCTAGGAGCTGGCGGGACGAGGAGCGCGCTTCCTCCTGGCCCAGCACTTCCCGTAACCGGCTCGGGTGGTCGTCGTAATTGGCGAACACCGCGTGTTGGATGCCCCGCTGGCCCAGCGCCAGGAGCACTCCGGCGGTGCGGGGCGTCAGGGTGGTGTACAGCATCAGGGGGAGCGAGGGGAACAACACTCGCAGCCGCTCGATCTCTTGCGACCGCGCGTGTCCCGACAGGAGCGGGTCTACCACCGCCAGCTCGACGGGCCGACCGCGGATACCGGTCAGCACATCGTCCCAAGTTGAAACCTGCGCGACAATGAACCGGGAGCCCGCAGCCCGGCGGAGTTTGTGAAATTGGACGTCGGGGACGGCGGCTAATACGAGCATGAATCCCCCAAAACCCCTAAATGTCGCAAAATCGCCCTACCGTGCCGCAAAAACGCCCTAAAATCCGGACGCCTCCGCACCCAGGTTGTGGTGTCCTGTTGCGTTGACTCCACACCCCGGTTTGCGGAGGTCACATGTCCCGGATTCGCGCCCTGTTCACCCTACTCGTCGTCGCGTTCGCTCTCTCCACCGTCGCCTGTGCCGACGCTACTGGCCCCCGTCACGGCTGCGACGTCAACAACAGCAACACCTGCCGCTAGACATCTCAGACACCGAGCTGCGCGAGGGACTCGGAAACCTCGCGTAGCTCGGCGGTTTGCACCACTGGCTCCGTAGCCAGCTGCGTTTCCTGGGCAATGGCCTGCTGGCAATCCGGTAGCCCCGCCAGGATCCGCTCGATCCGGAACTCGAATTCATGCAGGCCGGCGCCGCCCGCAATTGCGAGCGCCTCCTTCAAGAGCACTTCGGCGCGGCGGTACCGGCCGAATCGCGCCTGGCCGATTCCCTGTTTCAGGTAGAAGTCGGCCCGGATGTTGGGCGGCATGTCCGCGAGCCGGTCTTCGCACCGCTCGCGCCAGCGGGCGAACCCGACGTGATCCCGTCGATACGACGCGCAGTGCATCAACTCGATCACGGCGTTGCTGACGGTTTCCTGGGAGCGGCCGCGGCGGAACACCTCTGCCAGGGCTCGTTCCGCACCGGTCGCATCGCCGAGGCTGAGGAGCATGATTCCCACGTCACCCAGAGCGCGAAGCCGGGAATCGTCCTCTTCGTACAGCTGGAACGCATGCCATGCGTGCGGAATCGCCTCGGCGGACTGTCCCATGCAGTAGAACGCGACCGCGATGCCCTGCTCTGCACGGGCCTCGACGTCGCGCTCGCCGGCGGCGCGGGCGTCCGCGAGGACCCCCTCGAGCCGGCGCTCGGCGTCCGCGAGGTTGCCGCGGCCCAGCATCGTGTTGGCCCGACCGATCCGGCTGAGCAGGGCCGAATAGCGGTCATCCGCCAGCGTCGCCAGCTCCCCCGCCTCGGCGTAAGCGGCGTCCGCTTCGTCGAACCGGTTCAGCTTGCGGTGCACGCGCGCGAATCGCAGCTGCGCCGCGACCGCGTCGGTCGAAGACAGTCGGTTCCCCACCACTACCAGCAGCGTGGTGAGCACATCGAGCGCTTCCTCGAGTCGCAGCTCGGCCTCGAGGAAGTGCGCGTAGGCGAACAAGGCCGGCGAGATGAGCTGGATGTCCCCGAGGCGGTAGGAGTCCGCCGAGCTCGCGGCGATCCCGTGCACGTGCGCGCCTTCGGTGGCCGCGGCGTGGAGCTCGCGGCAGAACCGATCGGTCGCCACCCATTGGTAATGGAAAGCGTCCTTCGAAACCGGAGCCCGGTCCGGTGCGAGCAGGTCCACCAGCCGCAGCGCGAGAAACGCGCCTTGCCCCAGGCGCGCTTCCAACGTGGTAGCCGATTCCGGACCTGACACCCGCTGCAGGAAGATCGCGTGTGGCAGCGATTCGAACTTCAGACGCGAAACCGGCATTCCTGATGTCTCCGATGTGAGGCTGGCTAGCTGGCGCCTCCGCACTAGGGCAGGGGCCATGCCTCATCGCAACGTGCGGCCGGCTCACAACATAGCGTTTTCGGGCTGCTTCCGTTAGGCCGCACTTTTCGCGTTTTCTGGCTTTTCGCCGCATGGTTCGGATGCCGCTCGAGCAGCTCCTCCTCCCCCTATTTCCGGCCCATGCGCCGGGGCCTCACGCTCGCCGAACTGCTGGTCGTGCTGGCGATTCTCGCCGTGGTGACGGCCGTCACACTACCTCGCCTGGCGGGCTTCCGGGACTGGATCGCGGTCGACACCGCGGCCCAGGAAGTGATCACCGCGATCGCGGTCGCCCGGAGTGCGGCGGTCATGCAGGGCACCCGCAGCCGGGCCGTGATCGCGGCCGACTCGCTACGGATCGACCGCTGGATCAAGGGCGCGTGGGCGGACCTGCATCGTTGGCCGGGCCCCGATCGACGTGGCGTGACCCTCGAGGTGTCGACTCCGGTCGTCGTCTTCGAACCGATCGGTATCGCATGGGGACTGTCCAATACCACGGTCGTGCTGCGACGAGGAACGCGCGTCGCGACCATCACCGTGTCCCGCCTCGGGAGGGTGAAGCGCTGGTAGCCGCGCATGCAACCAATCCCGGGGGATGGGCATCAAACGAGGTGCAGTCCGAAACCGGCCGGGTGGGGAAGTGAAACATCCCGCCGCGGCAGCCGTATCAGGAAAGAGCATCGCGCAAGTGTCGCGGCCGAAGTGTGACGGCCACTTCGCCCGACCGCCAACCCGGGGAGTTGTCAGCCCCGGGTTTGGTTTTTCTATGGCCCGGTCGAGCGGATCCCCACCGCCTCGACGCTGAAGGTCACACGATCGGCGACGCGAACGGTGCCGGCGGGTCCGCCGCGATATGGCCTGATGCCGTAATCCGTCTGTTTCACAGAGAAACCGCCAGTCGCCCGCAGCGTGTCCGTCCCGACCTCGGCGCGGATGGTACAGCTCACCTCACGTGTCTGCCCGGCGAGGGTGAGCCTGCCGTCGATCTGAAATCCGTCGACGGTCGGGGTTACGCCCGTGGAGACGAAGCTGATCACGGGATACTCGTCCACATGCAGAACGTCCGTCCGCATGGCTTGAGTGACCTTGCGGATTTCGGCCGTGTCGGGGGGCGCGAGGACGTCGAGACTGTCCGCCGGCACGACGATTTCCACGCGCGACTCGGAGGGCGCGTTCGGGTGGTAAACGACCCGGCCCGCGAACCCGCGCGCGCGGACGACATGCGCGTGGCCGGCGAAGCCAAACAGCCCCGCCTTGCCCGTCTTGACCTCGAACCGGCTGGCGGCGGACAGCACGTAGACCACGGAGTCCGGCTCGCCACCCTGCGCCCACGCGGCAGTACAGCCGAGCGAGATCCCTCCTGTCAGGAGCGCGTACCGTACGACGTTCATCCTCGACCTGGCGCGAGATAGCGGTTCAACCCCTGCTCGAAGGGGACCGGCCGGATGCCGAACACCGACTCGATGGCATTCGCGGGGGTGGCGCTGCCTTCGACCAGCATTTGCAGCTGATCGCTCGTGAGCGGCGCCGCGGCGCCGAGCAGGTCGAGCGCGCCGGCGGCCGCCCGTGCGAGCGCGAGCGGCACGTGCACGAGCGGGCGGGGGTGACGGGCGGCCCGCCCGATTGCGAGCAGGAATTCCTCGTAGGTCAGGACCTCCGGTCCGCCCAGCTCGAAGGCACCGACCAGCGCAGGTTGTTCGACGGCGAGCGCGAACGCGAGGGCGACGTCTTCGACCCAGACGGGCTGCGTGGGGAAGCGACCGTCACCGAACACCGGCACGACAGGGGACCAACGGTGCAGCCGCGCGATGGTGCGGATCGGCGCGCTCTCCGCGCCATTGATGATCGACGGCCGGAAGACGGCGTGCGACAGACCCGAAGTACGGACCAGCTCCTCGGCGTGCCACTTCGTTCGATGGTAGGGGGTCGCGCCAGGTTCGTCGCGCGCGCGCACGGCGCTCATGTGCACGAACCGCTCGACCCCGGCAGCCCGCGCGGCCTCGATCACGCGGCGGGTGCCCTCGACGTGCACGGCGCCGAAGGTGGCGCGACCCGTTTCGGCGATGATGCCGACCAGGTGCACGACGGCGCTCGCGCCACGCGTGAGCGTCGTGAGGGCCGCTGCGTCAGCCAGATCGCCGGGGACGAGCTCGATGCCGACGCGCTCGAGGGCCCGCGACCGGCTCGGGTCACGCACCAGCGCGCGGACCACATGTCCTCGGCGCGTCAGCATCGTGGTAATGTGCCGTCCCACGAACCCGGTGGCACCGGTGATGGCGATCAGCACGAGGACGGAACCGGTCAGGTGGACGCTGTGCCACCCTCGTCGAGGAACACGAGCGTGCGGCGCCGCGCGACCACCGAGGCCAGTGCTTCGAAGACCTTGGGATCGAGCACCGTGCCCGACAGATCGGCCGCCCGCTCCACGGCCTTTTCGGGGCTCATCTTCTCCTGATAGGCACGCGATGTGCTGAGGGCGTCGAACACTTCGGCGGCGCCGATGATGCGGGCACCGATCGGGATCTCCTCGCCGCGCAGCCCGTCAGGGTAGCCGGTGCCATCCCACCGCTCGTGGTGGTGGCGCACTGCCGGGATGATGTCGCCAAGGTGCGAGAGCGGCGCGAGGATCTGGGACCCGATGACGACGTGCTGTTTGACGTGCTCGAATTCGTCGGGGGTGAGCGCACCCTGTTTGTTCAGGACCGATTCGCGCGTCCCGATCTTCCCGATGTCGTGCAGCCGGCCCGCGACCCGCACGTGCTCGACGTCTTCCTCCGGGATGCCGAGCTCGTGGGCAACCGTGGCGGAAAGGTCGGCGACGCGGGCCGAATGCCCCCGCATGTAGGGGTCTTTCGCCTCCAGGGCGTTCACCAGGGCCTCGAGGGTGGCGATTGAAAGCCGCTCCAGCTTCATGCGTTCGCGCTGGAGCTCGGCGGTGCGCGTGCTGACCTCCTCCTTGAGCCATTGGTTCAGCTGGCGGTTCTCGAGCAGCATCTCGCGCCGCTTGAGGGCCCGTTGGACCGCCCGCCCCAGATCGGCGAGCTCGATCGGCTTCGTGAGGTAGTCCATGGCGCCCCGCTGCATGCACAGTGCGGCGCTGGTCGCGTCGTTCACGGCGGTAAGCATGAGGATCGCGAGCTCGGGCTCGATCTCGATGGCCTGCGGCACGAGGTCGACCCCGCTGGTGCCGGGCATGCGGATGTCGCACAGCATGAGCGAAATGCGGTGGCGCCGGAGCTGCTGCAGGGCTTCGTCACCGGTGCCCGCCGCGTACACCTCGTACTGCTGCTGCGTGAGGAACTTCTTGAGGGCGTTCCGGATCGGCTCCTCGTCGTCCACGACCAGGATCTGGACGGGACCCGTCACATCGGCCACGGCGGTCCTCCTTGACCTCCACAACCTCCATCAACCTCCACAACCTTCACTAACCTGCCACGAAGGTGACCTGCACCGGCCCCGCGCCCGCTGGGCGCGGGCGAGCAACTCGGCCACGGCCTGTCGGCCGGTTGGGCCGTAGTCCACCGTGTACGCGTTTACATACATCCCGACGAACCGGTCGATGCGCGATGGGTCCAGGCCGCGGCCGTAAGCCGTCGCGTGCGCGAGGGCCTCGGCGCGGTGGGCGAGGCCGTACTGAATGCTGGCCTTGAGATCCCGGGCGATGTCCCGCATCAGCGCGTCTCCCAGGTCACGGCGCACGACGTTGCCACCGAGCGGCAGCGGCAGGCCCGTCTCGTCGTGCCACCATTCGCCGAGATCGACCCAGAGGTGCAGCCCGCGGTCGGCGTAGGTGAGCTGCCCCTCGTGGATGAGGAGCCCCGCTTCCGCCCGGCCCGCCGCCACGTACTCCTCGATCTGATCGAACGGTACGACGACGTGGCGCGCCGCCGGCTGGTACAGCTTGAGCGCCAGAAACGCCGTGGTGAGCTCGCCTGGGACCGCGACGACCACGCTCCCCGCACCGAGCGCCGCGCGCGGATCGGCGGGGCGCGCAGCGCGGGCCACGATCCGCGGCCCATAGCGGTCGCCGATGCTCGCCCCGTGGGCGAGCAGCGCGTAGCGATCGGCGAGATAGGCGTAGGCGTGCAGCGACACGGCCGTCACTTCCAGCTCGCCCGCGAGGGCGCGCCGGTTCAAGGACTCGATGTCACCGAGCTCATGCACGTATCGGCGGTCGCCGGTGTCGATCCTCCCGGCGGCGAGCGCCCAGAACATGAACGCGTCGTCCGCGTCCGGGCTGTGCGCCAGGTGGATCGTCTGCGGTCCCTTACCCGCCACGCGTCGTCTTTCCGGCGGTCGCCGCCGTCGCCTGCCCGTGGAACGCATCGAGGTTCTCCGCGTGCTCTCCGTACTCGGGCCGCTGGCGCGCACGCTCCGCCGCCTCGTGCCTGAGGAAGTCGCGATACGCGCGTCGTGCCCCCGCGGTGTCCCGCTCGAGCTCGAGCCCGCGGGCCCGCAACATGAATCCGAAGAGGTGCGTGGGGACGGCCCGGCGGATGGTGTCCGCCTGCGCGACCGCCGCCGCCGCGTTGCCGCCGGTCAGTTCGAGCACCCCGACGTGGTAGCGGGCGTCTACGTCCAACGCCGGCAGCATCGCGTACGCCTGGAGCGCCATGGGCAGGAAGAACTCCGCGCTGTCCGCCTTGCCCTGCGTGTGCAGAATCATCACCCGGTTGTAGAGCCGGGTCGCGCGCTCTTCGGGGGACATTTGTGAGATATCGGGAGGCGGGAGACGGGAGGCGGGAGCGTTTTCGTCTCGCGCCTCCCGATTCCCGTCTCCCGAGGAGCTACCTAGCCGGAGCGCGACCACGGTTAGTAGCGCCCCCAGCGCCGCCCCGGCCACGCCCCAAGGGAGGCCGGCCCGCCACCCGGACGTATGCAGGCCGGCCACCTGGGCACCACACTTGTGACAAAACCGCGCTGTGGCGGCGAGAGGCGCTCCGCACGCGTGACACTTCATTGAGGCCGGAATCTAACTGGCAGGAATCTGAGAGGCAGCGTAGTGTAGTCGCGTGAGCCACGATCGGACCCCATGAGCGCCACCTTCCCGGGACATGACCGCGCCAAGCACATGGGCGAGCTGAAGCGCGGTGATGAGCGGTGGGAGGTGTTCGTCGAGATGCAGCCCGACGTCGAAGTGGGTGCCGTGCGGGGGCGCGTGCATTTCGTGAACGGAGAGCGCCGCCGCACCACGAGCTGGATCTTTCTCGAACTCTCGGAGCGTGAGGTGCAGGAGCGCTTCGGGGAATTTTCGGCTGTCGAGCTGTGGCACTTCGTGGCGGCCCTGGATGGCTGACGTGGTGCGTGGAGAACATTGCACGATTTGCACGTTTCCGCTGGCACTCACGCACACGCCGGCCTGTATGGAGCATACTCGACGGATGTCTGTTGCATAGGTGACACGGAACGGTTGACACCTCGCAACGCCCCCGGTACCTTCCCGCATGCCCGGGAGCTCTTCGTTCGTGGCATCGTCTGTGCGTTCCCCGCTCAAGGAACCGTTCTAGGAGACCGATTCTATGACCGCGACGTTGCAGCCAACCACATCCACCCCGGGCAAGCCGGCGGCGGGCGCGTCGCCCGCGGACGTGGTGCGGAAGGCGAAGGAGGCCGGCGTGCAGGTGGTGGACCTGAGGTTCACCGACCTGCCCGGTACGTGGCAGCACTTTTCGATCCCGCTGAAAGAGATGACCGAAGACCTGTTTGCCGAGGGGATCGGGTTCGACGGTTCCTCGATCCGCGGGTTCCAGGCGATTAACGAGAGCGACATGCTGCTGTTCCCCGATCCGGCGAGCGCCTTTGTCGATCCGTGCCTCGAGGTGCCGACGCTGTCGCTCACGTGCGATGTGTCCGACCCGGTGACGGGCCAGCGGTACTCGCGCGACCCGCGTTACGTGGCGCAAAAGGCGGAGCAGTACCTGGTCAAATCGGGGATCGCCACGACCGCGTACTACGGGCCCGAGGCGGAGTTTTACATCTTCAATTCCGTACGCTTCGACCAGAACGCGCACGAGGGCTATTACCACATCGACTCCGAGGAGGGGATCTGGAACTCGGGGACGAACGGGAGTCCGAACCAGGGGCACCGGCCGCGGCACAAAGAGGGCTACTTCCCGGTGCCGCCGGTGGACCGCCTGCAGGACCTGCGCTCGAAGATCATGCTGGCGCTGATGGCGTCGGGTGTCGACGTCGAGGTGCACCACCACGAGGTGGGTACGGCCGGGCAGACCGAGATCGACATGCGGTTCGGGACGCTGGGACGCATGGCCGACCAGTTGATGATGTACAAGTACATCGTGAAGAACGTGTGTCACCAGAACGGCTACACGGCGACGTTCATGCCCAAGCCGATGTTCGGGGACAACGGGTCGGGGATGCACGTGCATATGAGTCTGTGGAAGGACGGGACGAACCTGTTCTTCGACCCCAAGGGGTACGCGCTCCTATCGGACACGGCGCGCTGGTACATCGGGGGGCTGATCAAGCACGCGGCGGCGCTGCTGGCGTTCGCGGCCCCGACGACCAACAGCTACCGGCGGCTGGTGCCGGGCTACGAGGCGCCGATCAACCTGATCTACTCGCAGCGTAACCGTTCGGCGATCTGTCGCATCCCGGTGTACTCCAAGTCGCCCAAGGCGAAGCGGGTGGAGTTCCGGGCCCCCGATCCGTCGAGCAATCCGTACCTGACGTTCGCGGCACTGCTCATGGCGGGCCTGGACGGCATCAAGCACAAGATCGAGCCGCCCAAGCCGATGGATGTGGACTTGTACGAGCTCGAGCCGGAGGAGCGCAAGCATGTGAAGAACACGCCGGGCTCCCTGAATGAGTCGCTCGCGGCGCTCGAGGCGGACCACGCCTTCTTGCTCGAGGGCGGGGTGTTCACGCCCGACCTGATCGAGACGTGGCTCGCCTACAAGCGCGCCAAGGAAGTCGATCCCGTGGCGCTGCGGCCGCATCCGTACGAGTTCTTCTTGTACTACGACGTTTGACCTAGGGCAGCAAAGGGCGGCAAGGCGGTAGCGGGCGCGGTAAGGCCCGTTGCCGCCTTTGCCGCTTTCTGCCGCCCAGGGTTATCATCGACTCCATGGCCACCGCCCCGAAAGCCACCGGCGCCTCCAAGCGCGACCTCCTCGAGGTCTGCAAGAAGCAGGGGATCAGCTTCCTGCGGCTTCAGTTCACGGATATTCTGGGCATCAACAAGAACGTGGAGGTGCCCGAGAGCCAGTTCGAGAAGGCGCTCGAGGGCGACATCATGTTCGACGGCTCGTCGATCGAGGGGTTCGTGCGGATCGAGGAGTCGGACATGGTGCTGAAGCCCGACCTGGAGACGTTTCGCGTCCTTCCGTACGACGACGAGGGCGGGCGCGTCGCGCGGCTCATCTGCGACATCTACAACCCCGACGGCTCGTCGTTCGCGGGCTGCACCCGCCAGGCCCTGAAGCGGCAGATCACCAAGGCCAAGGGACTGGGCTACGGGATGATGGCGGGGGTGGAGGCGGAGTTCTTCATCTTCCAGCTCGATGCCGGCGGCGACCCCACCACGGACACCCACGACAAGGGCGGCTACTTCGACCAGACGCCGGTGGATCGTGCGGAGGAGATCCGCCGCCTCATCATCAAGGATCTCGTCTCGATGGGGTTCGAGGTCGAGGCGGGGCATCACGAGGTCGCGCCGGGCCAGCACGAGATCGACTTCCGCTACACCGAGGCGCTCGAGACCGCCGATAACCTCGCGACCTTCCGGTTCATCGTCCGCAACGTCGCCTATCGGCATGGGTTTCTCGCGACCTTCATGCCCAAACCGATCTTCGGGCAGAACGGCTCGGGGATGCACACGCACCAATCGCTGTTCAAGGGCGAGAAGAACGCCTTCCACGATCCCAAAGGAAAGTGGGAGCTGTCGGACACGGCGTTCCAGTACGTCGCGGGGCTGCTGACGCACGCCCGCGGCTTCTGCGCCGTGACGAATCCGCTGGTGAACAGCTACAAGCGGCTCGTTCCGGGTTACGAGGCGCCGACCAACGTGGCGTGGTCGATGCGGAACCGGTCACCGCTCGTCCGGATCCCGGATCGGCGCGGGATCGGCACGCGCTGCGAGCTCCGGATGCCCGACCCGTCGGCCAACCCGTACCTCGCGCTCGCGGTGCAGCTGGCGGCCGGGCTCGACGGGATCGAGCGCAAGCTCACGCCGCCCGACCCGGTGAACAAGAACATCTTCACGATGAGCTTCCGCGAGCGGCGCAAGTACCGCATCGACGAGCTGCCGCGCGACCTGCACGAGGCGCTCGAGATGCTCGAAAAGGACGCCGTCGTCCGCGATGCTCTCGGGCCCCACATCTACGAGCGCTTTCTCGAGGCGAAGCGGGAGGAGTGGCAGGAGTACATCGGGCAGGTGAGCGAGTGGGAGCTGAATCGCTATCTCGGGCAGTATTGATGACGTAGCACAAAGGCGTCGCGGAAGGACGTCACGAAGAGACGTCGCGAACAGGCGTAACTAGCGGACGGGCGGCGGGTGAGCGTGCAAACGTCCGATCATCTTGCTGATCAGGACGACCCGGCTCTCGAGGGTGCAGATCGCGCGATGGTGAGTCGGGTCGAGGGCACCCGCCACGCGAAGGTGCGTAATGGCCTCTTGGGCAGAGCCTCGCGCGTAGAGCAGGAACTGGCGGAACTCGGCCACGGTACCCCGCCCGCATGCCTCGGCTATATTCGAGCATATGGAGAGCGCGGCGCGCACGAGTTGATCGCCGCGCTCGGAGGAGCCGGGTCCGCGGAACGTGCGGGCGACGCGCGCGGCGTCTGCGGCGAAGGTGCAGGCCAGTTCATGGACGCGCAGCCGTCCCGCGTGGGCTTTGATCATCACGCCCGAGAGTAGCAACCCGGGCACCAAATGTTGTCACCTAATTTACGCTTCTACGTGACGATTTTTCGCGACGCCCTTCCGCGACGCCTTTGCCTGACACTTTTGCTTCTGTCGGCATGCGATCCCGTCTCCCGCCCCGACGACACCCTTGGCCTCCAGAGCAGCGCCCGCTGGGAATGGCACGGCCACCTGGTCGTGGAGCGTGACTCCACGCTCACCCTGGTTCGGATGACGATCGACACGGCGCAGGGCGGCCACGACGTGGGCCTGGCGCGATACGACTTCAACCCCGCCGTCGGCGAAGGAGACGAGTACTCGCTCACCCTCGCGTTGGACCTAGAAGACGTGCGTGACCTGCGCCAGAACGTCCCATACGCGCTTGGCCCCCCGCCCGCGCGCCTTCCCGCCTACGCCACCGTGACCTGCCTGTGTCGTCCTCTGAAGCCGGACTCGGTCCGGGGCACGTTCACACTCGCGACGCGGGGGCTGCGGCAGATCACCGGGCGTGTGGACGCGACCCTGTATTTTTCCGAATGGAACGACGCCGCTCGCCACGTGACCTATTCGCTGCACCAGCGCATTGACTTGCTCAAGTAGCGCGGTCTGGCGGACAGTCGGACTGGCGGTCGGAATCGTAGCGACACTCCTGACCGCCGGTCCGCCCGTCCGACTATCCGGCCAATCGCCCGCCGCCACGATCGACACAATCATCATTGTGAACCGCAACGTGTTCGATCTCCAGGAGGCCGATGCGCCCAGCTTCATCGCCCGGCTCGCGAATCGGCTGCACGCGCGCACGCGCGCGGGAGTCATCCGCGCCACGCTGCTCGTCAACCCCGGGGACCACTACGACTCGGCGCGAGTCGCCGAGAGCGAGCGGGCCTTGCGCAACCTGAACGTCTTCAGTCGCGTGCGGATCGATACCACGCGACTCGACGGTCGTCTGGCGCTCCGCGTCGCCACCACCGACGGCTGGAGCACCAAGCCGCAGATCGGCTATTCGTCCGCCGGCGGCGACGTCACCTGGCTGGTCGGCCTCGTGGAAGACAACCTGTTGGGCACCGCGACGTCCTTCACCGCCGTATACAACAAGACGCCTGACCGTCGCACGTTCGATCTCGGGCACGTGAACCCCCACTTCCTCTCGCGCCGTGGCTGGCTGCAGGCCAAGTACAGCAACAAGTCGGACGGCAACCGGGGCACCTGGCTGGTGGGAGTGCCGTTCTACGAGACCGCCGCGCGGCGCGCCTTCACGACCGACGGGGAAGCTGCCTCAGAGCGCGTGTTGGTGTTCCGCGACGGCGACACGAGCGCGATCGTGGAGCGCCGCGCCCTGCGCGTGGGGATCGCCGCAGGGTTCGCCCCGCACGCGACCTCGGCAGGTTACCTGCGGCTGTGGCTCGCAGGGCAATGGCGCCGCGAGGACTTTGCGCCCGAGGGGACCACGGTGTTCCCCCGCTCCGTGTTCGGCACGGTGGGTGCGGGAATGGACGTCGGGCATGTGCGCTTCCAAGTGCTCGAGCGATTCAACTCCTACGCCCGGCGCGAGGACGTGGACGTGTCGCAGGCGCTTCACGTTGGTGTGTGGGCGGCCCCCCGCGCGTGGGGGTATCCGTCTGGCCAGGCGGGCGTCGGGCCGGAGGCGAGCGCGCAGCTCGCGGCGCCATGGCGGCGTGGGTTCGCTGTGCTGTGGGCGGCCGCGAACGGTGTCCTCACGGGGGGGGTTCCGGACTCCGGGCGCGTGGCGGGCGGGTTGACGATCGCGAGCCAGGACCTCCGCCACCAGACACTGGTTCTCCACGTCGAAGGCGCGGCGCTCCGCCGGCCGAAGCCCGGCGCCGAGTTCGATCTGTGGAACTCGCAGAACGGCCCGCGCGTCTTCGGCATCCACCAGTTCACGGGCACCCGCCGGGTCTGGCTCGCCCTCGAGGATCGGCTGCTCGTTGCGGACGACCTGTGGGGCCTCATGGGGGTCGGGGTGGCGCCGTTCCTCGACTATGGCGGAGCCTGGTACGCGGACGAGCCAGCCCGTCTGGGTGGCGCGGTGGGCATGTCGCTGCGGATCGGACCGACCCGCTCGGTGCGGGGCGACGTGGCGGAGTTCGCCGTCGGATACCGCTTCGGGAGGGGATTCACCGGCAGCCGCTGGGGCCTCGCGATCCGCAGGGGTGTGCGGTACTGAGCTTGCGCTGCAACATCTCGAGCCCAGTCAGCGTTACCCTCGTCATGGAGACTGAAACGAAGCATCCGACCGTGAGCCGGCCCCGGGGTATGATCGCCGCCATCCTCATCGTGGCCACCCTGTGGACCATGCTGCACGTGTACGTGGGGCAGCGTTTGCTCGCCCAGACGCCGCTGGTGCCGTGGCGCCTGCTCGGCTGGGTGGGCATCCTGCTCCTCATCGTCGCGCCGTTCGTGGCGTTGTTCGCCGGCCGGACCGAGCGGCTGCCGGCGAAGCGAGGCCTCGAGATCGCCGGCTTCACCGCCATGGGGCTGTCGTCGCTGCTGATCGTGTTCGCGCTGGCTGGAGATGCGCTGCATGTGCGGGCCTGGCTCGGAGTCGGCGGCTTTCAGCTGGCGGTCGTGGGCGGTGCGGTCGCCGTCTTGTTGATCGGTCTGTGGCGGGCGCGGCGGCCCGCGATGGTGCGTGTGGTGGACGTCCCGATCACGGGGCTTCCCTCGGATCTCGAAGGCTTCCGCATCGCGCAGCTCTCCGACCTGCACGTCGGCCCGACGCTCAAACGGGAGTTCGTCGAGCGCGTGGTGGACACGACCAACGGCCTCCAGCCCGATCTGATCGCCCTGACCGGGGACGTGGCCGACGGGTTTCCGCCCGCGCTGCGCGACGAGGTCGCGCCGCTCGCCGGCCTACGGGCGCCGCACGGGAAATACTTCGTCACGGGGAATCACGAGTACTACTGGGACGCGGCCGGATGGATGCGCGAGCTGGAAGGGCTCGGCTTCAACACCCTGGTCAACCGACACCAGTTGATCCGGCGGGGCACCGGCCGGATCGTCCTCGCCGGAGTCACGGACCTCTCGAGCCGCGGCCTCCCCGGGCACGTCTCCGATCCGGCGGCGGCGGTCGCGGGGGCGCCGGAGAGTGACGTGCGGGTGCTCCTGGCGCATCAGCCGAAGAGCGCGTATGCGGCACGGGCCGCTGGGTACGACCTACAGCTGTCGGGGCACACCCACGGCGGCCAGTACTTCCCGTTCAACCTGCTGGTGCGGCTGTTCCAGCCGTTTGTCGCGGGACTCCATCGGCTGGAGGCGATGTGGTTGTACGTGAGCCGGGGGACGGGCTATTGGGGGCCACCGCTACGCCTGGGCGCACCTGCCGAGATCACGCTGATTCAGCTTACGCGCGCCTGAGCGCGTCCGCCCACCCGAATGGGTGGCACCCGTCCACGGTCCGGTCTTGACGGTCGCGGCACCCAGGCGTATCCTCCGGTCCTGTTGTACCGTGGTAGCACTGTTCCGATTTGGAGTGCCATCGACTCGTGATGCCGCTTGCGCTGCTTCTGCTGCTGGTCCTGGTCCTGCTGAGCATTAGCTCAGAACAGGGTCTGCGGCGCGCGCCAATCAAGCAC
>Ga0207646_10002989_pt1 | contig 19528 bp, 21 predicted proteins | sample KBSK5502metaG_FD_184343 | JGI IMG/M metagenome (GOLD analysis project Ga0207646, IMG submission 184343) | Corn, switchgrass and miscanthus rhizosphere microbial communities from Kellogg Biological Station, Michigan, USA - KBS K5-50-2 metaG... | ecosystem: Host-associated > Plants > Roots >...
AAGGATCTTATTCCGACCGGAAACGCACGGCGTGCTAGTGACCCTACCCAACCACCTGTTCTGCAACGCTTCGCTACTGCAAGCAGTCAGCAGAACCCTCCCGCGCACTCATCCGGTCGGAGCAGTAGAAGGAGAAGGAACCAATGATGCGTATATCACAGCGATGCATACAACGACTCTGGTTACGCGGCACTGTCCTTCTCCTCGTACTCTTCTTTGCTGTTGCCTGCTCCCCAAGTACCTCTCCGATGCTGCCAGGGCAGCAACTGTGGAATCAAGGAGTTTCCTCTCTCTTATTTGGGACCAATGACGATTATGAGTGGTCAGCCCAGAATATTCAGGTGGAACCTTCCATTCAAAGGGATTTGCGGCGTGCTGGCTTTACTTTGGTGCGCAGCTTCATTCCTGATGATGCGAGTGATGCGGTGATTGAACAGCGTATACGTACAATTGAAAATATCGGGGCGCAGTGTTTGGGAGTGATTACGAATATCTTTAATGTCACCTTTGATACACATCTTGTCAGGTATCTAGGCCATCGGTGCCTGATGTATGAATTTGGGAATGAATCGGATTACAACAACATCTCTATCGCAAGCTATCTCAAGCAGTGGAACAAGCTGATCCCCATGTTACGGCGAATCAATCCCGCTGCCAGATTTATGGGTCCAGTCACTTATAATGACCAGGGTATTAATGGCTACATGCGAGCATTCCTTAAGGGGGTAAAAAAGTCAGGTGTGCTGCCTGATGCAGTAAGCTTTCACTGGTATCCCTGCTCGTACGACCCAGAGAAGAAGTGCCTTGCCAAGGCCAGCAGTTACGCTAAAGTAGCACGGGGGGTCTCTGCCATGGTGCAGAGTATTTTGGGAAGAGCTCTACCGGTGGGGATAAGCGAATGGAACTTTGATGGAAATAATCCTCCTCCCCCCTACGGAGACAATGCCGCATTCATCACCAAATTTACTATTGAAGCGCTGCGCTCCATGGTGCAGGCAGGTGTGGCATTTGCATGTCAGTTTGATGCAGCAAGTTACTCCGGTTGGGGACATCTGGATATGTTTCAAGTCGATACTGCGCAACCGAAACCACAGTTCTATGTTCTGAAAGGCCTGATACAACATTACCGGACCTGAGGTGTTGTTTCATGACGTTATGCATGGCGCTTTCATGACGCTTGTTCCGCATACTAGCACTAGAGAGGTCGGCGTACATCTGACGAAAGGATCTTATTCCGACCGGAAACGTGCCTTGCAATGGGTCTTGCTTGTAACGGTTCCCCGAACCGTTCTTGACGCGACTGCGTCGGTTCTTACCCGTCTCGGCAACGCTGCTGCGCAGCTAGTGCTGCGCACTCAGCCGAGACGAGCAGCACTACGGACTGCGTCCGTCAGGCAAGACCACAGGCAGTACTGCGTGCTAGTGCTGCGCACATATCCGGTCGGATCAGTAGTAGTGCAGTGTAAGAAGAAGGAGCGTTCCCAATGAATATGGCCACTCTTGTTCTCCAGGTGCTGCTCGGACTGGTTTTCTTGCCGTTGAGTTTTCTTGCTCTAAGGCAGCATGAAACTGATTGGTACGGAACATTCCTTGTAGCATCGGGGCCATTTGCGAGCAGTGCCATGGTTCTGGCGTCTCAGAAACTGCGTGAAAGGATCTTATTCCGACCGGAAACGCACGGCGTGCTAGTGCTGCGCACTCATCCGGTCGGATCAGTAGTAAAGTGTTTTGAAACGGAGACGACCGCAAAGGATCTTATTCCGACCGGAAATGCACTGCGTGCTAGTGACCCTACCCAACCACCTGTTCTGCAACGCTTCGCTACTGCAAGCAGTCAGCAGAACCCTCCCGCGCACTCATCCGGTCGGATCAGTAGTACTGATATTGAGGGACTCGACGGATGTGGCTTTACCACAGAGGAAATCGTTTCACTGCTCTGGCTCCAGCATTGGTATCAAACGGGAGGTAGTGATCGCGTTGAGCCGCTGCGCCAGTGGGAGTTTCTCAAGTACCTTGTTCTCAATGGCAAGTTGGGCAGGTGAAAGGATCTTATTCCGACCGGAAACGTGCCTTGCAATGGGTCTTGCCTGGCACTTATCCGTCCTGGCAACGAGGCTGCGCCTCTGAACTACTCCAGCGTGCCAACGCTCCTTCGTAGCTAGCGCTTCGCGCTCAGGCACGCTGCAAGGCATAGCGTACGCGCTCAGCCGAGACGAGCAGCACTACGGACTGCGTCCGTCAGGTAAGACCAAAGGAAGTACTGCGTGCTAGTGCTGCGCACTCATCCGGTCGGATCAGTAGTTTTGAAGTTGCTTTATAAGGAAATGGTCATGGTGTTTAGGATGAACAAGCTGGATGTAAAGTCCTGTGCATTCAGCAGTGAGGAGAAAGGATTTCAACAGGCCATGGGAGACACTATATTTCCAGAAGGCTCTCGAGTATGTGTGATCAGTTACAGTCCTTTCCGAGGACTTAGGGGGACGGTTCGACAGGTCCATACTATTTCTGCGGATTCTGAGGAGCCTTTTTGTTTCTACCTTATTACCCTTGAAAGGGCCCAAGTCGAAGAACCAATCTGGTTTGAATATGATGAGGTGGAGTTAGTGACTCCTTCCGTTTCTCGAAGAGGAACAGAGTAGCTTACACGCACAGGGAGAAGCGAGTATGCAGCCGGATACCCACTACTGCCTTTGGTCTTGCCTGACGGACGCAGTCCGTAGCGACGCAGTCGCGTCAAGAAAGATACGGGGTATCTTTACAAGCAAGACCCATTTCAAGCTTCTCCAGAACGAGTGCATTGCCCGCGTCTGCTGCCTCCGATACTTGCAGACGCGGCATTATACAGCCGAAGAGTATTCGGCCTTCAAGAATGTTTGGCTCATAGCAAGCATGCATAATGACATCACGATGTAGAGATGAGCGATAAAGAGAACCTCGCCCGGCGCGCAATTAGAAAGTGTCAGGCAGAAGGATAATGATTTCCCGTTCATGACGCTGCTCAAGGCGTTTTCATGACGTTTTTATGACGCTTCCGCGTCATACTAGCACCAGAGAGGGCAAGGATCTTATTCCGACCGGAAACGTGCCTTGAAATGGGTCTTGGACTCTCCGAGGGCCACGCACCACCCCAGACGGCTGCGCGTCTACGGACTGCGTCCGTCAGGCAAGACCAAAGGCAGTACTGCGTGTTAGTGACCCTACCCAACCACCTGTTCTGCAACGCTTCGCTACTGCAAGCAGTCAGCAGAACCCTCCCGCGCACTCATCCGGTCGGAGCAGAAAAGGTATTTTTTACGAACGTAGCAATTCTTCGACGGACGGGCATCGACAGGTTGCACGTAGAAGGAGTGGGCGATGGAGAGATCAGTAACGCGGAGTGTGGCCTGGCATGCACGTATTGCAAGCTACGAACTGCGCGAACAGACCGAACAGGGAACTATCGCGACACCGGTGAACGACGAGAGCCGCATATGGCATGGGTGGCTGGAGCGTGTGCCGTCCTTCGCGTTCCGCAGCAGGGATGGGCAGCACTTCACCGCGGTCAGGGAGCGCAAGGGGCGTGGGGGCGTTTACTGGACCGCCTATCGTAGTGTCGGAGGCCTGCTCAAGAAGAAGTACCTGGGCGCGCCCACCAGGGTCACGCTCGCACAGCTGGAGCAGGTGGCACTCGTCCTGACCGCAAGCAAGTCAGTAATCTCTTCTGACCATCCACCATCTCAGAAAGGTCCGTCTACCAGAGTGGAGCGTGACCAGAACAAGATGCCGTGGCAGGCGTCGCTGGTAGTGACCAAGTTCTTCGTACCGACCTCCTCGCATGAGCTCATCTCCCGTCCGCGCCTGACGCATCTGCTCGATGAGGGGATCGGGCACCCGCTCACCCTGGTCTCGGCCCCGGCAGGCTCTGGCAAGACCACCTTGCTCTCTGCCTGGGTGCAAGCACATCAACCAGGCCATCCTCGTGTCGCCTGGGTGTCCCTGGATGAGGGAGACAATGACCTGGTGCGCTTCTGGACCTATGCGCTCACGGCCCTGGACCATGCGCAGCCAGGACTCTGTACGGAGCTTGTGAGCTACCTACACGCGCGGCAGTCTCCTCCTATACAGTCAGTCCTTACGGCGCTTATCAATCGACTGGCCGAACGAACAGAGCAGGTGCTGCTGGTCCTGGACGACTATCACCTGGTGACGGAGCAGGCGATTCATCGCTCCCTGACATACCTGTTGGATCATCTGCCCTCGCAATTGCGGGTGATCCTCTCCACCCGCAGTGATCCTCCCTTGCCGCTTTCCTGGCTGCGAGCACGTAGCCAGGTCCTCGAAATGCGCGCCGACCAGTTATGCTGTACCCAGGAAGAGACGCGTGCGTTTCTGCACGAGGTGATGGGACTGACCCTTGCCGACCAGGAACTCGCAGGGGTGGAAGACCGCACTGAAGGCTGGTTCGCGGGCTTGCAACTGCTTGCGCTCTCTCTGCAAAGGCACACTGATCCTGGCAACCTGCTGGATGAGGTGAGTGGGAGCCAACGCTACATCCTCGATTATTTGACTGACGAGGTGCTCCGGAGGCAGGACGAGTCCGTGCAAACTTTTCTGCTGTACACCTCGATCGTGGAGCGGCTGACCGCCCCTCTCTGTGATGCCCTGATGGAACGGAGTGGGAGCCAGCAGATGCTGGAGCTGTTGGACCAGACCAATGTATTTATCGTGCCTCTGGATGTGCAGCGCTGCTGGTATCGCTACCATGTTTTGTTTGGCGAGGCGTTGCGCTATCGCCTGGAGCACACGCAGGGTGAGCTCGTGCCCGCCTTGCATCATCGAGCCTGCGCCTGGTATGCTGAGCACGGTCAGACCACCGAGGCAATCGCTCATGCCATCGCAGCCAGAGAGTGGCCGTGGGCGGCTGACCTTATCGAGCAGGTCTCTGCACTCACCTGGGGGAGCGGTGAACATGCGATGGTGAGACGCTGGCTTGAACAGCTCCCTGTCGAGGTGGTGCGCGCACGGCCTCGCCTGTGCCTGGCGTATGCCAGGACCTTGTTCATGGTGGCCCCGTACACGACGATCGAACGCTGGCTGCACGATGCAGAAACGGCCGTGTGGGTCACGGTACCGGCTGCGACCGATGGGGCTAAGGATCTTATTCCGACCGGAAACGCACGGCGTGCTAGTGACCCTACCCAACCACCTGTTCTGCAACGCTTCGCTACTGCAAGCAGTCAGCAGAACCCTCCCGCGCACTCATCCGGTCGGATCAGTAGTATAGCAAGCTTTGCGGTCTTATCTTCTGATAGCCCGGACGTGCTGAAGAGCAAGTCATGCTCACTTGTTAAACTATGAAAAAGGAACGGGCAGGGGGTCGGGCCAGTTGCCTGGGTGCGCATCGAAAATCAAAGGGTGAACCAGGGACGGGCTTAAGGCAAACCGCTTCAGAGGTGACGCTCCGGTTGAGCACACCAGCGAGGCGGCGCTGAAACTGCTACGAAAGGTATTTTGAAAGAAGACTGCCCATTGTTCCAACAAGGTCTTCTTGATATTCCCTGCACAAAGTATACGTCGTATCTGCTACTTTGACAAGTATTTATATTACCTCATCTACTATTTTTATTGTATGATAGTAGAGATAATAAAATAAATTTTTCTGTAGAAAAGGTGCTTTGCGAGGATTGCAGCATGTGCGTTTTTGCCACCGGCGGGCCTAGACGGAGCCAGGACGAGTGATACTGCCAAGCAGAAAACAGTTGATGGTGACAGCGGGGAGAGTCAGCCCGCTTCACAGCCTATGCGTCTCCTATGAGACTTCTTGCGAGATGGTGCTTCAAAAGTTCACGCCGTATCATTTCTATGGAAAATTTATTTTTGTTTCACAAAAATAGTAGATGAGATAATATAAATACTTGACAAAGTAGCAGATACGACGTATACTTTGTGCGGGGAATACGAGAAGACTTCGGTGCAACAACCCGGCAGTCTTCTTGCAAGGGATTCTTATACCAGTTTCAGCATCACCTCACTGGTGTCCCAGCTGGGCTCAACCGGAGCGTCACCTTCTGAAGCGCTCTGCCCGAAGCCCGTCCCTGGTTCACCGTCCTGGTTGAGATACGCATCCAGGCAACTGGTCCAACCCCCCGAAGGAGCGAAACAGATTCCTGTGCAGGTCCAAAGGATCTTATTCCGACCGGAAACGTGCCTTGAAATGGGTCCGGCCAACGCACTTCGTGCTAGCTTCGCTCAGGCCGGACCAAAGGAAGTACTACGTGCTAGTGCTGCGCACTCATCCGGTCGGAGCTGTAGTGTAGATCGCAGGCTCATCTCCACCTAGAGCTGGGTGTTGAGCGAGATGACATTATCTAGTAGTGTGGTAATTACGCTGCCAGGCAATGAGCCTGGCAGAGAGCATACGTCGAGCATGGAAAGGAGACAAACATCATGGCGATTAGCACCCGTACTGATGAACAGATTCAGACAGATGTCCTGGAAGAATTGAAGTGGGATACACGCGTCCGGCCCAACGAAATCGGGGTCGCGGTCAAGGATGGCATCGTCACGCTGACCGGCTGGGTCGATTCATATTTGAAAAAGATGGCCGCCGAGGAGGCCGCGCACCGCGTGCCTGGCGTCAAGGCCGTCGCCAACGACATCGAGGTGCGCCTGCCCGGCTTTGCCGAACGCACCGACACCGATCTTGCCGCTGCCGTGCTCAACGCTCTGAGGTGGGATGCAGCGATTCCGACCGGCAAAGTGGACGTGACGGTCAGCCAGGGCTGGGTGACGCTCAAGGGCGAGGTCGACTATGCCTTCCAGAAGCGAGACGCAGAACGTGCCGTACGTCGCCTCTCAGGGGTCAAAGGCGTCAGCAATCTCATCGTGGTCAAGCCTCAGGTGTTCCCATCAGACCTCAAGCAACAGATCGAGCGAGCGCTCGTGCGCAATGCGGAGACCGATGCCAGGAATATCACGATCGAAGTGGAGGGCAGCAAGGTCATCCTGCGTGGGACGGTGCGGTCCTACGCGGAGAAACAGGCGGCGGAGGATACCGCCTGGTCCGCCCCGGGGGTCACCGAGGTTGAGAACCGGATTGTGATCTCGCCCATGCTGTAATGCTTGCTTCATTGCCAGCGAGTCCCTCCCAGCAATGGGCGAGGACTCGTTGGCAATGAAGCAGATTCAGTCAAGTTACGCTCACCCCATATTTCCGCTTTTCGTTATGCACTCTTTTTCACACCCGCACCAACGGGTGTTGTCACGCTGCATGGATAGTACAGGGATAGGCAGCATGAACAAGAGGAAGGAGTGGAACGATGTTACAACCAGGTTGCGAGCCTATCATGCAAACGATTCAAAGCCTCGCACAGCAAATTCAGGAATTTGACTATCGAATAGATACTCTTGAGGCTGAAGCGATGCAACTTGATCCACTGCCATATATTGGCTCACAGCGAGAGGTTGATCGCCTCGTCGGGGTGAAGCGCACGCTCCAGGACAAATGGAATAGCGCGATGAGCGAACTTGCCATCTGCAGATCGGCCCATCCTGCTCATCACGTCCTTCCTGGCAGATGATTTTCCATATGACATACTGGAGGCAATCGACACAACCGTCGCTCAAACATACACCTATCCTCACGTGTCAAAAGACATGACAATAGAAGATATGTTCTCCTGCAAGCAGGCAAGCCATTGCTAGCCCGGCGGTGGCAACAGCAGCACCGCACCTCTCCCGATACACGAGAAAGGTTTACCGCTCAATACGGGCGATAGGATGCATACAACGATGCATCAAAGTCAAGAGGAGTATACCATCATGACAGATTTTAGGCAACTGTTAGCAACCCTGTAGTCCGGGTTGTGTCGAGCGCTGTCTTCACCATTCTTCTTCTTGCCCGGCCAGGGCGCAAGGTGTGATAGGACGACTGCGTCGGTTCTTGCCCGTTCTGCCAACGACGCTGCGAATCTTGAAATGGGTCTTGCCAACGACGCTGCGCGTCTACGGACTGCGTCCGTCAGGCAAGACCAAAGGAAGTGTCTACTGACTAGCGTCAGTCAGGTTGGTGAAAGAAGGTATCTGCATCAGGACCAGATCTCTGGGTGGTATTCCTCGAGGCGGGTAGCGCTCTCGCACGCCGGCTTCAACGCCGACGTCGAAGAGGACACCAACCGCCCCCGGGAGCGCACCTGTTGGGCCTGCGTATTGAAGTTGAAGAGGCCAACGCACGTGAAGAGAATGAGGTCAGCACACAGAAGGAGACTCGAATGGATACCCACTACTCCCGGTTGGTAGATCAACCAATGCAGAGCGATCTACTCTTACTGGAGCAGGCATGCGCGGGCAATGAGGCGGCTTTTGAAACGCTGGTCCATCGCTACCAGCGTCTGCTCTACCACTTTGCCCAAGCCTACCTGGGTGACGAAGATGCCCAAGATGCAGTGCAGTTCATCTTGCTCCAGCTCTATCGCTGCATGCCAACCCTCCAGGGGGAGCAGTCGCCACAACGACATAGCATCCCACTCAAATACTGGCTCTTGCGCGTTGCACGCAACCATTGCCTTGATCTCGCGCGCCGTAGAAAAAGGACGCTCTCGCTCTTCTCCGAGCTGGAGCCGTGCAATGAGGAGGATGGCTTCAGCATGCTGGAGGGATTGTTGGATCCTGAGCCACTTCCAGAAGAGGTAGCAGAACATAGGGAGGTGCAGGAGCGTCTTCAGGCTGCTATCCAGCAATTACCATTGAAGCCCCGCGCCATTGTCTGGCTGCGTTACACCGAAGGCCTGACCTTCGTCGAGATTGCCCGCAGCCTTCGTATGTCGGAAATGTCGGTGAAGACCACTTTTTACCGGGCGTGCGCGAAGCTGCGCAGGATGCTTTCCTCCCAGCTAGAGAGATCGACTGCGTAAGGGCAGACCAGGGGAAGCACAATGAGAAGCGAAAGGATGCTTCAAATGCTCGCAAAGCATCCTTTCTATGGAAAATATATTTTTTGTTTCATAGAAATAGTAGAGTTAATAATATAAATACTTGACAAAGCAGCATGAACGCCGTATACTGTGTACGGTGAATACAAAAAGTGCCCAACTCTCTGATCAGAAGATCGCAGGCAGCGCTCGCTTTTTCTGCAGTCAGCATGGTGAGTGAGGGAGGCATGGAACCAACAAAGGATCTTATTCCGACCGGAAACGCACTGCGTGCTAGTGCTGCGCACTCATCCGGTCGGATCAGTAGTGATGAAAGAGCATAGTAGAGACAAGGAGGTACAGATCTATGATTACACGTTACGATCCTTTCCGCGAGGCAGTCAGTCTTCGTCGTATGATGGATCAATTATTCGAACAGAGCTTTGTGAATCCCAGTATGATGCCTGGCACACAATCTATGATGGTACCGATGGACGTCTGTGAGACGCCGAAGGGCTATGAGGTGGATGTTGCGCTTCCGGGGGTGCGACCGGAAGATATTGAAGTCATCGTTGATCAAAACGCCTTGACGATTCGGGGGCAGTTCAGCCAGCAGAACGAGCACCAGAACCAAACTCAAGGCCAGGGGCAGCAGCAGCAGGCTCAACAAGGTCAGCCCCAGGCCCAGCAGCAGACTCAGAGTGGCAAGACGGGTCGCCATCGTCAGGGACACAACTGGCTCTCGCGGGAAATCGTCTCCGGCTCGTTTGAACGGACGATCACCTTCCCCAGGCCTCTTGATACCAATAATGTCCAGACGAAGTTCGAGAATGGGATCCTCACGATTATGCTTCCCATGAGTGAAGCGAGCCGCCCGAAGCGGATCAGCATCACAGGCGGCCAGGCTCAGCAGCAGCCGGTGGCCGTCGGTGCAGGGCAACAACATTAGCAGGACTCGCAGCCATCTACGCCGGGACGACTCAGCGCCTCGCCATGCCACTGGTGATCGCGGGGCGATTGTAGGCGATCGTCCCGGCTCCCGGGTTGGAGGCGAAGGCGGTTTCCGTCTGCTGCGAGGAGAAGGAGGAGGCTTCAATGGCCGGCCCGACTTCAATTACGGAAATTGACCTGGCCCCTATTCCTGGCAAAACATACTGGAATACTTTGCGTGAATGGCACGAGGAGTCTATTTATTTTCTCCTGGTCGATCGTTTTCACGATGACCGGAACCGCGCTCCAGTGCCAACGTCCGCACGGGCTGACAGGGTTGACAGAGCTGATAGAGCTGACAGCCCCGGGACAGCAGAGCGGCTGAGCAAATTCTGCGGTGGTACCCTGCGGGGGATTTGTAACCATCTGGACTACATCAAAAACCTCGGATGCACGGCGCTCTGGGTAAGTCCCATCTTTGAGAACAACGGTGCCCCTAATCCTGACTCCGGCAGCTATCATGGCTATGCCATTCAAAACTACCTCGATGTCGATCCTCGTTTTGGTACCAAGCAGGACCTGGTTGATCTTGTAGAGGCAGCGCACGCTCGCGATATGCGCGTGTTTCTGGATGTGGTGATCAATCACTCCGGAGACAACTGGTACTATCCCTGGGATAATCCGTACTATTATTACAATGACATTCACTTCCCCTTTGGGGGCTGGCGGCTGGACAATCGACCACAGCCTCAAGAACTCCGCAATCCCGATTACTATCATCGCAGGGGGCAAATTCGGGGCTGGGATACATATCCGGAGTATGAGCATGGAGATTTTTTCTCCCTGAAGGATTTCGCTAACGATGATGATCCCGATGGCTTGCGACTGCTCGACACGTTAATCAAGGCGCACTGCTACTGGATACGCGAGGCGGATGTTGACGGCTTTCGTATGGATGCCGTCAAGCACATGGGAGCGTTGGCGGTCAGCCGTTTTTGCCAGTGGGTCCGGGAGTATGCCGAACGCCTGGGCAAGCACAGTTTTTTCCTGTTTGGCGAACTGATAGCTGGCGATGATGCGATTGACCGCTATATCGGTCCGAATACTCCGGCAGAAGTCGATGACGTCTTTTTCGGTCTTACTTCCGTGCTTGATTTTCCGCTCTACTGGACGCTGCCAGGGGCAATAAAGGGGCTCATTTCCCCAGTTGCTCTCATTAATCGTTATGAGCGCTTGAAAAGTCACGTGCTGAGTCGGGGGGAAGTGGGACGGTACTTTGTCACCTTCCTGGACAATCACGACCAGATTGGGCAAGACGAGAAATGGCGCTTTGCGGCAGGGGCTCCTGATGCACAAGTGATTGCAGGCGTGGGTTATCTCCAATGCGCCATTGGCGCGTCATGCATCTACTATAGAACCGAGCAAGGATTTTCTGGGCACGGCCGCGGTGACCAGTTTATCCGTGAACCTATGTTTGACCTGCAGGACCACGAGCAGAACTATCTCAATCCTGCCTGCGCCATTTATCAAGAGCTTGCCGAGATTGCTCGCATCAACCAGCAACTAGAGGCCCTGCGCTTCGGTCGCATGTATTTCCGGCAAATTTCGGAGAACGGCCGCGACTTTGGTTTGCCACAAGGACACCCCTGCACGTTGGCATTTTCCCGCATTCTCGCCTATCAAGAAGTGCTGGTAGCCTACAACACGTCCCCTACCGAGTCGCGGACGGATTATGTGATTGTAGACAACACGCTTCATCAAAAGGGTGGTATGATGAAATTCCTCTACGGGAAAGAGGGATGTGTGACGGTTCAAAGCCATCCCGATTCGTCGTTGTTTGTTCAGCTTGAGCTTGCGCCGATGCAATTTGTCATTTTGCAGTGATTTTTCCAGGAGCGAGAAAGAAGCAGGCGTGAAGAGGGAGAGTGATAACCTACAGGGTTCATCGCCGGAGGATATCTCCGCCACACCTGCCCTGAACAGTGTAACAAGGCAGGCCCACCTGGCACCCTGGCGTACGGAACCCGAGATTGGGCTGGAGCGTCAAGAAGAACTGGCCCGCTGTCTTGCGACGACTCCTGACATCACACAAGGTATCTATCCTTTCAAGAGGATGAAACTGAATCGTGCCGATGTCGAGTGGCTCCTGGCAACACACGCAAACGGAGATAGTCCCAGAGTGGGCGGCGACGAGCAGCAGCATCGCCAGGGGTTGGACCTGCGGGGTGCGGACCTGCGTGATGCAGACTTGCATGCCCTGCCGCTGGCGTGCCTGCGCGGTAGTCTCACCCGCACAGAGTGGGAGGAGGCCACTGCGCAACAACGCGCTGCCGCCGCAGTGCTGTTCATGGGAGCCGATCTGAGCGAGGCGCACCTGGAGGAGGCCGGACTCATCGGGGCCCACCTGGAAAAAGCGGCTCTGCACGAAGCGCATCTCGAGAAAGCCGACCTTGTCAGGGCCCACCTGGGGGGAGCATTCCTCGCCAGAGCGCATCTGAAGGAAGCTGACCTCAGTGAAGCGCATCTCGAGAAAGCCGACCTGAGCGAGGTACATCTGCAAGGTGCCACCCTCAGAGGGACCCACCTGGAGCAGGCTTACCTCAATGGGGCGCACTTAGAGAAGGCCGACCTGAGCGGGGCGCGTCTGGAGAAAGTCTACCTGAGCGAGGCGCGTTTACAGCAGGCGGTCCTCAGCGAAGCGCACCTGGAAGAAGGCTATCTCAGCGGGGCCTATCTGCAGGGGGCCGACCTGAGCGGGGCCCACCTGGAGGGGGCATACCTGGGCGAGGCCCACCTGGAGGACACCTCTCTGTACAAGGCTCACCTGGAGCGCACGTTCCTCTACAAGGCCCACCTGGAGGGGGCCAGACTTAGCAGAACACATGTGGAGGAAGCGCAGCTGAAAAAAGCCCTGGCAAGTGGTGAGCAGCACATCGGTCCGTCGCTGGCAGACGCACAATGGGGCAACGTCAATCTCGCGGTGGTCAAGTGGTCGCAGGTGGACATGCTGGGGGATGAGTACGAGGCGCGACAGACCACACGCGCTGGGAAGAGCAAAAACAGCGTGAGCCGCTTGGAGGAATATGAGGCAGCGGTGCGGGCCAATCGCCAGCTCGCCGTGGCACTGCGGGCACAGGGACTGGATGAGGAGGCGGCACGCTTCGCCTACCGTGCGCAGCTCCTGCAGCGCATCGTCTTGCGGCGGCAAAGCAAGTTTGCACAGTATCTTTTATCACTATTACTCGATCTGCTAGCAGGCTATGGCTATCGGCCAGGCAGAAGTCTGATGGCCTATCTCGTCGTCATCTTCGGCTTTATGGGTCTCTATCTGCTCAATGCCCATGGTGGGGCAGTCCATCTCAGCTGGGATGAAGCACTGGTCTTGAGTGTGAGCAGCTTTCACGGGCGCGGCTTCTTTCTCCAGAACGTGGCGCTCGGAGACGTCTTCGCTCGACTGGCTGCCGCAGAGGCGGTGCTGGGGCTGCTGATCGAGATCAGCTTTATTGCGACCTTCACCCAGCGCTTCTTCGGTAGATAAGGGGGGAAAAGGATCACAGGACGGAAAGGAGTGGCCATATGCCGACTGAAGAAAGTATGGGAAAGAGGGAAAAACATGCCAGAACACACCTTTACTTTTGAGCAGATTCGCCATCAAGCGCAAGAAAATGCACTCGCTTATCTGTTGGCCATCGCCCTCGCTAGAGACAATCAGCGAGCGGTCGCGCCTGGCTGATTTGGGCTGCAGTGACGACGGCTTCTCTCAGATTCGCTCCACACAGATCGGCTCTATTCAAATTGGCATCCAGCAGGAGAGCGCCACAGAGGTCAGCATTACGAAGAGCGGCATTGCTGAGATCGGCCCTGCTCAGGTCTGCGTAACTCAGGTCTGCTCGTACCAGGTTCGCATTGCTTAGATTTGCTTCCTGCAGGTAAGCCCCGCTTAAACCGGCTCCCCAGAGATCCGCACTGCTCAGGTTTGCACCACGCAGATCCGCACGGAAGAGATTGACGCCACCAAGATTCGTCTCACTTAAATCCGCTCTGCTCAGGTCTATGGCCTCCTCTGGATGCTCTTGCCTGAACAGATTCCATTGCTCAACAGGTTGCTGTCTCAGGAATTCGAGCGTCTGCTGATCCGCCATTGCCCTCGGCTCCTTTCATTGCGCTCTCCTTTTTTTAAGGCTCCTCTAGACGGCATCAAATGCCTTTATGAGCAGCAGCATCACCCCCAAAATATCGAGAATGCCCGCTACAATACTCATAATGATGGCGTAGGTTGGCATAGCCTATAGACTCCTTGTCGCCATTGGAAGGCGATAAGCTGGCCGATTTAGAGTCAGGTTTGACGACCACGCGGTCGCCTAATGGTCGAATCTTTGCCATAGCTGACACACCTCTTCTCTCAATAAGGAAGGCTCATAACTCCGCGATCTTGTCCTCAAAGATGACTTTTCTTGGAAGAATACGCACTAGCAACTCTCCCGGCCCGCTGTTGATCTGCCCATACTCCTCAGCGCGTTCCTGGCCCATGTAACGTTCCGCGATCACTGTAGCCCAGTCGAGAAGCTCTTTAGGGTCATTGCTGATCTTGACCGTTCCTTCAATCTCTGCATAAGCATAGGGAGGATGCTCATCATCCACGCACATAGCGACGTGGTCCTCGCGCCGTAAGTTTTTAGCCTTCATCGTGTTGTTGCCGGTGATAAAGATGATCTCATCGCCGTCCAGGTGAAACCAGACAGGGACGACATGAGGTAAACGATCGGGGTCTACTGTGGCGACCTTCCCTGTACGTACACCTTGCAGCAAGAAGGCGCGTACCTGTGGAGTAATGTCTCGTGTTTTCACAGAAAAAACCAACCTTTCTACGGGTTAATCATCAGTGCTGGCATGGTTGCAACGCCTCCTAAAAAGTGTTTTACGTGTGTGAGAGCCGATCTCACCATTGCTGCAAGCAGACTGCCCATTTGTCACGAGTCCTTCGTGCCCTCATCGCATCAAGTATAGATTTTAGATGCGGATATGTCAAGTATCTATATTATCTCATCTATTATATATCGAAACAAAAATATATTTTCTAATAGGAATTGGGCCGTTGCGCAGCCAACCGATGCGCAGGCATCGGTCGCCGAGCTGAAACGTGAAGGATTTGAAGAGCAGGATATCTCTGTCCTCTACACCGATGCAGGACACAGCATTCAGGCGGGGATGATCACCGGAGCGGTTTGGGGGGGGCGCTAGGAGCCTTATGGGGCTTGCTCTTCCCCCCGATTGGCCTGCTGGTTACCGCGGGACCGATTCTGGGGAATTTCTTTCGGGGATGGGACTGGCCGCTGCAGGGCAGTCACGGTGGCTGCTCTGGATGGGCTCATCAGCGCCCTGCTTCACCTGGGGATGCCTCGCGAGATGGCCACGCGTCTAGGCGAACGGGTGCATAAGGGGGACATGCTGGTGATTGTGCATGCCGCTAACCCGGATCTGGCAGAGAAAGCGCGTGCCATTCTACGGATTGTTCGGATGAAGGATCGCAACGAGTAATCATATCCCTGTTACCAGCCGAAAATTGTTACTATCACGACTGCCATGACGCCGACAAGCACAATTGGTGCAGTAAGCAGTACAAGGCGCAGACTTGGACCAGGCTTGCGTGTGACGAACCAGAAGATGACTATATTCTCCAGTAACCCCACCAATGTAGCCAGGAACATAGCAATAGCAGCAGATGAGCCTGCAACTTGCCCCCTACCGAGCTGCTGGCCTACCAGCACGGAGGAAGATGCTGCGCTCGCCAACGCGCCTGCCACCACTACGGCCAGGAAACCAATAGCCCCAAACAGGCGATTTGCCACCCCGCTTATCACAGTTAGCAAGAGAAACAACACGCCGAAACCGAGCACGGAACGCAACTCGAGAGGAGACTTGAGCCGTCGCTTCTGTGGAGCCTCTTGCTTAAGCTGTTGGGGAGCCTCACGCTCAGGATGGTGAGAAGCTTTCTGCCTCGACCTCCTGGAACCCCAGATGGCGAATAGTGCCACAATCCCGGCGGCCAGCATCATCGGCACCAACACTACCACAGTGCTGATGCTTGCCCGAAAGCCTTGTGGGAAGGAGAAGATGACGACCAGTGCCCAATTGCGTAGAATCATGGCTAGGTCGGAGAGCACTACATCCGTTGGCGCTGCGGCGACGGTACTTGCGTCATCTTGCACTTCTTGTCCCAGGAGCGCAGTCGTCGCAGCACTATTCACTAATCCACCCAGGATCGCGCTATAGTGTATTCCACGTGTGCCAAATTGCCGGAGCAACACATAGTTGACGAAGCTTAAACCCGACACGATCATTACGCTCAGCCAGACCGAGCGGGGATTCAGCACTTTCCAGGGATCAATAAATCGGTCAGGAAGCAGCGGATAGACGACTACCGTAAGAAAACCGAGGAGTAATGTGCCGCGAATCTCGGCCACCGTCAATTTACTGCTGAATGTGACTAACTCCGTTTTCCAGGCGAGCAATGCGGCGATCACAAGTGCGCTGGCGAATGCGAGAAAAAAATTTCCTATCCCGATCACTATACCCAGCACATTCACTGCCGCCAGGGCGAGGGAGGTCGTGATCTCTAGGGACCGTTCGTTCCACATACCATACACATTGACCAGAAGCAGTATCACCAGCACGAACCCGACTTGCACATACGCCAACGTCGGGGCGACCAACCAGGAGAGCGTCCCGAGCAATGCGGCTATGGCGAAACTTCTCACCCCTGCTTCTTTATGTGCCCATGTGCGTTCCAGTCCGATGAGTATGCCCATACTTGCTGATGCCGCAACTTTTAGCGCAAGAAGGAACGGTTGATCCATCGGGTATCCCGCAATCTCTGTGACTTCGTTATAGACATCGATGTCATTATACCCTATTCCTTCTGGACAGGTTCGGGGTGCGCCCTAGAGCAAGCTCACTTACTTTGGTGGCGAGCCACGTTGCAGTATGCATGGCTGCGCCAACGAGGCCTTCTTGTCTTCACTGTACCGAGTATACGTCTTGGGAGATGTCTTGTCAAGTATTTATATTATCTCGTCAACTATTTTTATGAACCAAAAATATATTTTCTCTAGATCATCACTTGCTGAAATGCTTGCGTCGTATGGCAATCCATCCTCCGAACCACAAACGTGAGGCGTCTCAAGCCGTTGGAGCCACAGAAACGACGCCCGCGGACACCGGGGCACCCTCGACAAGTTGAGAGGCGACCATCCTGGATGGTCGCCTCTCAACTGCAAGCAATCCGTCTCAAGACCGCCTATAGGATGACTATATCCTGCAATGTGACGGGACTATGCAGGGTGTAATCCAGCTCATTGGACTGAAGCACCCCCGGCGGGGTGATCGTATCCATGACCTTGGGTACCGTGTTCGGGTCTACCGTGCAGTGCGAGTCGCTGCTGGGAGCAGCACACACACCGAATTGGAACGGCTGAGGTGTCGGGGCGAAGCTACGTGCCTGGTCTGGACTAAAGCCATCCTGACCTGTCAACACAACGCTAAAGCCCCATCCCGATCCCGGCACTTCGTTTGTTGTGGAAACGAGGCTAGATGTTGGCACACTGAAAGTGATGAAGCGCGAGATCGCATTCGCACTGATAGCAATTGTTCCCTTGTTATTGCCGCTGGCATCTTTGTAGGCCTGTCCGAAGCCTTGCACCTCTAACAATCGGCTCCATGCGGCACTCGATGCAATCGCATAGTTACGCGAGGCATAAGCGGCTGCCGTCGATGTGGTTGTCGCGCTCGGATCGTGGACGTACACATCGACCAGTTGCGCACCCAGCGGGCTACCGAAAGTCGGCGTCAGGTCGCGCGTCTGCAACTTGAAGGTGACAGTCGATTTATCAGGGCTGAGTATGACGCGGAACTCGGTGATGTCGAACGCTCCTGGTTGGAAGTTACTGGACGTAGGGTATGCATAGTTACCCGGTCCGTTGTCATCTCCAGTCGGATCGGTCACATCAAGGAGCACTGTACCAGGAGTGAAATCGAAAACAATGCTGCGTTGATCGTGGGCGGTAGCTCCCGTTGGACTGACAGCTACAGTATTCAACACAGTGGTTCCACCAGTCACCGGCAGCGACACACTGAACGAACCATCGGGATTGGTTGGGGTACTGACTACCGTGGTCTGGCTGTTGTTGTCGGTATTGGTGGCTGCCACGTAAATGGTGTTGCCAGGGGCCGATGTACCGGTAACAGTCACTGGGGAACCACTGACCGATGATTGGTTCGGCGGCGAGGTCACCGTGAGGCTGGTTTGCCCCTGCTGATGGGCCACATAGCGGTTGTAGGTATCGGTTGGTTGCTCGAGCAGTTTGTTCGTGGTGAGGTCACGCAGCAGACGCACATACACGCCCGCGGACCATGTCAGCGGAGCGGCAGAGCCGGCGGGATGCCCGTTCTGGAAACCAATCGAGGCCACAGTAGGATCCGTGCCGTAAGGTGAAGGAGCAAGATTAGGCAGCTCCCAATCTTGTTCGGGGATCAGCCCTACGCCGGAGGCAAAGTTCTGCATCGTGGTAAGCAGCGTAAGCGCTGGGGATGCTTGACCAGAGGACACATCATACTCGCCGCGCTCTTCCGTAAGCAACGGCCAGACATGCCCGGTGCCTTGCCCGGTAGGTGCCCATGGATGGCCGTCGGAGGCTCCGTCACCGTAGCCATCTCCGTTGTAGCGGTGCCAGCCTGGTCCACTCGCTGTGCTGGTCTCAATAGTTGCATCGACCACAGGAAGCGACTCAGTGACCGCCAGATCGTTGGAAGGCTTGAGGCCGAGCCGCACCAATTCCAGGAAGCCTGCATCGATCACGGAGCGCTGATCGAGCGTGGGACCGCCATTGCCTACGTTGTAGCTGATCGCTGCGTTTGGGTCGCCCGTCTTGGAAAGGCGAATAAAGTAGGGGTGTGAGGCGAGAGGCCCGGTGGTGGTCACCGTCCATCCCTCTACGGACCGCTGCCAGTCGTCGGCTACCCCTAGCCAGAGCTGTGCGCTCTGCGTATCACCGTTGACCTTCGCGATGTCAGCCGCCGCTACCAGGCCGGCAATCTCGGCTGCGATGGTAGATGGCGAGTAGCCATTCTGCTCCTCCCAGCGCTCGACGCCAAATGCTGGCCCGTGGCCTATGACAAAGTTCGCCGCCGGCTTGATGTGGTTCTGGTAAAGAGTGGCATCGGTCATCCCCAGCTGGAAGGCCATGATGATAGGGTAGCTGGCCTCGTCGAGCTGCGTACCGAATGAATCGGGGGCGGTCATTCCGTTGAGCAAGCTATTGCGCGGCATCGAGCCGTCAGCCTGTTGCTGCTTATTGAACAAGAAGTTCACGACATCACTTGCTGTCGCCAGATCGCCGTCAAGTACGAGGCCCGTCCATGCCTCATACACATCGCGTGCGAAGACTTCGCGGTAGGAGCCAAAGAAGGGGTTGTTGGGATCTCCGGCTGAGATCGCTTGTCCCCACGGTGAGGCGAGGCTGGCCACGATAGCGCCTGGAAAGGTCTTATCCTCGGACGCCTTCACCACGTTCGCGCTCAGATAGTACTCGGCTACCAACTGGTGCCACTGATTGTCTGTCGCCCCCTTAAAATGCGTTGGTGGAGCGATCAGCCCGCTATCGTAAGTGTCCCACCCTGACTCGTAGCCTTTTTGGAGCTGGCTGAATTGGGTG
>Ga0207646_10002991_pt1 | contig 19520 bp, 17 predicted proteins | sample KBSK5502metaG_FD_184343 | JGI IMG/M metagenome (GOLD analysis project Ga0207646, IMG submission 184343) | Corn, switchgrass and miscanthus rhizosphere microbial communities from Kellogg Biological Station, Michigan, USA - KBS K5-50-2 metaG... | ecosystem: Host-associated > Plants > Roots >...
CCTGCGCGCAAGGCTCCTCCGCGGGCCCGTGGCCGGAGGACCTTCCCGGCGAACCCGGGGATGTCGCGCTCGGCGATGGGTAGGGTCGAGTGGTTGTGACCCATACCAGTTTCATCGTCGCGGGCCGCTACCGCCTGGACGGCAGGATCGCCGCCGGCGGGGCGGGCGAGGTCTGGCGGGCGTCGGACCTCGTCCTGGCCCGGCCGGTGGCGGTCAAGCTGCTGCGGCCCGAATACGCGCAGCACCCCCAGACGCTGGCCCGGTTCCGGGCGGAGGCGAGGCACGCCAGCTCGGTGTCGCATCCGGGCATCGCGCAGGTCTACGACTACGGCGAGGACGGGGCGGAGTCCCCGTACCTGGTGATGGAACTGGTGGACGGGCCGTCGCTGGCCGGGGTCCTCGCGGCCGGGCCGCTGGATCCGGCCTTCGCCATGGACGTCCTGGCCCAGGCAGCGGCTGGCCTGCAGGCCGCGCACGCGGCGGGCCTGGTGCACCGCGACATCAAGCCGGCGAACCTGCTGGTTGGCCCCGCCGGGCAGGTGAAGATCACCGACTTCGGCATCGCCTACGCGGCGGGCTCCGCCCCCATCACGCGGACCGGGACGGTCATCGGCACGCCCGCCTACCTGGCCCCGGAACGGGCCGCGGGCGGCCCCGCCACCCCCGCCAGCGACCTTTACTCGCTGGGCGTAGTCGGCTACGAGTGCCTGACCGGCGCGCCCCCCTTCAGCGGCCTGCCGGTCGAGGTGGCTACCGCGCACCGGAACGGGGCGCTGCCGGCGCTCCCACCGGCCGTGCCGCTGGCGGTGGCCGGGCTCATCACCGAGCTCACCGCCAAGGACCCGGCGGACCGTCCCGCTACCGCCGGTGAGGTGGCCTCGCGGGCCGGGGTGCTGCGGGATGCCCTGGCCGGGGGCGGGAACGCTCGGCTGGCCGGGAACCCGGGCGGCTCCGACGGGTTCACCCGGCTGGACGCGGACCCGCCCACCCTGACCGGGCTGTCAGCGCCGGACCTGGCTCCGGCTGACCGGCGGCCGGGGCGGCACGGTGCGCGGCCCAGGCGGGGGACGGCGCTGGCCGTGGCCGGCGCCATTGTCGTGGCCGGCGTGGCCGGCTGGCTGCTGCGGGGCGGGGTCGGCACCGCGTCGCCGCAGCACCAGCCGGGTACGCCGCGTCCCGCCGCGAGCACGCCGGCCGCCCGCATGGTCGCGGTGAACGCCGACGCCCTGACCGGCCAGCCGGTCCACCAGGTGAGCCAGCAGCTGAGCCAGCTCGGCTTGCAGCCCCACGTCGTCTGGGCTCCCGCAGACGGGCAGGATCCCGGCACGGTCGTCTCCGTGCAACCCAGCGGCCAGGTGCCGGCCGGCAGCCTCGTCACGGTGACCGCCGCGCTCGGGGGACACGGGCACGGCCACGGCAATGGCCAGGGAGGCAACGGCGGGGACTAATCCCCGCCGGTGCGGGGCGGGCGGCGCCTGCCACCCGAACTGGTGACCGAGCTGCGGGCCCAGTAGGTCTCACCCGATGTGGCGGTGCACGTTCTCCGTCTTGGACGGGCCCGGCTCGGCGGCGGCGATCCACGGCCCGGGTATCGACGGGTCGAGGATGCCGTCCTCCAGCCAGGTGTACCGGCCGGCCAGCACCTGCCGCGCCAGCGCCGAGTCGGCGGCGTCGGTGTTGCTCCACAGCTGGCCGAACAGCTCCTCGGCCCGCTGGCGCGCCTGCGCGCAGAACAAGCCGGCCAGCTCCTCGGCCGCCGCGCCCGGCTCTGTTTCTCCCGCCCCCGCGCTTCGCGCCCGCCCCCTCTCTGCACCCGCGCCGTCGGTCGCGTCCATCCGCGCCCGCACGCAGACGGCGCTCATCGCGTACAGCTCCGCGCCGATGTCCACGATCCGGCCGAGGAAGCCCTGCTTGCGCTCCAGCCGGCCCTGCCACCGCGCCATGCCGTAGAAGGTGGCCCGGGCCAGCTTCCGGCTCGCCCGCTCCACGTAGCGCAGGTGCGCCGCCAGCGGGCCGAACTCACCGTACGCCCCCGGCCGCTGCCCCTCGCCGGTCATCAGCGTGGGCAGCCACCGGGCGTAGAACCCGCCCGCCTTGGCCGCCGCCCGGGCGCGCTGCGCGGCGGGCACCTTCGGCTCGATGAGCTGGCCTGCCGCGGACAGGTGCGCGTCCACCGCCTCGCGCGCGATGAACAGCCGCATGATCTCCGAGGAACCTTCGAAGATCCGGTTGATGCGCATGTCCCGCACCATCTGCTCGGCCGGCACTCCCCGCTCGCCGCGCGCGGCCAGGGACGCGGCGGTCTCGTAGCCACGCCCGCCGCGAATCTGCACGAGCTCGTCTACGATCCTGGCGCCCATTTCCGAGCAGAACAGCTTGGCCAGCGCGGCCTCGATGCGGATGTCGTTCCGCTTGTCGTCGGCGAGCTGGCTGGACAGCTCGACGACCGCCTCGATCGCGTACGTGGTCGCGGTGATGAATGCGATCTTCTTCGACACCGCCTCGTGCTCGCCGACCGGCCGCCCCCACTGCACCCGCTCCCGCGACCACTCCCTGGCGATCTTCACCGCCAGCTTTCCAGCCGCGGCACAGCTGGCGGGCAGCGACAGCCGGCCGGTGTTCAGCGTCGTCAGGGCGATCTTCAGCCCTTGGCCCTCCTCGCCGATCCGGCTCGTGGCCGGGACCCGCACCTCGTGGAACCTGGTCAGCCCGTTCTCCAGGCCGCGCAGGCCCATGAACGCGTTCCGCCGCTCGACGGTGACGCCGGGCGCGCTGCCCTCGACCACGAACGCGGTGATCCCGCCGCGGTGCCCCTCGCCTTTCGGAACCCGGGCCATGACCACGAGCAGGTCGGCGACGACCCCGTTGGTCGTCCAGAGCTTGACCCCGTCCAGCACGTACTCCGACCCGTCCGCCGACGGCGTCGCCGTGGTGTTCAGCCGGGCCGGGTCGGAACCGACGTCGGGCTCGGTGAGCAGGAACGCGCTGATCTCGCCGCGCGCGCACCGGGGCAGGTAACGCTGCTTCTGCTCCTCGGTGCCGAACAGCGCGAGCGGCTGCGGCACGCCGATGGACTGGTGCGCCGACAGCAGCGCGGCGATGGCCGGCGACACGGACCCGGCGATGATCAGCGCCCGGTTGTAGTACAGGTTGGTGAGACCAAGCCCGCCGTACTCCGGCGCGATTTTCATGCCGAACGATCCCAGCGTGGCCAGCCCCTTGACCACCTCATCGGGGATCCGGTCGTCGCGCTCGACGACAGAGCCATCTACCGACGTCTCGCAGAACTCCAGCATCCGGGCGCAGAACTCCTCGCCGCGGCGAGCGGCCTCCTCGGTGGGGCGTGGATGCGGGTGGATCAGGCCCAGCTGGAAGTCACCAAGGTAGAGCTGCTTGCCGAAGCTGGGCTTCTGCCAGCCGGCCTCCCGGGCTTCCTCCGCTACCTGGCGTGCCTCACGCTCGCCGACATCCCGGACACGTCCTGCCTGGTCGGTGCTCATGCCTCATCCCGTCCGTTAGGTGCTTACCCGGGATAGTGCCCCGGTCCTACCCGCCAGTAACACGATACTGCGTGGGACACAGCGGGCCGTCGGCGGCGCCCTCCAGGTCCCGGTCGGGGCGGTCGATGACCTCGGCCCGGACCAGCCGGTCGGCGAGGTCCTGGGAGCAGCCGAGGCCGACTTCTATGAGGTCGCTCCACCGGCGGCCCATCTTCCGCAGGCCGGTCCAGGACCGGTACCCGGTGAAGATGGACTCCCACTGGCGGGCGATGAACTCGTCCCACCCGAGGCTCTCCACCTCTTCGGGATCGTGGTCGTACACAGGCTCTATTTTCGCTGCGGGACGGCTATGGGTGGCGCGGCGAGCGCGGTGGACAGCAAGCTGGCGACATGGCGCGCACGGCCGCTTTCGTGGTGAACCGCACCCGCGTCCGCGACTGGCCGCAGGCGGGCGGCCGCTGCCGCGAGGCGGCGGCCGCCGCCGGCTGGGCCGCGCTGCTGCTGGAAACCGCCGCCGACGAGGCTGGCACCGGGCTCGCCCGCGGCGCGCTCGCCGCGGGCGCCGGGCTGGTCTTCGCGGTCGGCGGTGACGGCACTGTCCGGGCCTGCGCGCAGGCGCTGGCCGGCACCGAGGTGCCGCTGGCGATCGTGCCCCGGGGCACGGCCAACCTGACCGCCCGGGCGCTTGGCGTTCCGTTCGGGCTCGGCGCCGCGCTCACCGTCGGGTTCGGCCCGCACGAGCGGCGCATCGACCTCGCGGTCGCCGACGGGATCACCTACGCCGCGATGGCGGGCATCGGGGTGGACGCGGCGGTCGTCGGCGCGACACCGTGGGGGCTCAAAGCGCGCGCCGGATGGCTCGCCTACGCGGCGGCGGGGACCCGGCAGGTCTTCGGCGCCCCCACCACCTTCCGGGTACGGCTCGACGGCGCGGCGCCGCTGACCCGGCGGGCGCGGTCGGTCGTTGTCGGCAACGCCGGGCTGCTGCCGGGCGGGTTCGTGCTCCTGCCGGGCGCACGCCTGGACGACGGTGTGCTCGACGTCGGGATCCTGGCGCCATCGTCGCCGCTTGGCTGGGCACGGGTGGCCTACCGCGTGCTGGCCAGGAGCGGCCGTGATGACCGGCAGCTGGAGCGGTACCGGGCACGCCGCGTCGAGATCGAGGCCGCCGGGGAACTGCCGCGCGAGGTCGACGGCGAGGTCATCTCACCCGGGCGGGCGCTGACGGTCCAGGTCATGCCGTCGGCGCTGCTGGTCAGGTGCCCGGTCTGGGGTAAGCGCCGCGACCCGGGGTAGGTAACCTGCCAGCCCCACCCACGGTTCCAGCTCCCAGCCGGAGTGTGATCCGGCCATGGCGATTGCCGCGCTCACCACCTGGCTCATCGCGGGCTCCGCCGGCCTCTACATGTTCCGCACCTGGCTGTCGCGCGGCGGTCGTCGCCATGAGCGCTCCCGCGCCGGCGGGCTGCCCCCTGCGGTGATCTTCACCCACCTCAGCCTCGGCGCCCTCGGCCTGGTGGCGTGGGTCAGCTACGTCAGCACCGGCTGGGTCGCCCTGGCGTGGACGGCCGTGGGCCTGCTCATGCCGGGGATCGGGCTGGGCATCTGCACCGTGACGATCTGGACCCCCTTCCCGGGCGGGGCCCGCCCGCAGACCGGCATGCTCGCCACCCCCGCCGAGGACGCCCTCGCGGCCCGGCCCAGCAACGACGCGCTCGCCCGGACGCTGTCCAGCGAGGTGCTCACCGGCAGGCTCATCAACAACATGCTCGCCGGCCTGCCCGCCGGCCAGCCCCGGCCGGAGCGGAGGTCCCGGCGGCACCTCGCACCGCTCGTCCCCGCGGCGCACGGCGTTGCGGCCTTCGTCACCTTCGTGCTGGCCGTGGTCAGCGCCATCAGCGCGCGATGAGCTGGGTCCCACCGCCGGCCCCGCCCCGCTGCTCGCGATGGAGCCAGGTGAGCAGGTCCCGCGGTGCCATCCCGGCCACGCGGGTCTCGTAGTGCGCGAACTCGGCGCCGGTGAGCTGCTCGCGCCCGGCGCCGGACGAGCCCCGCCGGAAGAAGGCCGCGGTGCTCTTCAGCACGCCCGGCCCGCCGAGGAGCTGGTCGGCCCCGGCGCGCATCTGCTCGAACGTGGCGGCCTGCACGAGCGCGGGCCACGCCTGCTCCGGCACGGTCATCTCCAGCAGCCCCGCGAGGCGGCGCATCTGCGCTTCCAGGTCAGCCACCAGGTCGGCGTAATGCACAAAGACAACGTTGGGCTCGGAGCGGCGCGCCCACGCGTCGGACAGGTGGTGCAGCGTGCCGGGCAGGGAGTCCATCTCCTGATGCGGATCCGCCGCCTCGTCGATCCAGCCGAGCAGCCACTCGCGCAGCGGCGGCCGCGGCGCCGGCGGCGTGGCGGGCGGCGGCCGGCCGGTGAGCTGGCGCACCCGCGCGCGGTCTAGGTTCTCGCCCTGGTGGTACAGCGACACCGCCATGTCGAGCGGGTGCCTGGCCACCACGACGTAGCTGGCGCGGGGGTCGAGCGGAATCCCGTCGAGCGGGGTGTGGGTCTTGATGAACCGCCGGTGCTGCTGGGCTTCGAGCCGCGCGAACACACCAGCCCGGGGGGCGACCAGCCAGTCCAGCCACGGTGACAGCTCGCCCAGCGGCGCGGGCAGGTCCGGTGTGCGGAAGACGAGCAGCGCGCAGATCATCTGCATCCAGGTCGTCCCGCTCTTGGACCGGGCGCTGATCACGATGTCGCCTTCCCGGAACGGGAAACCGGACCACCGCGCGCTGTCCTCCTCCGCGGACTGATACCTAATAGGGACTGTGGACACCCGCACGAGCCTAGCCGCGAGCCGGGCCGGTTCCTTCCCCCGGCTGCGGTACATGGGGTCGAAGTACCGGCTTGTCCCGCATCTGGCGGCCGCGTTCGCCGACCTCGGCGGCGGGACGGCGCTCGACGCCTTCTCGGGCAGCGGCGTGGTGTCCTACCTGCTGAAAGCGCTCGGCTACCGGGTCACGGCGAACGACTTCCTGACCTTCCCGTCCGTGATAGCCCGCGCCACCGTGGTCAACCATGACGTGACCCTTGACACCCGTGACATCGAGCGCATCTGCGGCCCCGCGGCCGATGACCGCGACTTCATCCAGGCCACCTTCCGCGACAGGTACTTCACCGGCGCCGACCTGAGGTTTCTCGACTCCGCCTGGTCTCACATCGACGCCATGAGCGGGCACAAGCGCGACCTCGCGCTGTCCGCCCTGGTCCTGTCCGCCGCGCGCAGGCAGCCCCGGGGCGTGTTCACGTTCGCCGGTGCGCGCTACGACGACGGCCGCCGGGACCTGCGCCTGTCCCTCCGGGAGCACTTCGCCGAGCGGGCCGCCGAGTACAACAGCGTGGTGTTCGACAGCGGGCAGCCCTGCGCCGCGCTGTGCGGCGACGTGTTCGGCCTGCCGCAGCGCGGCCACGATGTCGTCTACCTGGACCCGCCCTACGCGCCGCCGAGGGATGACAGCTGCTACATCAAGCGCTACCACTTTCTCGAAGGGCTGTCGGTCTATTGGCGCGGCCAGCGGATCCTGGAGCACACCCGGACCAAGAAGCTGGTCAAGCGCTACACGCCGTTCTCCTACCCCCGGACGGTGACCGAAGCGCTGCGGCGCACGCTCCGGCAGTTCCAGGACTCGGCCATCGTGCTGTCGCACTCGTCCAACGCGGTGCCAGACGCGGCCACCGTCGAAGCGCTGCTGCGCGAGGTCAAGGACGAGGTCGAGGTGCGGCCGCTGGACCACACCTACACCTTCGGCACCCACCAGGCCGCGCGCCGCCGTGCGGCGTCCGAGTACCTGTTCGTCGGGAGGTAGCCAACCGGCTATGGTCGCGTCCGTGGAACGGGTCGAGGTCGCGGTCGTCGGGTCGGGCGTGCTCGGGTCGGCGACGGCGCGGGCCCTGGGCGGGCGGGGAGTTCCGGCGCTGCTGCTGGATCAGTTCGGCCTGGGCCACGCCCGCGGCTCCTCGCACGGCGCCACGCGCATCTTCCGGCTGTCCTACCCCGAGCCCGGTTACGTGCGGATGGCGGTGCTCGCCGAAGCGGCCTGGGCCCGGCTGGCCGCCGAGGCGGGCGAGGAACTGCTGGTTCCGACCGGCGGGCTCGACGCCGGCCCGGGGGCGGATGCCTGCGCGGCGGCCCTGGCGGAGTGCGGCGTGGACCACACTTGGTTGACGCCCGTGCAGGTCCGCGACCGGTTTCCGGGGATCGCGGTGCACCCGGGCGAGCGGATGCTGTTCCAGCCAGGCTCGGGCGTATGCCTGGCGGGGCGCACGGTCGCGGCGCTGCAGCGGCTGGCGTTGCGCGACGGTGTCTCGATCAGGGAGCGCACCCCCGTGCTCGGCGTCGTGCCCGAGGGCGACCACGTGGTGCTGCGCACCCCGGCGGGCGAGATCCGCGCGCGGGTCGCGGTGATCGCGGCGGGAGCCTGGGCGGAGGGCCTGCTGGCCGGCGCCGTGGCCCCGGTGCCGCGGCTGACGGTCACGCTGCAGCAGATCCGCTACTTCCGGCCACGCGCCGGCGCCGCGTGGCCCACCTTCATCGAGTGGCTGGACGGGAGCCTGATCTGGTACGCCGTGCCGATGGTGGGCGGCGCGCCGGGAGTGAAGGTGGCGGCGCACGTTCCCGGCCGGGGCGTCGATCCCCGCGACGGCCCGTTCGGGCAGCTCGATCCCGCGCTGGAAGACGAGGCCGCAAACTACGTGCGCGCCCGCCTGCCCGGCCTGGAGCCGGCCGGGCTCGGGGCGGAGACCTGCCTGTACACGATGACCGGCGACGAAGACTTCGTGCTCGACCGCCAGGGCCCGGTCGTGGTGGCCGCCGGCTGCTCCGGGCACGCGTTCAAGTTCGCGCCGCTGCTCGGCGAGGTGCTGGCCGACTTGGCGCTCGGCGCGGAGCCAGCGATCGGCCTCGCGCGGTTCTCGCTGCGGCGGCCAGCCCTGGCCGCCGCACCCTAGTCAAGCTGCGCGCCGGCGGACCAGCCAGATGGTGGCCGCGATGAGGAGCAGCGAGAGCGCGAGCAGCCAGCCGCCCTCGATGAGCTGGAAGTGCCAGAACCGGCTCTCGGGCTGGTAGGTCGACCACTGCGTGTAGTGGTGGGCAGTGAGGTAGACCGTCGCCGCGTTCGGGTTCGTCGAGTTCTGCACGGATGCCGGGGCGTGCGCCACCACGTTGCGGATCGTCTGCTGGCCTACCACCGAGCCGTTCGGGCCGGTGTACCACTGGCCGACCACCCACGGGGGGTTGTGGTAGCCGGGGCTGCCCTTGGTAAGCAGCGGTGCCTGGTAGTGCTTGCGGCCGAACAGCGTCGTCCCGAGGGCGAGCCCGGTCCAGATGGCCAGGGAGGCGGCTATCGCGGGCACCGTGCGCCGGACCAGCACCCCGGCGGGTCAGGTGCAGCATGTCGGCGACCGGCAAGTTCCGGTACAGCGGCGCGTCCTGGGCCACAAACGCGATCTGGTCCAGCGCGGCCGGCGAACCGGCGCGCTCGCTGCCCAGCACGGTGACCGGCCGGCCGTCGGCCCGGTCAGGCCGACCGACATGTACAGCAGCGTGGTCTTGCCCGCGCCGTTCGGGCCGACCAGCGCCACCACGTGCCCGGCGGGGATGGCCAGCGCGGCGTCCCGTAGCGCCCAGGCCCGCCCATACCGCTTGCCCAGCCCGGTGGCCCTCGATAACGTTCATGCCACTCCCTCCGCCGTGGCCCTGCCTGCCTGGCCGCGACTGCCGTCACGAGCGCCAGGCACCGGCGTTCCGCCGCGACGGTCATGGCTCCGCTGCCCCGGGGGGACGACCCCCCGCTCTCCCCCGAAGTCCCGCAGCGCAGTCGTGAACAGCGCGACCATGCCCGCCTCGTCGAGCCCGGCGGCATCGGCGGTGCGCAGCCAGGCCAGCAGGGTCTTGCGCAAGGCCGTCAGCTCGCCGAGCCCCAGCGTGCCGGGCGTGCCCTGCACGAACGTGCCCTGCCCCGGCCGGCCCGCGGCGAGGCCCTTGTGCTCAAGCTCGCGGTAGGCCTTCAGCACCGTGTTCGGGTTGATGGCCAACGAGCTGACCACCTCCTTCACCGTCGGGAGCCGGTCGCCCTGGCCGAGGTAGCCGAGCCGGAGCGCGTGCTCGACCTGCTGCACAAGTTGCAGGTAGGTCGGCACGCCCGAGCCGGGGTCCAGCCGGAACGCGATCGCCGCCCGTTCAACCTCAGTCTGTTTATCTATAGTCATAGGTAAATAATATAACTCCGATCACCCCCGTCAAGCCCCAGCCGGAACTATCGGAATGCGATCGTTTGCGGACAGGTGGCCGATGCGCCGGGTAACCGAATAGTGTCGCTGCATGAGCGAAACGCTGCCGCTGTTCCCACTCGGCACCGTGCTCTACCCGGGGCTGCTGCTTCCGTTGCACATCTTCGAAGAGCGGTACAGGCAGCTCGTCCGCGACCTGCTCGCAGGGCCGGAGCCGCAGCGTTTCGGGGTCATCGCGATCCGCGAGGGACGCGAGACGGGGGTGGGGGGCATCCGGGCGCTGCACGACATCGGCTGCACCGCGACCCTGCGCCAGGTCAACGAGCTCGACGACGGCCGGTACGACCTGGTCACCGTCGGTACCCAGCGGTTCCTGCTGGTCAGCGTCGACGACTCGAAGCCATACCTGCAGGGCGAGGTGGACCTGCTCGCCGAGGCCACGGGCGACAAGACCGGGGTGGCGATGGCAGCCAGGTTGGTGCAGGACGCGTTCCGCGTCTACCTGGGCGTGCTGACCGAGCGCGGGGTCACCCAGGTCAGCGTCCCCGAGCTGCCCGATGATCCCGTCCTGCTCTCCTACCTGGTCGCCGCCTCGATGGTCATCGACCTGCGCGACAAGCAGGCCCTGCTGGCCGAGCCGGACGCCCTGCACCGCCTGGCCACCGAGCGCGTCCTGCTGTCCAGGGAAACCACCATGCTGCGCACGCTTACCGCCGCCCCCGCACCGGACCTGCGGAATTCGCCCTATAGCTCGAATTGAGACAGGGCCGTAGCGCGCCCCCCATGCCCACCGTCTAGGTCAGCAGCCGGTCCCAGGTGATCGTCCGGTCCATGATCTCGGGGAACTTCTGCTGCGCGTACCGCGAGTACGCCTCGATGTGGTCCCGCATGCGTTCGGCCGCCGCGGCCGGGTCATGCCGGGCGACCGCGGCGTAGATCCCCTCGTGCGCGTCGAGGATGCCCGCCCGGCGGTCGCCCGGGTAATCGATGCCGATCACCGTGCCATCGAGGATGCCGAGCAGCGAGTCCACGATGTAGGCGAACAGGACGTTGCCGCAGGACCACGCGATCACGTCGTGGAAGCGCTTGCTCGCGTCTGCGAACGCGTCCCTGTCGTCCAGGCTGGCACGCGTCTGGTCGATCGTCCCGGCCAGCTCCGCCAGCGCGTCATCGCCGATCCGCTCGGCCGCGAGCCGGCTGATCATCGGTTCCAGCGCGGCGCGGGCCTCGACGATCACCCGGTACGGCGCCTGGTTGAGCTGCATCAGCAGCTGCAGGGTGCTCGCCAGGTGCGACGGTGCCGGGTTCATCAGGATCGGGCCGCCGCCCGGTCCGGGCTTGAGCGCGATGACGCCCTGGAACTCGAGCAGCCGAAGCGCCTCGCGCAGCGTGCCCCGTCCGGTCTCATAGGTTTCGAGCATCGCGCGCTCGGGCGGAAGCACCTCCCCGGGACGCAGCCCCCCGCGCACGATGTCGCGCACGATGCGCTGCGCGACCAGAATCGCAGCCTTCGGCGGGCGGCTGCCTGTCATCGTGAATCCACGGCCATCCGGGGTATGCCGCGCCAATAACGTTACTAAAGATTAGCATCTATTCGCCCTGAACGGTGAGATGGCAATCGCCGCGAAGGTCAGCGTCCACACGGCCGCGGCGGGCCACACGGCGGCCGCGCCGACGGCCATTGACCGGCCGCTAAGGCCCGGCTCGCCAAGCAGTAGACCGGCGGGTGACACTGGGGCGGGCGCGACGGGAAGGCGGAGCCATGAGTGAACTCAAGGCCGAGGTCGATCCGGCCGAGGTGAGCCTGGACCCGGAGCGGCTGCGGCGGATCGACCGCCACTTCGCCCGCTACGTCGATGACGGCCGGCTACCCGGCTGGCTGATCACCGTGAGCAGGCACGGCCGGCTGGCGCACGCGTCGTGCTACGGGTCGCGCGACATCGAGGCTGGCCAGCCGGTGGAGCCCGGCACTGTTTGGCGGATCTACTCGATGACCAAGCCGGTCGTCTCGGTCGCCGCGATGATGCTCTACGAGGAGGGCGCGTTTGAGCTCACCACCCCGGTAAGCGCCTTCATCCCCTCGTTCGCCGGCGTGCGGGTCTACGCCGGCGGGCCGGACCTGCGGCAGGTCACGGTGCCGGCCACGGAACCGGTGCGGATCTGGCACCTGCTCACCCACACCGCCGGGCTCACCTACGGGTTCCACCGGGTCCACCCGGTGGACGCGCTGTACCGGGCGGCCGGGTTCGAATGGGGCACGCCGCGCGGCACGGACCTGGCCGCTGCCTGCGACATCTGGGCCGGCCTCCCGCTGCTCTTCCAGCCGGGGGCGGAGTGGAACTACTCGGTTGCGACCGACGTGCTGGGCCGGGTGATCGAGGTCGCCTCCGGGCAGAGCCTCGACGAGTTCGTCGCCGCGCGGGTCCTCCGCCCGCTCGCCATGACCGACACCGCCTTCTATACCGCCGACGCGGCGCGGCTGGCGGCCCTCTACACACCCGGCAAGGATGGCAGGGCGGCCAGGCTCGACGCCCTGGCCGGCGTGGCGCGCAGCCGGCCGACGATGCTCAGCGGCGGGTCCGGCCTGCTATCCACGGCGGCCGACTACCACCGGTTCACCCAGTTGCTCCTGGACCGCGCGGACAGCCCGGCCGGGGAACTGGACGGCACCCGGCTGCTCGGCCCCCGCACCGCCCGCTACATGATGCGCAACCACCTTCCGGGCGGCCTCGATCTGGAAACATTCGGCAGGCCGCTCTATGCCGAGTTCCCGTTCCGCGGGGTCGGCTTCGGCCTTGGTCTCGCCGTCATCATCGACCCGGTACGGGTCGGGGTGGACTGCTCCGCAGGGGAGCTTTCCTGGGGCGGCGCGGCCAGCACCGTGTTCTGGATCGACCAGCAAGAGGAGCTGACCGTCTCGTTCTTCACCCAGCTGCTCCCCTCCAGCGCCCACCGCATCCGCCCGCAGCTGCGCCAGCTGGTCTACCAGGCCCTGGTGAGCTGACCAGCATCGGTCACTGGAGCGTACGAGCGACAGCCATCCTCGTCAGCGCCGCATCCGTGATCGCGCGCAGACGGCGGCGGTAATCTCGCACAGTGAAGACCGCGTTCGTGCTCGGCGGGGGCGGCGTGCTCGGCGCATGCGAGGTCGGCATGCTCCGGGCCCTCGCCGAGGCCGGCATTCGCCCCGATGTCGTCGTCGGCACGTCGGTGGGCGCGATCAACGGTGCGTTTCTGGCCGCCGACCCGGACGGCGCGGCGGCCTGGCTGGGCAAGGTGTGGCAGGGCGACGCGCTGCAGCAGGCGTTCAGCGAGACGATCTTCGGGCAGGTGGCCCGGCTGGCGCGGTCCGGCACCCACCTGCATTCGATGGACCCGCTGCGCCAGATGTTGGAGGAGTCGCTGCCGGGAGGCGACTTCGCCGACCTCGAACTGCCCTTTCAGTGCGTGGCGGCCAGCATCGAGCGCGCCCACGCGCACTGGTTCAGCAGCGGGCCGATCGTGCCCGCGGTGCTGGCCTCATGCGCCGTGCCGGGGCTGCTTCCCCCGGTCGAGGTCGACGGTGAGCACTACTTCGACGGCGGCCTCGTCGACTCCATCCCGGTGGGGCGGGCCGTCTCCCTGGGCGCCGACACCATCTACGTGCTGCACGTGGGGCGGATCGAGCGGCCGCTGACCGTGCCCCGCCGGCCGTGGCAGGTGGGCCTGGTCGCGTTCGAGATCGCCCGGCGGCACCGGTTCCACGAGGAGATGGCGGCGCTGCCGGACGACGTGCACGTGCACGTCATGCCGTCGGGCGGAGACCGGCGCCCGCCAGACCTGGCCCAGTTGCGTTACCGCAACAAGACTGGTGTCGGGACGAGCATCGAGCGGGCGTACGAGGCGTCGGCGAGCTACCTCGCCGGGCTGGCTTAGCGCCCGGTGAGGCGATCGGGAGGCGGCCATGCTCCCACCCAAGCCGGTGCGCCGGCTCATACTCGCGCCGCTGGCGGTCGTCGTCGCGGTCGCGGTGATCGTGCTGTTCCCGCTGCTGGCCCTGGCGGCCTGGGTGTTCAGCATGGCCGGGCGATCGCGGCCGGGCCGCGGCCGGGTCCTGCGACTGTTGTTCTTCGCGCTGATCTGGCTGACCGCGGAGACCGCCGCGCTGTTCATGTGCCTCGGCCTGTGGATCGCGAGCGGCTTCGGCGGCCGGCTCCACACCGAGCCCTACCAGAGCCGGCACTACGCGGTCATGCGGTGGTTCCTCGGCCGCCTGTACCGGGCTGCCATCACCGCGTTCGGGCTGAAGGTGGCCGTTGACGAGCCGGAACTCACCGCCGAGGAGCAGACCGCCCGGCTGGCCAGGCCCGTCATCGTGCTGAGCCGCCACGCCGGGCCTGGCGACTCGTTCCTGCTGGTGCATCAGTTGCTCACCGTCTACGGACGCCGGCCGCGCGTGGTGATGAAGGCGGCGCTCCAGCTGGATCCCGGCGTCGATGTGGTGGCCAACCGCCTGCCGAACGTGTTCATCTCCCGCCGCAAGACCGGCGAGCGGCTGTTCGTCGAGCAGATCGAGCGGCTGGCCGACGGGCTCGACCAGGCCGGGGCGCTGGTGATCTTCCCCGAGGGCGGCAACTGGACGCCGGGCCGGTGGCACCGGGGCATCCGGCGGCTGGAGCAGCAGGGCCGGGGCGACCTGGCCGCCCGGGCGCGGGGCATGCCCAACCTGCTGCCGCCGCGGACCGGCGGTGCGCTCGCGGCGATCGCCGCGTGCCCCGGAGCCGACGTGATCTTTGTCGCGCACGCGGGGCTGGACCAGCTGGTCAGCGTCCGCGACATCTGGCGGAGCCTGCCCACGGGGCACACCATCCGCGCGAAGTGGTGGCGGGTCAGCGTCGGGGACGTGCCGCGCGACACAGATCACGAGAGCCAGGTGCGGTGGCTGTACTACTGGTGGGAGCGCATCGATGAGTGGATCGCGCAGAACCGCCCCACTGGCGCCCAGGCCCCGGCCCTGTCCCCCGGCGCCAGCCCCGACTAGCAGGGCCACCATCGCCGGCCGGCGCGCGTCACGTCGGGTAGGGCTCGGGATCGGTCCGGTAGCTGCGCCCGAGCGGCGTCGTCCAGACGAAGGTGCCCGGGCGCGGCTGCGACACCCGCCACCCGGCGGCTTGCTTGGCGCGATGATGGCGCCGGCAGCATGGCCCGCCGTTGCACTCGCAGGTTCGGCCACCCTGGTGGTACGGGATAGCGTGCTCGAAGTCGCAGTGCGCTGCCGGACGACGACAGCCCGGAGCCGTGCACCTCTGCTGCCTGATCTGGATCAAGTGAGCCAGGGACGGGGAAGGCCGGTAACCAGCGGACTCCCGTCGGTGGCTGCAGTCACCTGTCTCCAGCCAGGCCAGCCCGATCCCCGCCAGCCACGCTTTCAGACCTCGGGGTGGGGCAGGCGGACCGGGGCCGCCCTCGCGTGGCGAGGGCGGTTCCGTTTGTGGCGAGGCGGGCTTCATTGGTGGCGGGGGCGGTTCCTTCGGTGGCTGATCGGGGCCGGCTTTCGCGCACCCGTGCGCGACCGCCCGCCCATCAGCGCCGGTGATGGTGACACACCATGTCGTGGCCGGTGCGCGAGCCAGCGCGGCGGCCAGCGCCCGGGAGTCGGCGGCGTCCAGCGGACCGAACCCCGCCACCTCACCCGGTGATGCCGACCAGCCCAGCCAGGTCGAGAGCGGCAGCACCAGGTTCACCGACCCGCGCACCGACGGGTCGGCCGGGCCGCGTGGCTGGCCGTGGGTTGGCGAAGATGCGGCGCCGCTGGGTGGCTGGCCGTGGGCTGGCGAAGATGCGACGGTGGGTGGCTGGCCGTGGGCTGGCGAAGATGCGGCGCCGCTGGGTGGCTGGCCGTGGGCTGGCGAAGATGCGACGGTGGCGTGACAGGGTCCTGTGGCGGTGGCGCGACAGTCTCCTGTGGCCGTGGCGCGGCAATCTCCGGTGGCCGTGGCGCGGCAATCTCCGGTGGCCGTGGCGCGGCAATCTCCGGTGGCCGTGGCGCGGCAATCTCCTGGGGCGGCTGGGAGCAGGGTCTCGGGAGGCTGGCCGTTCAACAGCGTGAGGTATACCTGTGCGCGCAGCTGGTCGAGGTTGCCGTCTACGCCCGCGACCTTGAGCCGCTTGGCCCAGGCGGTCAGGTGCGCGTCGGCGGCCAGCACCCCCGCGGGGGGCAGGTCTCGCCCAGCCAGGGCAGCGGTGCCCGCGTCCTCGGCCCACCGCTCTACCCGCGCCTGCTCGGCGGCCCTCTCTTTGCGCCGACGGGCGGCGGCCGGGTCGGCGGCGATCACCTGATGGCGCGCCGCCCGGCGCAGCTCTCCGGTGGTCCACCCCGCCGCGCGGCCGATCACCGCCGCTTCTACCCGCGCCGCGTGCACGTCACCGAGGCCGCTCAGTTCGCCGAGCAACACCAGCGCTTTCGGTATGTCGATCTCACCGGCCGTCAGCGCCGCCATCGTCCTCGGCAGCCGCGCCAGGCCATCCGCCCGGTCCACCAGCGCGTCGGCCGCCCAGGACGTGAGCGTGAGCGCCATCGCCACCTCGTCGCTGATGTGCTCGGCCAGGTGTGGATCCGCTCCCGCCGCGACCTGTGCCGACCGCCGTCGGCTCAGCTCCGCGACCGCGGCCAGCTCGCCCGCGGCAGCCCACGACGCGACACGCCGCCAGGCGATCATCAGCCCGGCCAGTTCGTCATCGCTGGCCAGGCGCAGCCCAGCCGCCCATTTGTCATCGGCCAGCCCGGCCAGCACCGGGCCCGGCGGGAGCGTATCGGTCACCCCGCCAGCGTCGAACCCGCTGCCAGTCCCCCAGCGGCGCGGCGTCAGGCCGGGCAGCGCCTCCACCGGCCCGGCGCCCAGCGGCGAGCACGGCCCGTCATCCCGCCCTAGCGGCCCCGGCCCGGCCAGCCACGCGCCGGCGTCCAGCGCCGCATCGCAAGGATCGTCCCGCCGGTCATCTTCCGAGTCACCCGCGCGGTCCAAGGCAGCCAGGGCGGCGATCTCCTGTGCGGTCAGCGACCCCGCCGGATCCCAGTCGTCGCGGTCCCAGTCCCAGCCTTCATCCCCGGGGCCGCCGGTGCGCGGCGGCGGACCAGGAACGCCGAGACTGAGCATCCGCGACCTCTCTTCGAACTGGTTTACGTTTTATTGCTCTGACGCTAGCACCAACCACCGACAAAACCCCGGCACCGTGCAACGCGGCCGAGCGAGGCGATCCCGCTACCGCCGGTGGTCGCCGCCCGGCGCCGGGCCGGGTACGCCGGTAACCGGCCCATTAGTGTGCCACCAATTAGATCGATACAGTCCTCCCCATAATATTCGAATATGTTATCGTCTACCGAGTGAGGGACGGAGAGCCTGGGTTCGGCGGGTACCCTCCACCAGTGACCGGGAGCTGGCCGATGCTGGCCAGGGTTCCGGCCGGGGACCTGATCGACCGCATGCGGCACGAGCCGAAGCTCAGATCGGCAGAGGTGCTTCACAGCGACACCACCTGGCGGCCCTGCACGGTGCTGGCCTGGGCCAGGCACCGGGGCAGCTGGGCGGTACTCATCCGGTGGCCGGATGGCCACGAGGACTGGCGCCAGTACGACCTACGCAACATCCGCCCCGGCCGCGGCCCGACGTTAGGGACGGCCGGCCCGGCCTCCGGGATTGGCCAGATCGCCACGGCGCGAGTAGGTCCAGGCCTACTGCGCATGTGGGGGCCAGCCCATGGCGCGCCGCCCCGGGTCCGGGCCAAGCTTGCCTGGCAGGGGAACGCATGCTCAGTGACCAGGACGGCGGTGGGGCGTGAGCGGCGCTGTCTCGGCCGACCGGAAAGCAGGTCAGCAGGCGGGCGAACGATCAGGGTCTTTGGCGGGCCTGGCGCGCACCGAGATCCTCCTTGCCCTGGCCGCCTTCGCGGTGCTGTGCATCGCGGTCCTGTCCGCCGCGCCGCAGCTCGTGGAGCCCGACGACTACGCTTACCAAGCCTCGATCGTCGCCCTGGCCGACGGGCATCCGCTGACGTTGTCCACTGCCCAGGTAACCGCGCTGGCCAACCAGCTGGCCCAGTCCGCGGGGCCGAACCGCCGGATCGGCCCCGGCCCGCTCGGCGGCAGCATCGCCCAGTGGGTGCAGCTGCCGAACGGGCGGTGGATCAGCGAGAAGGACCCCGGCTACCCGTTCCTCGCCGGGCCGTTCCAGCTGCTCGGCATCATTCGCCTGGCACCGCTGTACTACGGGGCGCTGGGCTGCCTGGGCCTGTTCTTCGGCGCCCGGCGCTGGCTGGGACGGTACGGCGGCGCCATCGCGGTCGGCCTGTTCTGCTCCTCGGGCGCGGCGCTGCTGTTCGCCTGGCGTGACTACATGCCGACTTTCACCGACGCCGCACTGATAGCGGCGGGCACTGGCGCGCTGCTGTGGGCCCTGCTGGCCGAGGAGGCCACGGCACGACGGCGTACCTGGACCGGGCTGCTCGGGTTCCTGGCCATCGAGGCCGCCGTGTTCGCCCGCTACACCAACGTCGTCGTGCTCGGCTGCGCCATGGTGACCGTGTTCGCGGTCTGGTGGCTGCGGCCCGCGAGCGTGCCGCGCGGGGCGCTTCGCTGGTGGCTCGGCTCGGTCGCGCTGTTCGGCGCCGGCGCGGCCACCTTCGATGACCTGGTCTACGGCGGGCCATTCAAGTCCGGGTACCGGCCGGGTGAGATCACCTTCAGCCTCGGGGCGGTCCGGCCGAACCTGCGGTACCTGCCGGCACACCTGATCCAGGCGATGCCCATGCTGGTGCTGGGGCTGGCGGCGCTGGCGTGGATCGCCGGGCGCTGCCTGCTGCTGAGGCCCACCGGCGGGGAGCCGACCGGCGGGGAGCCGACCGGCGGGGAGCCGACCGGCGGCGCCGTGGCGGCCGCCCTGGCCGCGTCATGGTTCGGGGTGTGGGCGCTGTACGCCACATACACGTGGACGGCCGGGCCGGGCCTGTCCAGCCTCCAGGCCACCCGCTTCTACGTCCCCGCGATCGGCGCCATCTCGCTGCTCGGCGCCTGGCTGGTGGCCCAGGTAGCACGCCTGGGCCACCTGCCACGCCGGGCTCGCGCATCGGGCCAGGCGCCGCTGGCCGCGCTGACGTCGGCCGCCGTCGTGGCGGCGATGTTCGGCCTGGGCGTCTGGTCGTTCACCGACATGCGCGCGTTCCGACTGGGCGGGCCGGGACCGCGCTGCAACATCGCACAGCCGCATTGCCCGGTCATCGGGCGTCCGGGCAAGCGGGCCGCGGCGCCCGGCAGGCGCTGACCCGGTCACGAGCCGAGGCGAGCGACCAGTCCCGGGCTGGCTGTGCCAGACTGCGGATATCGCTAGGTGAAACGTCCTCGGTCCTCGCCGTCATGACCGGGCCAGCGGGCCTCCCCGCAGCCAGGTCAGCGGCACCGGAGCAGGCTGGGTGAGCGGTTGCGTATTGCACTATTCGTGACCTGCCTGGCTGATGGCATCTTTCCAGGGGTCGGCCAGGCGACCGTGCGGCTCCTCGAGCGGCTGGGCCACGAGGTGGTGTTCCCCCGGGCGCAGACCTGCTGTGGCCAGATGCACACGAACACCGGGTACCTGCGCGAGGCACTGCCGCTGGTGCGCAGGTACGTCGAGGTCTTCGAGGACTGCGCGGTGATCGTCGTCCCGTCGGCGTCGTGCACCGGGTCCGTGCGGCACCAGCACGCGATGGTGGCCAGGCGGTTCGGCGACGAG
>Ga0207646_10002992_pt1 | contig 19520 bp, 13 predicted proteins | sample KBSK5502metaG_FD_184343 | JGI IMG/M metagenome (GOLD analysis project Ga0207646, IMG submission 184343) | Corn, switchgrass and miscanthus rhizosphere microbial communities from Kellogg Biological Station, Michigan, USA - KBS K5-50-2 metaG... | ecosystem: Host-associated > Plants > Roots >...
GCACGCCCAGCTCGGCGCCGATCCGGGCCAGGCCGGCGACGTAACCGTCGCGGCCGGCCTGGTCCAAAGGGTTGGCGCCGAAACGGGCGTGCGCGCGCAGGAAGCTGTCGGCCTCGGCGAGATGAACCCAGGCCAGCAGGTGCGGGTCGGATGCCGCGTACGGCCGTCCGTCGGGCGCGGTGCCGGTGATCCGCTGGTGGATCGCCCGCACCCGGGCGATCGCCGCGCGGGCATCGCTGGCCTGGCCGAAGGTGGTGACGGCCAGGAAGTAGCTGGTCTGCTGCAACCGCCCCCACGGGTCGCCGCGGTACCCCGAATGCCCGGCGACCGCGGCCATGGCCAGCGGGTGCACGGACTGCAGCAGCAGCGCCGTGATCCCGCCGGCGAACATCGAGGAGTCCCCGTGGACCCGGCGGACCGGGCGGTCCTCAGCGAACCAGCGCTCCCCGGCGGCGTCATGGATCACCCGGCGGCGCGCGGGGCCCTGCGGCCCGGCTACCCGCTCGACGATCGCCGCACCCAGGCGGCGCCGAACCCGATCAGCGGCGGAGCCGGTCACCCTCCCATTCTCCCCCCAGACCCGCCCCCGCACCGCCCGCCCGCCGCCGGGCCAGCGCCACGATCGAAGCCAGCAGAACAACGCCGCACCCATGTGCCGCGCTGCCCGGGCACGATGCCGCCGGGCCAGTGCGTCCCGTGGTGGCTAACAACTGGCGGTGTGGCGGTTACAGTGGCAGGCAGTTGATCTTGCACGGTGCAGGGAGCCGATCGCAGTCGGGGAGGCCGGGATGGCACAGAAGATAACCATCGCGCTCGAAGACGATCTTGATGGCGGCCCGGCCGATGAGACGGTGCGGTTCGAGCTGGGCGGTGCCGAGTACGAGATCGATCTGAGCAAAAAGAACGCCAGGGCGTTCCGGAAGCAGCTCGCGCCGTTCATCGAGCATGCCCGCAAGGCTGGCCGGGGACAGCGCCGCCGGCCCGGGCGTCCCGCAGCACGCCGGGAGCGCAGCGGCGATATCCGGGCGTGGGCGAAAGGCCAGGGCATCGCGGTCAGCGACCGCGGGCGCATCCCCGCGAGTGTCGTTGAGCAGTACCAAGCCGCCACCAAAGGATCCTGACACAAGCGGGCACACGCAAGGTCCAAACCGCCCCGCCCAGATGACCTCCGGCCCCTCACCGCCAGCAGCGGCATGCAGCACGCCTCGCCGCGGGCGCGGCAGACGAGAAGCCGCACGCGGATCTGCCGATGAGCGCGCTCCCGCCCGTGCCGTTGGAGGCCATAGCTCTGCAGAGGCGCAGGCTGTGTTGGAAGGCACTAGCATCTGTGCGGATATGGTGCTGCGAGGGCCCTTGTATGGCAGGCTATGCATGTGGGGGAGAGTCGAAGAGTCGGCCTGATAGCTCTGGCGTTGCTCGGCGCATCCAGTGCTATAGCGGCGCGCCCCAGTAGAATATGAGGCTCGTGACTTTCTAATACATCTTTACGCGCGCCTCTGCCAGGCCGTGCTCTTGGATGAGCGCCTGACGCCTGATAAGACGGACTGGAAGAATAATGTAAAGCGTCATATGCTTGGGATAATAGCTAGTATTCTCGCCGCTTTCAGTGCCTTGGCAGTTTTCCATCTTCTATTCGGCCGCTTGCTGGACGAATTTTGGGCCGCTAGACCTGACAGTATATGGCGGGCATCAGTAACAGCAGGATTCGTTGCTGCGGGGCTGTTTGCGCTCGCCTACTTGTGGAGCTTGCGGAAGAGGGGTGACGGAAGCATTGTCGCAGTAATCGCCCGTGACCGCCTTCGTCGGCTTCAATACCAGATAACGGAAACCAGTGGGCTAGATGCGGGATCGATAACTGGGCCTTTCGGACTGACGCTCGCAAGGTCCCGGTCCCGCGCGGTGACCGAGAATCAGATGGCGCTCCCTGACCTTGTTGCGGACTACCGCATGTTTGCTAAGCAGGTGGTCAGTTCCCTACAAAAGGTAGCGCAGCGAGCGGGCATCACCGCTGTTGACCGCGTGCGGCTGATAGTTGGTATCGATGAGATCGACCGGATTGAGAGCGCGGAACAGGCAGAAAAGTTCATTAATGAGATTAAGTCAATATTTGGTGTGCTGCAGTGCTTCTACGTTGCTTCGCTTTCTGCCGACGCGCTGGCACAGTTTGAGCGACGTGCGGTGACAGCAAGAACTGCATTCGACACGGCATTCGACACCATGATACGCATGGATCCGCTAGACATGGAAACAACCCGGCAATTGCTAGAGCAGCGTGTCATCGGGCTACCATATCCATTTGTAGCGCTTTGCCATGTGTTGTCTGGTGGGGTACCTCGGGAACTCATGCGTATAGCCCGTAGCGTTTTTGATGTGCGTAATAGTAAAAGCTGCGCCGCTCAGGAAGAGGTTGACTGCGGTACTATAGCTGACGAGGTTGTATCACGTGAACTTCAGTCGATCCGACAAGGCCTGCTTCCGATAGCGGCCCAATTGGCTCTCCCGGGAACGCCAGACTTTGTAGGGCTGCTTGACGATCGCGAGTGGCCGACCGGTGATTTCCAGCTCGATGTATCGCGTATGTCTGACGTGCTCTCTCGCATTGCCTCTTCTACGAATACGAATGATAAATTGGCCACGGTCGGCAGCGTCTGTGACAGCTTCGCAGCGGGAACGTTCTTCTTTCTAACCGTTCGCGAGGTCTTTAAGCTTCGAATTGATGACATCGTCAGCGAGCTACGAGCGTACGATACCACTATAGTTCGCGAGGCGGACGCGAAGACCGCGCTCCAAGTTCTCGCAAAAGCACGCGCGGTGCTTGCCGTGAACCCCGCCTTGGCGGCAAGTCGCGTTAGAGAGTTTCGCATGCACTACGGACTTTCAGATGTCACGCCAACATTTCTTTCCCAGTCCTGAGTTTCATACAAGCGTGTTTAGTGCATTGTTGGGACAAGATTCTGCTCCAGATCATGGTGGCCCTGGGCTGGCCGATCAGCTCAGCTGATCTTGGATGCGTGAGGCTGAAGAGGGGTTGCACCGTAAGGCTAGTCCCCGCCAGGCCAGACGCTCGCGGGATAACCATACGATCGTTGCGAACGTCCAAGCCAAATCGGAAGGCCGCGTGATGCTCGCAGAATGCCCTCTTCTGCCGCGAGGCGCTCGTCCTCTCATCCTCGTGACGAGGGCTGGATCCGTCCTGTTTGTGTCTCGGCAGGTGGCTAGATTCGCGCCCAGGGGCGGAGGCCCAGTAGTTGCGGACTTCTCGCCTGTGGTCGGGAGCGCTGGGCTCGCCGAAGTGCTAACCAAAGATCTGGTCCATGACCTCGGCGCCCCTGGTTAGGGCTGGCACGATCTGATGCCGGTAAACCATCTCCGTCGTGGCGGTCTGGTTGTGCCCGGCGAGGAGCGCGATCGCCTCGACCGGCACGCCGTGAGCGGACAAGAGCGACACGAACGTGTGCCGCAGTTCCCGGGGCACCCACGTGCTGCCCAGCCCGGCGGCCTCGGTGATCTTGCGGAACTGTCGGCGGACATTGTGATCATCGAGCGGCGTGCCGATGGTAGAGGCGAATACCAGGTTATGGTCCTGCCATAGCGAGCCAGCGGCGAGACGGTCCGCTGCTTGCCGAAGCCTCTGCTCACGCAGCGCCACTGCGCACCTCCGGGCCAGGGCCAGCGTCCTCCTGGACTTGGCCGTCTTCGTGTCGCCTCCGGCCCGGTCGGACCGCCACACGAAGACCGCGAGTTGCTCGTCATCGAAACCAGCGTCCGTAGCCGGCTGCCATTGATCACCAATCCATGCAACAACGTGATCCCAGCGCAACGCGCGGGCCTCCTCGGTCCGCAGACCTGTGAGCAGTGACAAGGTGACGTATGCCTCTAGCCGGGTGCCTTTGGCAGCATCCATTAGGGCTGTCGCCTGCTCCAGGGTGAGCGACTCCGACGGGCGCCCAGCGCGCCGTCCCTTCGGTGGCTTGACCAGCGCTGCCACGTTCCGGGCAGCTAGGCCGTCCCGTTCGGCCTGCCTGATCGCCCGGACCAGCACGTTCCGCGAGATCTGGACGGTCCGCGTGGATGTCCGGGACGCCAATGCCGTGAGAGCGTTCTGGACGTCGCCCGCCGTCAGGTCCCTCAGCTTCACAATGCCGAGCTGCTCTCTCAGCGCCGGCGCGATGGTGCCCTTGTACAGGGTCACGGTCCGGGCGGAGACGTCATCCAGCCCGTCGGCTAGCCAGTCATCGAGCACGTCATTCACCGTGTAGCCCCGCTTTGGCCGTAGGCCGCTGTCGACTTCCTGGTGCAGCTCCCGCAGCTTGTCCCGCACGTCGGCCTTGGTGCGCCCGGTGACCTTCCTGCGTATGCGCTGGCCGGACGGGCTGAAGCCCAGACTGACCGCGCCGACGTACCGGTTCTTGGACGAGTCCCAGTAGATAGAGTCTTCGCCTTGTCCGCGGCGCTTACCTTTACCTTGCGTCACGGTCGAAGCCTACTTCACTGGCTCCCCGTATGGCTCCCGGCCGCGCTAGCCAAGATCCCAATATGGCTCCTACCTGGTGCGCCTGGCAGGATTCGAACCCGCGACCCGCTGCTTAGAAGGCAGCTGCTCTGTCCAGCTGAGCTACAGGCGCCTGGCAGGACTTCATTGTGCATGATCAAGGTAACGCGCGGGACACAAGGGAACGGCCGGCCACCGCCGCGTGGGCGGGCTGTTGTGTACCACGGCGGCGGCGTTCGGCATGATGAAGGTGCACTGAGCGTGGGTCGTCGCTTCCTCGGCCACCCGCCGCGTAGCTGTACCCCCCGAGGAGGTCACGATGCACGAGCCGCCCGTCCCGCACGTCGCGCGCACTGACCCGGAGATCGCCGAACTCATCGAGGCGGAGGCGCGCCGCCAGTACGAGAAGGTCCGGCTGATCCCGTCGGAGAACTACGTCTCGGTCGCGGTCCTCGAGGCGGCGGGCACGGTGCTGACCAACAAGTACTCCGAGGGGTATCCGGGGCGGCGGTATTACGAGGGCCAGCAGTTCATCGACCCGATCGAGCGACTGGCGGCGGAGCGGGCGCAGGCGCTGTTCGGGGTGGATCACGCCAACGTGCAGCCGTACTCGGGTTCGCCGGCGAACCTAGCGGTCTACCTGGCCTTCCTGCAGCCCGGCGACACGGTGATGGGCATGGCGCTGCCAGCGGGCGGCCACCTCACCCACGGCTGGGGGGTCTCCGCCACGGGCAAGTGGTTCCACGCCGTGCAGTACGGCGTCCGGGCCGAGACCGGGCGGATTGACCTGGACGAGGTCCGTGAACTCGCGCTGGCGGAGCGGCCCAAGGTCATGTTCTGCGGCGGCACCGCGATTCCGCGGACGATCGACTTCCCGGCGTTCGCCGCCATCGCGGCGGAGGCCGGCGCCGTGCTCGTGGCCGACATCGCGCACATCGCCGGGCTCATCGCGGGCGGGGCGCACCCGTCGCCGGTCGGGCACGCGCCGGTGATCACCACGACGACGCACAAGACGCTGCGCGGGCCACGGGGCGCCATGATCATGTCCACCGCCGAGTACGCGTCGGCGTTGGACAAAGCCGTCTTCCCCGGCTTGCAGGGCGGCCCGCACAACCACACCACGGCAGCGATCGCCGTCGCGCTGCGCGAGGCGGCCCAGCCCGAGTTCCGCAGCTACGCTCATCAAGTCGTGGCCAACGCCAAGGCCCTAGCCGACGCGCTCCTAGCGCGCGGGTTCGACCTGGTTTCGGGCGGGACCGACAACCACCTGATCCTCATGGACCTGACGTCCAAGGGCATCGCGGGCAAGCCCGCGGCCAAGGCCATGGACCGGGCGGGGCTGGAGGCGAATTACAACACCGTGCCCTTCGACCCGCGCAAGCCGTTCGACCCGTCCGGGATCCGGCTCGGCACCCCGGCGATCACGACCCGGGGACTGCAGGAGAAGCACATGCCGCAGATCGCGGCCTGGATCGATGACGCGGTCACGGCCGCGCTCAAGGACGATGAGCAGACCATCGAGCGGATCGCGGCGGAGGTCCGCGAGCTACTGGCCGGCTTTCCCATGCCCGGCTGGACCGAGGGCGGCGCCTGACCCGGGCGCGGGTCGCCACGGCAGTTCATGATCCGGGAGGATTTTTGCCCCTGGGGAGGGCGAAAACTCTACCGGATCACGGAGGAGAGAGCGGCGCTCTGTTTAAGAGAGCGGTGCTCTGGTAGGCTAGGTTCCGTGAACGCGAGCCGGAGTGCGCGGGAGCGGGTTCGGGCCGAGCTCAGCCGGGAAATCACCGAGATCGCCCGTAGGCAGCTCGCGACCGAGGGCGCGGCGGGACTGTCATTGCGCGCGGTGGCCCGGGAGATGGGGATGGTCTCCTCGGCGATCTACCGGTATTTCCCGAGCCGGGATGACCTGCTTACCACCCTGATCATCGACGGCTACAACGCGGTCGGGGAGGCGGTCGAGAAGGCCGAGGCGGGGTGTCCCCGGGCTGACTACCCCGGCCGGTGGCTCGCGAGCTGCCAGGCGGTGCGCGACTGGGCCCTGGCCCACCCGCACGAGTACGCCCTGGTCTACGGCTCGCCGGTACCCGGCTACCGGGCACCCGAGCGAACCATCGGCCCGGCCTCCCGCGCGGCGGCCGTGTTCGGGAAGATCGTCAGCGACGCGCAGCGCGGCGGGGCGATGGCGGAGCCGGGCGCCTGGCCCCCCGCGCCCCGCTCGTTCGCCGCGGACGCCGAGCGGCTGCGGGACTCGGTCCTCGCCGGCGTGCCCGACGACGTCGCGGTGCGGACGGTGGCCGCCTGGGCAGGGCTGTTTGGCCTGGTCAGCTTCGAGTTGTTCGGGCAGTTCGAGAACGTGGTCACAGACCGGGACGCGTTCTTCGCCTCGGCCGCGGCCAGCCTGGGCCGCCTTGTCGGCCTCCAAGCCTGAGCCGACGCCGGGCGAGCCCCGGGACCCGGGTGGGTGCGGATAGCAGGGCCCCGCCCGAAGGCCGTTCTGCATAATTTCGGGGTAATTAAGGGCAAGGGCAGCGCTTCCACAGAAGTTTCGCTGAGCGGGGCCGGGCGCGAGTCGCTCCGGAAAGGGGAATGTATGCTGCTGTCCGCGCAATCAACGCTACGTGCTTTAAACAGGGGAATTACGCGAGCGTGCACCGACTGCGCACTGCTGAATGGGACTGGCGCCAGCCCCTGCGGCAGGGGGTTCTGTAACGAGCCCGCCGCGGGGGCTGACGGGGCGAAGGCGTACATGGGGGGAGCCGATCATGGTGGTCGCGAGCGTCCGGCGGAGGCATGCCCTGGCGGCGGCGGCTGTTCTTGCCGTCACCGCCGTATCCGCGGGCAGCGTCGCCGCGGCCGCCACCCTGCATCGGGCCGGTGCCCGCGGTGAGACGGCGGCTGTCTCGGTGCGGCGGGTCACCTATCGGGGGTACTCCTTCGAGGTGCCGCGGACCTGGGCGGTGATCAACCTCGCCGCCCACCCCGCCACCTGCGTGCGCTTCGACCGGCACGCCCTGTACCTCGGTCGCCCGGGCGCCGCCCAGTCGTGCCCGAGCGGGCTGGTCGGGTCCACCGAGGCGATACTGGCCGAGCCCGCGGGGCTCGCGCCGGCCGGGGCCGGGCTGGCCAGCGCCCATAAGCCGGGCCAGGTGGGGTCGGCGATGGCCACCGAAGACCTGGTCGCGCGCCGGATCGTGGTCAGCGCGCCGCGGATCACGGTGACCGCCACGTACCGGTCCGGCCGGGCGCAGGTCCTGGCCATCCTCAGGGCGGCCGGCCTGCCGTCGCCGGTCCTCCTGAACCCGGCCGCCATGCTGCGGGCCAGCCGGGGCGCGGTGCCCGCGGTCCCGGCCAGCGCCACCAACTTCACCGGGCTGGGCTTCGACACGTGCGCCGCCCCGGGCCAGGGGGCGATGAGCGCCTGGCTCGCTCACTCCCGTTACCAGGCGATCGGTATCTACATCGGCGGCAGCGACCGGGCCTGCGCCCAGGCGAATCTGACCGCCTCGTGGGTGAGCCAGCAAGCCGCGGCGGGCTGGCACTTCATCCCGCTTTATGTCGGCCCGCAGGTTTCCTTCTCCGGCGATGTCACCGCCCCGAGGGCCCAGGCCATCGCCGCCGCGCAGGATGCCGTGGTCCAGGCCCAGTCGTTGGGCTTCGGGCCGGGCACACCCATTTATTACGACATGGAGGCGTATCTTTCGGGCCGGAGCCGGGTCGCCCTGAAGTTCTTCTCCGCGTGGACCAGCGAACTGCACACCCTCGGCTATAAGTCGGCTATCTACAGCAGTTCGGATTCGGGCATCTCCGACCTGGCCAGGAATTACGCCACGCCCGGCTTCATCGAGCCCGATGTGGTTTACGACGCCTGGTGGAATGGTGTTCAGGACACCAGCGATCCCAACATTCCGGCCAGCGAGTGGGCGAACCACCAGCGGGTGCACCAGTTCGCCGGCGACGTCACCGAGCGCCACGGCGGCTACGCAATCAACATCGACCAGGACTACCTCGACGTGCAACTCGGGTCGGGCGGCGGCGGTGGTGGCGGAGGCGGAGGCGGCGGCGGCTCGGGCGGCCCGGTGACCCGCCAGGCCTCGCAGGCGGTGAGCACCCCCAGCCGTGTGGTGAACGCGTTCTACACCGGAACCGACGGGGGCCTCTGGTACACCCGGTACTTCCCGCACTTTGGCTGGTCCGCTCCGGCGCGGCTGGCCGGGCCGGTGACGGGGGAGCCGTCGGCCGTGGTCGTGGCCAGGGGCGTCGAGGTGTTCTGCCAGACCAGCAGCGGCGTGTTGGAGTACCTCACTTCGAGCGGCACGGGGTGGTCGAGCCCGAACGCACTGCGGATGGGCACGCTGGGGAGTTCCCCGCGGGCGGTGTCGGCGGGGAACGGCGACGTCGCCGTGTTCTGGCGGGGTACCGACCCCGGCCAGCTCTGGAGCGCCAGCTTCACGCCGGCTCGGGGGTGGCGGGGCCCCACTCACATCGCCAGCGGGCTCGCTTCGGAGCCGTCCCCGGCCGTGTCCGGTTCGGGAACCATCAGCGTGTTCTGGAAGGGGTCCGACGGGCAGCTGTGGTCCAGGTCGCAGCAGGCGGGCGGTACCTGGAGCGCCCCGGCCGCGCTGAGCATGGGGCAGCTGGGGACGGGGCCGGAGGCCACCGGCCAGCGTGGCGGCCAGGTCGGCCTGTTCTGGGGCGGGCCGACGCCGGGCAGCGTCTGGGGCGCCACCTACACCCGGCAGGGCGGATGGAGCGCCGCCACACAGGCCGGTGGCGGCATGTCGGGCGAGCCGGTCGTCGTGGCGTCGTCGGCCGGGACCGAGAATGGGTTCTGGAAGGGCCCTGGTGGCAAGCTGTGGCACACGACCAGCCAGGGCGGCAGCGGCTGGGGCGCCGCGACCGCGTTGCCACTGGGCAAGATAGGCAGCGGCATATTCGCGGCCGGCGAGGGTAACGGGGTGGTCGATGTGTTCTGGCGCGGATCGGCCGACGATCACCTGTGGCACGCCCGGTACTACGCGCGCAGCTTGCGGTGGACGCATCCGCGAGATCTCGGCGGGAGCGTCGGCTAAGGCGCCGGGGACTCGCCGGCCCTGGACAACCAGGTACTCTGGGCCGGGTACGGCCAGGAAAGTCTGGTCGTAAGGGGCGCGCTTTCGCTGCGGCGGATGCGCGGCCGCGATAGCGTGGCCAGGATCGCAGCCCAGTGGCCGTTCGTTCCCCGCCGCCAGGGCCTCCGAAACTGAACGTTGTCGGCCGGGGCGACCGGCCGCTCCCGCAGGACAGGATGCCTCATGACATTCGGACCGTCTCGGATCAGCGCGGCCGTGAAGGCAAGGCTCCGGACAGACACCGGCAACCGGTTCAGCAGGTTCCTGCTGGTGGCGTGCGGCGCGGTCGCGGCGAGCCAGATCACGCTGATCGTCTGCCTGGGTCCTGTGGGACTGACCGCCGGCAAGTCGGCGATCGCGGCCTGGGCCGCCGGGGCGGTCGTGAGTTACGTCCTGTCGCGGTGGGCCTGGGAGCGCAAGGGCAAGCCGAACCTCCTTAAGGAGACCTTGCCGTTCATGATCGTGGCCCTGGGCACGGCGGTCGTGCTGACCCTCACCACGAAGTGGGCGAACCAGCAGGCCATCTCAATGGGCCTCAATGACACCCAGCAGGTGATGTTCGACGCCGCCGCCTACTTCGTAGCGAACTGCGCGACGTTCCTGACCCGCTTCGTGATCTTCCATTACGTGCTCTTCAGGGACCGGGGATCCAAGGTCTCGGAACTGCTGTCGGAACTGCCCGCGTCCGAACGCCCCGGCTTCAGGCCGGATTCTCCGGCCGGCGAGGCGGCCCCCTCGGAGCCGTTGGCGGCCATCGGGTCGGCCGGGCGGGTGAACGGCTCTTCTGTGTGGGCCGCGTCCGAGCGCTCCCCGGGCCGCCGGGCCCCCCGGGACGAGGGCGCACTGCCCGAGCCCGGCACGCGGCGCTGACGCTCCCGGCGCTGGCGCTCCCGCCACCAGGTGCCGAGCACGACACCGGCGTACTTGAGGCCGTAGATGGCGTTGTGCCCCTTCTTGCTCTCGCCGACCTTGCGCTTGTGGATCGTGGCGGGCACCTCCGCCACCCGGAACCCGTGCGTGAGCACGGCGATGAGCAGCTCGGATGACTGATACTGCGGCTGCGCCAGGCGGACCGCCCCGGTAACCTCCGCGCGCATGGCACGCATGCCGAACGAGGAGTCGGTGATGCGCTGCCCGGTCAGCGCGCTGATGGTCACGGCGAAGACCCAGGTGCCCAGGCGGCGCACCGGGTCCTTGGTCTCCTGGCTGCCGAGCTTGCGCGATCCGGTGACGAAATCGGCGTCGCCGGCCACCACCGGCGCCAGCACGCGGTCCATCTCGGCCGGGTTGTACTGGCCGTCGGCGTCGGTGGTCACGATGTAGGCTGCGCCGCCATCGCGGGCCAGCCGGTACCCCAGGCGCAGCGCGGCGCCCTGCCCCCGGTTGACCGGCACGTCGCACACCAGCGCGCCGTGCGCCCGCGCCTCGGCGACCGTGCCGTCCTTCGAGCCGTCCGACACGACGATCACCGCTGTGTCAAGGCCGCACAGGGTGTCCGGGAGCGCGCTGACGACCGAGCCGACCACTCCTTCCTCGTTGAAGGCCGCGATCACGACGGCGACCGGCGGCAGGCTCCCCGCCCGCTCACCATTTTCATTGAAGAACGCTGTCGCCGCGGCGGCGTCGATCGCCTGGTGATCGTGCTTGGTGTCGGTCACAGCGCAACCTTTCCGTGGCCGGTCTGCGGCCGGTCCTGAGCGCTCTCGGCGCCCAGGGGGCCCTGGGGGTCGAACTCCGGCCACACGGTGGCGAGCCCTGACTTCAGGTCGTGCGTGGGCTGGTAGCCCAGCGCGCGTGCCGCGGAGATGTCCACGATGACCGCTGGCATCTCGCCCGGCTTGGGCGGGACGTTCTCGGCCGGGATGGGCGCTCCGGTGACGCTGCGGGCGGCGGCGACCATGTCGTTCACCGTGATCGATTCGCCGGCTCCGACGATGAGCGGGCCGGTGTGCCCGCTGCGCCAGGCCAGCAGGATGGCGGCCACGATGTCATCCACGTGGATCAGGTCCCGGACCTGGGTTCCGTCCCCGTAGATCTGCACCCCGTGGCCGCCGGCGGCCGCCCGCATCAGCCGGGGCACGAAGCTGTCCTTCTGCTGCATCCCGGGCCCGTAGACGTTGGAGAACCGCAGCGAGCAGCCCGCGACGCCGTAGGCGGCCGAGTAGCAGCTGACCAGCATCTCCCCGGCCGCCTTGGTGGCGCCGTAGGGGGTGAGCGGGCGCAGCGGGGACCGCTCGGTGATGACGGTCCTGCCGACGTCGCCGACCACCGCGTTGGTGGAGGCGAGGAGGAAATGCCCTACTCCCCGGGTGCGGGCCAGCTCGAGGAGGCTGGCCGTGGCGGCGACGTTCGTTGCGTATGTTCCTGCCGGGTCGTCGAGAGAACGGAGCACCGACGTGATCGCGGCCAGGTGGAAGATGGCGTCGGTGCCTGGGGTGACGGCCTGGGCGGCGACAGACGGGTCGCGCAGGTCGCCGACGACCGGGCGGACGCCCCGGTCGGCGGGCTCGCGCAGGTCTGCCACGGTGACCTCAGCGCCGGTGTCGAGCAGCGCGCTGGCCAGCCGCCGCCCGATGAACCCGGCGCCGCCGGTCACCAGCACCCGGGAAGGATGTTCAGCCGTCATCAATTCTCCGCATCCGATTCGCGACAGTTGTGCTGAACCCGGTTCTACCGGGTTTCTGCAGGCTGTGTGGCCCGGTCGGGTGAAGCCACCTGGTGCTGCCGGCCTCCGTGAGCCCTGGTGAGCGCCGGGACCTCGCGCGGTCCCGGGGCTGTGTGGCGGGATCCGGCCGGTGTGAGCGCCAAACCCCCGGGAGCCCTGCTGGCGGCTAGGCCCTGGTTGCGGCGCTGCCCGTCCCCAGCCAGGCGTGCACGGCGGGGCGCGTGGACAGTGTAGCCGCACGTTGCCCGTGCGTTCACGGTGAAGGCGCGTGCGCCGTTGATTGGTGGGCCGTGCGGGGCGGGCCCGCGGACGCGCGTTGAAGGCGCGGGGCCGTGCCATCCAGCGCCCGCTTGGCGAGCGCGCCACCGTGCGTTCGGGGCCCCGGGCGCGGGTACCCGGACGACCCGGTTTCCGGCATCACGGGAGGTACCATGCCCCGCCGGTACATAATGACCACAGCACGTAACACGCGTGCGTGGAAGGACGGTTTTCACTGAGAGTCACAGCGTGATTGCCCTGATTGCAGGGGCAGGCTGTGCCGTCTCAGCGTGATGTACGCCACCATCGTTGGCAATTAGGGAGCACCACGTGACCAGTGGGGCAGCGGTGGCAGAAGTGCGAATAGGATATTGGTAGGGCGATGACCGAGGGTCCGGGTGCGGCGGCGGCGCGCGGCCCCGGAGCGGGCGCGGAACCCGTTGCCGGGGACTTCCCGGCTGCCTCGGTCGCAGCGGGCCTCGCGGGTCCTGGCCGCGGCGTCTCGTGGCTCGGTCAGGCCGCCGCGGCGCCCGGTTCGGGTCAGGCCGCCGCGGCACCCGGTTCCGCCGCCGCGGGACCCGGTCAAGCTGCCGCAGGGCCCGGTCCGGTCGCCGGGAGGTCCGGTCCGGCCGTCGCGAGGCCTGGTCAGGTGCTGGCGGAGGACGAGGAGATCGAGCCGCACGTCCGGGTGGATGCGCGGCTCATCGAGTCCGCGATCCTCGAGCTGCGCAGGCCGATCGTCGCGGCTTCGCTGCCGCTGGAGGTCCCCGGCGTGGGCGCAGCGCGGGTGGAGCGGCACAAGCTCCTCAGCCAGATCGACGACTACCTGCTGCCGCGGCTCCGCGAGTCCGGTGCCCCGATCCTGGTGGCGCTGGTCGGCTCGACGGGAGCGGGCAAGTCGACGCTGGTGAACAGCGTGGTCGGTGCCCAAGTCAGCGTGACCGGCATCCGCAGGCCTACTACGAACAGCCCGGTGCTCGCCTGCCACCCCGACGATGCCGGCTGGTTCGCGGAGAACGTTTTTCTGCCAACCGTGCCGCGGGTGCGCCAGGAGGGACTCGCCAAGCCCGGCAAGGACGGCCTGCTCGTGCTGGCGGCGAGCGAGGGCATGCCCAAGGGCGTGGCGCTGCTCGACACCCCGGACATCGACTCGGTGGTGCAGGCTCACCACGAGTTCGCGCATCAGTTCCTGGACGCCTCCGACCTGTGGCTGTTCATGACGACCGCGACCCGGTACGCGGACGCCACGGTGTGGGAGCTGCTGCAGCATGCCAGGGACCGGAGTGCCGCGCTGGCGATCGTGCTGTCCCGCGTCACGCCTGCCGCAGGCCCCGAGGTCGTCGCGCACTTCCATGCCATGCTGGAGGCCAACGGCCTGGGCGCGAACCAGCGCTTCCTCATCCCCGAGACCGTCCTCCACGATGGCAAGCTGCCGCCCGAGGTGTGCGGCCCGGTCCGGGACTGGCTCAAGGAGACCGCGGACCAGCCCGACCGCCGCGTCGCCGTGCTGACCCAGACGATGTCCGGAGTCCTGGACACCTTCCGCACGCGGGTACCCGCGCTGGCCGCTCAGATCGAGGCGCAGGTCAGCCTCCGGGCCGAGCTGACCGCGGTGGTCACCGGCGGCTACCGGTCGGGGCTGGCCGAGATCGACGAGAAGCTGCAGGATGGCTCCCTGATGAGCGGCGAGGTACTCGCCCGCTGGCAGGACTTCGCTGGCACCGGCGACCTGCTTCGCACCTTGCAGTCGCGGCGGGGACCGGGCGGCAAACAGCGCAAGCACCGCGGCCCGGCCCGGGCCGAGGCGCTGAAGGTGGCGTCGCGCGTGGCGATCGAGTCCCTCATCACCGCGGTCGCCGACCGGGCCGCGGAGAGTTGCCTGGCCCGCTGGCGGGAGGACCCCGCGGGCGCGGCCCTGCTCGACCGGCTGGCCACCAGCGCCGACCCGGCGGCCTGGCACGGATCCGAGTTCGCGGCTGAGGCGGACCTGCTCTTCGAGCTGGGGCTGGGCCGGCCTGCCTCGGGCGCAGCCCGTAGCAGGCTGGATGACGAAAACGGCGGCCCACGCGAGCGCGCCGCGGCCCTCGGCCGGTCCTCGCCCGGCCTCGCGACCCACGCGGCGCGCGCCGTCAGCGCGTGGCAGGACCAGGTGACCCGTCTCGTGCACGCCGAGAACGTCACCAAACGATCCATCGCCAGGGCAGTCTCGCTCGATGATGACTCGCTGGCCACCGTGCTCATGATCGGCCTGCTGGGTTCGGGCGAGGACGAAGCGAGTACCGCCGCGATCCCGGGCCGGCTGCTCGCGTCGCTGTTCGGGGCCGGGCCGTTGCGGGACATCGTCGCCCGGACCAGGGCGGACCTGCGCCACCGGATCACGCTGATCTTCGACGAGGAGAGGCGCAGGTTCGCCGACGTGATCGACGCGGTTGGCGCCCCGGACGCCATGGCCGGCCTGCAGCTCTACCAGGCGACCTACGCGCTAGAGGTGGCACGGTGAGCGCGTCCCGTGATGAGCGCGCCGGGTAAGGAGCGGGAGCACATGGTGATGGAGGTGGACGCGTCAGGCACCGACCTGGCAGGCCAATCCGCGGCTCGCCCGGGCGCGCACCGGCAGGCCGACAGCGTGCTCACCAGCACCGACTACACCGGCGGCACCGGCCTGTCCCAGCGGCTAACGGCCGTGGCGCGGCTGGTCCAGATCGGTTCTGCCCGGGGCGGGACGGACGGCTTTACTGCTGGCCTGATCGAAGACGCGGAGACGCTGCTGGCGCGGGCCGGCGAGCGGCTGCGCCTGTCCGCGCACCACACCATCGTGGTGCTCGCCGGAGGGACGGGAAGCGGCAAGTCCTCGCTGTTCAACGCGCTCGCGGGGGCGCAGTTCTCGGAGGTGGGCGTGCTCCGCCCGGTGACCAGGGAGCCGCGCGCGTGTGTCTGGGGCATGGAGGGAGCGGGACCGCTGCTCGACTGGCTGGGCATCAAGCCGCGCCACCGTTACGCCCGCTCCAGCGCACTGGACGAGGGAGAGCGCGCCCTCACCGGCCTGCTCCTCGTCGACCTGCCCGACCATGACTCGGTCCTGTCCGGAGACTCCGCTGAGGTGAGGCGGCTCGTGGGGCAGGCTGACCTGATGGTCTGGGTGCTCGACCCGCAGAAATACGCCGACGCGGCCGTGCACAGCCGGTACCTGATGCCGATGGCCGGGCACTCGTCGGTGATCGCAGTGGCGCTCAACCAGGCCGACCTGCTGACGGCCGAGCAGGCCGACGACTGCGTCTCCGACCTGCGCCGCCTGCTGGAAGCCGAGGGCCTACACGACGTCCGGGTGGTGGTCACCTCGGCCACCACCGGCGCCGGCGTTCCGGAACTGCGCAAGGTGCTGATGGACACGGTGATCGCCCGGCAAGCGGCGATGCAGCGGATCGGTGCCGACGTGGACGCCCTGGCGCTACGGTTCGTGCCCTACGCCGGCGAGGCGGGCGGTACGGCCCTCCGGGAGCCCGCGAGCGACCTGGATGGGCAGGCGGAACCGCGCCTGCCCGTCGCGACCACGGACGCGCTTGCCGAGGCGTTCTCCCGAGCCGCGGGCGTCAGTGGGGTGGGGAAGACGCTGGAGAGCGCCAGAGAGCTGAAGGCCGTCGACTACGTGGGCTGGCCGGTGGCCTGGCTGGCGGACCGGATGCTGCGCCGCGATCCCGTGCGCAAGGCACGGCTCCGGACCCTGTGGGAGGAGTTGCGCGGAGCGTCGGCCGGATCGATAGGCGCGCAGCAGGCTGAGATCAACAACGCCGTGACCATCGTGGCCGAGAAGGCGGGTCAGGGGCTGCCCGCGCCGTGGCAGGCCAGCATCCGCAACGCGGCACGGTCCAGGACGCACGACATCCCGGCGGCGCTCGGCGCCGCCATCGCCGAGTCGCTGCCGGCCGAGAACAGCGTGGCGCCCTGGTGGCGGGCGGTGGCCGCCTTGCAGGGCCTGCTGCTCGGCGGCGCGGCCCTTGGCGTGGCGTGGCTGCTGGCGATCATCGTGGTCGGCGGGTTCCACGCCGTGGGTCACGCCTCGCCGCTGCTGCGCGACCTCACCCTGCTCCCGTGGGTCGCGCTCCTGACCGCGGCGCTGCTGCTGCTCGGATGGCTGACCGCCAGCGGCTGCATGTCTCTCGTGGTCCGCGAGGCCGACCAGGAGCGGGAACGGGTAGAGCAGGCCATGAACGCGGCGATCGCTGGCGTCGCGCGGCAGATGGTGCTCGCGCCCGTCGAGCGGGAACTGTCCGAGCTGGCCAGATTCCGTGCCGAACTGGCGGTCGCCCGAAGCGCTATCTGAGCGGTCGGGCAGCGGAAGGATCCGCGCCACTCCGGGGTTACTGTAATGATGTAATCCCAGTAGTAACCGGAGATGGTGTACCGATGGACCCCCTTGACGCGTACTCCCAGATCGTGGCCGGAGTAGCGGCCGAACTCACCGGTAAGGTGGCCAGCCTGCGGGTGCCCCGCCAGGGCGGCGGGCGCGGCGGGGAAAGTCTCGGGTCGGCCGTGGTATACACCAGCGACGGCTTCCTGTTGACGAACGCGCACGTCGTGGGCGGCGCGCAGTCCGGCACCGCCTCGTTCGGCGACGGCACCTCGGTGCCGTTCACCACGGTCGGCGCCGACGCGCTTTCCGACCTCGCCGTGGTCCGGGCAGCGGGATCGACCCCGCCGCCCGCCCAGCTCGGCGACGCGGATGAGCTCGTCGTCGGCCAGCTCGTGGTCGCCGTGGGAAACCCGCTCGGGCTGGCCGGCTCGGTCACTGCCGGCGTGGTGAGCGCCCTGGGCCGGTCGCTGCCCACCCGCAGCGGATCGGCGGCCCGCCTGGTCGAGGACGTGATCCAGACCGATGCCGCGCTGAATCCCGGCAACTCGGGCGGCGCGCTCGCCGACAGCCGGTCCAGGGTGGTGGGGATCAACACCGCGGTGGCCGGGGTGGGCCTTGGCCTCGCGGTCCCGGTCAACGCGACCACGCGGCGGATCATCTCCACGCTGATGCAGAACGGGCGGGTGCGGCGCGCCTACCTGGGCCTGGTCAACGCGCCAGGGCCGCTTCCCGCGCCGCTGCGGGAACGGTTCGGCCGGTCCAGCGGGCTGCGGGTGCTCGAGGTCCTTCCCGCCACACCGGCGGCGCGCGCCGGGCTGCGGGCCGGCGACCTGTTGCTCACCGCGGCCGGCCAGCCGGTGGAGAAGGCGCAGGACCTGCAGCGGCTGATGTTCGAGGACGCGATCGGCCGCCCGCTGTCCATCACCGTCATGCGCAACGGCGCGCTGGTCGACGTCATAGCCCAACCGTCCGAGCTGGTTGCTGCCTGACCGGCGCGCGCTGCCGGAGCCGGCCAGATTTTCTCACAGAACGAAAAGCTCCCCGGCAACTTATCCACAGGTGACTCTTTCTTGCGTGGCTGTCCACAGCCAAACGCTCGCCGGTGGCAAGCCCGGGCCCGCTGCGTGATCGTGGTGCGCGGCCGGCCCCGTGCGGATGGCCGGCCCCGGAACCGGGCGCTCGCTCAGCGCGCTCCTCCGGCGAGGCAGGGAGAACCGAGATGATGCAGGACGCGCAGGTGCACCTGAGGGGGTTCGTGGCCACCGAGCCCAAGTTCAGGAAGGTCGCGGACGACGTCTCGTCCGCGAAGATGCGGGTCGCCTACACCACCCGGCGGCTGAACCGCGAAACCGGTGAGTGGGAGGACGGGGCGACGACCTTCGTGAACGTCCAGTGCTGGCGCGGGCTGGCAGACAACGTGACCAAATCCCTGCGCAAGGGCGAGCCGGTGCTGGTCGTGGGGCGCCTCCACATCAGGCGTTACGACGACGCCGAGGGCAGGCCGCGGACCGCGGCCGAGGTGGAGGCGACCGCGGTCGGCCACGATCTGAGCCGCGGCGTGTCGAACTTCTCGCGCACCATAGGGGCGGCGCGCGCCACGGCGCCCGTCGCGGACGGGCGGGAGCCGGGCGAGGCCGCGGAGCCGGATGAAGGCCTGGAGACCGGAGCGAACGATGATGGCACGGCGAACGGCGACGGCGTGGTCGACGAGCGCGCCGTGGCCGAGTTCGCCAAGGAACTCAACGAGTCGCTCGGCGCGGACGCCGTGGCCGAGGCGGGAGCCTGACGGCTAGCGCAGCCGCGCGGGAACTCGGTGATAACCAAGTCCCCGCGCGGCCCGGCGGGTCCTCCTCCGCGCCGGCGGTGGGCCCGGGGCGCGGCTTGGCGCCCCGGGCCCGCGGAGCGTCCGATCCGCATGCCCGGAGCCCCTAGGCTTGAGACATGCCCGAGTTCATCTACCAGATGCGCGGTGTGCGGAAGGCCTACGGCGGCGACAAGGTCATTCTGGACAGCGTCACGCTGGCGTTCCTGCCGGGCGCGAAGATCGGCGTCGTGGGGCCCAACGGCATGGGCAAATCGACGCTGCTGCGGATGATGGCGGGCCTGGAGCAGCCCTCCAACGGGGAGGCCAGGCTCATGCCCGGCTTCACGGTCGGCCTGCTGGCCCAGGAACCCCAGCTGGATGAGAGCCTCACGGTGCTCGGCAACGTGGAAAAGGGTGTCGCCGACGTGAAGGCGCTGCTGGCGGACTACAACCTGATCGCCGAGAAGATGGCGACCGACTACTCCGACGAGCTGCTGGCGGAGATGGGCAGGCTGCAGGAGGAGCTCGACCGTCGCGACGCCTGGGACCTGGACAGCCAGGTCGAGCAGGCCATGGACGCCCTGCGGTGCCCGCCGCCGGACGCGGACGTGAGCGTGCTGTCCGGTGGCGAGCGGCGGCGGGTGGCGTTGTGCGCCCTGCTGCTGTCGCAGCCGGACCTGCTGCTTCTCGACGAGCCGACCAACCACCTGGATGCGGAGAGCGTGCAGTGGCTGGAACAGCACCTGGAGAAGTACGCGGGCACGGTGGTCGCGGTCACCCACGACCGGTACTTCCTGGACAACGTCGCGCAGTGGATCCTGGAGCTCGACCGGGGCCAC
>Ga0207646_10002996_pt1 | contig 19501 bp, 17 predicted proteins | sample KBSK5502metaG_FD_184343 | JGI IMG/M metagenome (GOLD analysis project Ga0207646, IMG submission 184343) | Corn, switchgrass and miscanthus rhizosphere microbial communities from Kellogg Biological Station, Michigan, USA - KBS K5-50-2 metaG... | ecosystem: Host-associated > Plants > Roots >...
CTCGGCCTCAAAGATTCCGTCCTCACGGGCAGCCGCGCCGGCGATCCGATCGTGACCGGCACCCGCGTCGCCGATCCGTTCGTGCGCGAGCCGGTCGTCCGCGCGCGCGCGGCCGACGTGGCCCCGCCCACGTCCGCCCGTTGGTGGCCGGCGGTGCTGGCCGGCTTGGCCGCGCTGGCGTTCCTGGTCTTCCTCGTGAGCCGTACACACCAGCCGCAGGTCGCCTCGACGCGCGTGGACGCTCCGTCGGCGGCGCCACGACAGCTCGCGAGCATCACGCTGCCCGACGGCGCGCGTCTGACCGTGGGTCAGGGTGGGTCCGTCCACCAGCTCAGCACGTTTCTGGCCGATGGCGCCGCGACGGATCTGCCGAAGCGCTTCGTCTTCGACGATCTTCATTTCGAGAGCGGCTCGACGCGGCTCACGCCCGAGGGGCAGCGCACGGTGAGCTCATTGCTCGCCGTCCTGAAAGCCTATCCCTCCGTACGGGTCGTGCTCGAGGGACACACCGATGCCACCGGCGACGCTGCGGCGAACAAGACGCTATCGCAGCAGCGCGCCGAGGCGGTCAAGCGGATCCTCAGCGACGGCGGCGTGGCCGCCGATCGCATCGAAGCCCAGGGGTACGGACAGGAGCGTCCTGTGGCCGACAACGACAGCGACGGCGGCCGCGCGCGCAACCGGCGGCTGGAGCTCGTGGTCACGCAGCGGTAGCCGGTGTCGAAGCGCGCGCTGATCGTATGTGTTTGCCTGGTGATCTTGGGCGGCGCGCTCGTGTGGGCTCTGCCCGAGATCATCCGGCAAGTCGCTCTGGATCAGATTCCGAAGCGAACCGGGCGTGCCGTCGCCATCGCCGATATCGATCTCAATCTCTTCACCGGTCGCCTGGCGATCAAGAAGTTCCGGCTCGCGGAGCGCAACAGGCCTGAGGCGTTCGTAGAAATCGAGCGGCTCGATGCGCGCATCGCGACGACCGCGCTGCTGCGCCGAGATATCCGCCTGACCGAGCTGGGGCTGCTCTCCCCGTCGATCCGGATGGTCCGCACCGGCGCAGGCGAGTTCAACTTCTCCGACCTGCTGAAGAGCGACAAGCCGGCCTCGGGACCCAGCCGGTGGACGGTCACCCTCGACCGGCTGACGATCGCCGACGGCGCGATCCACGCCCGTGACGAGGTGATCTCGCCCGCAACCGAGTGGGTCGTACAAGATCTCGGCGTGGACGTCGCCGGCATCACGACCAGGCGCGGCGCCACGCCGGGCCGTGGCACCCTGCACGCCAAAATCGACGAGGCCATGCTCGACGTGACCGCAGAGCCCCTGCGGCTCTACCCGCCCAAGAGCAATGTGAAGGTCACGCTCGACGGCTTCGAGACCCGACGGGTCGGCCCATACATTTACGCGGCCACGCCGTATCGTCCGAGGGGCGCGCGGCTCGCGCTGGCCCTCGAGGCCACGGTCGATCAGGACGGCGACGAGCTCACGAAGGCGGCGGTCTCCGGCACCGTGAACATCGACCGCGAGCTGGTGACGTGGGTCGGGAAGCCCGATCCGTTCCTCGGCGTGTCCCGCGTTGCCGTGGAGGTGAGGGAGGCCGACGCCATTCGCCGGACCCTCTCCGTAGCCAGCGTGGCGATCGACGGTCTCGATCTCAAGGTCCGCCGCGACGGCAACGGCGTCATCGACGTGGTGGAGTTGTTCACCCAAAAAGCGCCGGCCGCCGGCGCGCCGCCGGCCGCCGCGACGCCGCCCGTCGAGAGCAGGCTGTTCCCCGTGCTTCGGGCGCTGTCGCGCGGCTTCGAGCAGATCGTCGTCGACCGAATCACCCTCACTCCCAGCACCGCGATGTTCGTGGACGCGTCGGTCAAGCCAATGACGAAGCTGGAACTCACCAAGCTGCAGGCCACCGTCACCGATCTCACGTGGCCGCCGAAGGGCCCCGCGAACCTCGCCCTGTCCACCGGAATGCCCGGCGGCGGGACGCTCGACATCAACGGACCGGTCGTGCCGAAGCCCCTGGATGCCGATCTCGTCGTCAAGCTGCGCGACGCGCCGGTCGAGCCCTACCAGGCCTACATCCCGGTGCCGGCCCAGCTCTCCGGACGTGTCAGCGGCGACAGCCGAAACCGCATCGTCCTGAAGGACGGTCAGACCGTGCTCGCCTCGAAAGGCAACAGCTGGGCGCAGAACATCGCGATCCGCGCGTCCGGCCAGAGTCGCCCGGCGATCCGCGTCGAGCGCGCCGATCTCGTCGGCATCGATTTCGACTGGCCAAAGCGTGCGGCGGTCGCGAAGGCGGGATTTCGGCGCCTCGCCGTCGAAGTCGAGCGCGAGGCCGACGGCTCGTTCGACCTCGTCAAGATGTTCGAAGCGCCGTCGGCATCGCCGGGTCCACGCGACGACAAGCCAAAGAGTCCCCCTCCAAAGAACTTGCTCGAGACGATGCGACTCGATTTCAAACAGGTTCGCATCGAGGACGGATCGGTGCGCTTTCTCGACCGGACCACCACGCCGCCGGTGTCACAGGACATGTCGCGGCTCGAGGTGACCGCCACCAACATCAACAACCGCCCAGGCGAGCGCGGTCAGCTCGCCGTCCAATCGGTGATCGGCCGCGACGCCAATCTGGACGTGCGGGGCGACGTCGGATCGATCGGCTCGCCCGCCTTCATCGATCTGGTCGGCGAGCTGCGCAGCTTCAAGTTGCCCAGCGTCGATCCCTATGCCACCGCCGCCACCGGCTGGGGGATCAAGAAGGGTGAGCTGCAGTACAAAGTGCACTTCAAGCTCGACGGCGACGCGCTCGATGCCACGAACGATGTCGTCGTCGGCAAGCTGCAGGTCGCGCCGGCGAGCGGCACTGACGAGGTCAAGCGGCGCATCGGCTTGCCGCTCGGTCTCCTCGTGTCGCTCGTCAAGGACAGCAGGGGCGAGATCCACGCCAACGTACCGATCACGGGCTCCATCCAGGACCCGACGTTCCACCTGGGCGACGCCATCTGGACCGCCATCAAGAACGTGCTGACGAACATCGTGAAGGCGCCCTTTCGCGCCATCGGTCGGCTCTTCTCACACGGGGACAAGACGGACGAGGACAAGACGGGCACGACGGACGAGCTCGGAGAACCGAAGGTGGCGCCCATCACCTTCGCGGCGGGCAGCGCCGTCATCGCCCCGGACATGGAGAAGCATCTCGGGGGGGTGGCCGATTTCTTGCGCCGCACGCCGTTCGTCAACCTCGCCCTCTCGCCCGCGCCAAGCGCGGCGGATACCGAAGCCCTCAAGGCCGAGGCCGTGAACGCGCGGCTGCGCGAATTCCAGAAGGCGCGTGGGTTGAAGGACGGTCCGAAGGTCAGCAAGGCCTATTTCAAAGCGCAGCTGCCGGAGGTGAAACCGCCCAAGACCGTCGCGGAACGCCTCGCCATGCTGCGCGAGCGGGAACCAGCGCCCGAAGGTGCGCTCGATGATCTCGACCGACGGCGTATCGACGTCACGCGCGAGCGTCTGGTCTCGGCGGAAGGGATTCCCGCCGAGCGACTCACCGTCGCCGAGGCGCCGGCGGCGGTGAGCACGCCGCCGGCGCCGAATGGCGCCGGACGCGTGGAATTCCAGGTGGAGGCGCGGGCCGACTGATCCCGCGCACGCTATGCGCTCAGTCTCTTCCTGAGATATTCCGCGATCTCCAGCGTGCAGGTCATACCCTGTGGGATCGCCTTGGTCAGCGACACGAACGCGTGGATCTGACCCGGGAACTCGCGATCGACGACGTCCACGCCCGCCCCGCGCAGCGCGTCGGCGTAGGCGCGGCCCTCGTCGCGCAGCGGATCGAAGCCGGCGGTCACGATCATCGTCGGCGGCTGGCCCGCCAGGCTCGAAGCGCGCAGCGGAGAAGCACGCACGTCGGCCTTGTCGGCTTCGCCGCGCAGGTATTGCTCGGAGTACCAGACGATTCGATCACGCGGGATGATGTGTCCGTCGGCCAGCTCGCGGTGCGATTCCGTGTCGAGCGAGAAGTCGACCGCCGGATAGATCAGGACCTGGCACGTCGGCAGCGGCACGCCGGCGGACGCGGCGAGCTGTGAGATGACGGCAGAGAGATTGCCTCCGGCGGAGTCGCCGGCCACGGCCACGCGCTCCGGATCGCCGCCGACCTCGCGGCCGCGCCTCCGCAGCCACCGATACGCGGCATAGCAGTCCTCGACGGCCGCCGGGAACTTGTGCTCGGGCGCCAGGCGGTAGTCGATCGCGACCACGAGGGCGTCGGCGTGCAGGGCCAGCCGCGCGCAGAGGCCGTGATGCGTTTCGAGATCCCCTTGCACCCAGCCGCCCCCGTGAAAGTACACCAGGGTGGGCCGCGCCACGTTCGACGCCTGCGGCGCGTAGACGCGCGCGGGAATCTCGCCGGCGGGCCCGGGGATTCGAATGTCGTCGATCCGCGGCAACGCCGGCGCCGGCTCGTCCATGAGGCCGACCATGGTCCGCAGCTGCTCGCGCAGCTCGGGCAGCGGCGGGAAGTACCCCGGCACGCGGATGGACTTGACGAACTCGCCGACGATCTGCGCCTTCGGGTCCATGGTGCGACTGCCCAGGCGGATACGGTGGCCGTCGAGAAGGCGCAGGGCGTCCTCTTCGGTCAGCATCGTGTGGGAAAGCTCCAGCTTGGGTGGCATCGCTCGCTCGCTCATGACGTTCCTCCGACGCTCACACTTCGATCTTGGCCAGCTCCACCGGGGCGGCGACCTCCGTGCTGGCGCCGCGCTCCGCCAGCCACGCCTGGGCGCGGGCGAGCTTGGCGTCGATGGCGTCATCGTTCTGGCCCGGATCATGGTGCACGAGATAGAGCGAGCGTACGCGCGCGCGCCAGGCGAGCTCGGCCACCTGGCTCACGGACGAGTGGCCCCAATGGATGCGCCGTTCGTATTCCTCGTCGGCATAGGTGCAGTCGGTGATGAGCACGTTCACATCCCGGCAGAAGTCGACCAGCCGCTCGACGTACTCGTCCGAGCGAAACGGCGAATCGATCGGATACAGCTCGTTGTCGGTGACGTAGCAGAGCCGCCGCCCCGCGTATTCGAGGCGGTACCCGAGGCAGTTGCCAGGATGGCTGAGGAGCATCGTGCGGACGCGGACTCCACCGATGTCGTACTCGCCTTCGGCGAGGTCGCGGTACTGGACGTCGGCCGCGAACTCACGCGTGGTGATCGGGAAATACACGCCGTCCATCTGCGCCGAGATGAGACCGCGCATCGTGATGTCGCCGTGGGAGGGGCCGCAGATCTCGAAGCTGTTGCCCTGCATGTAGAACGGTACGAAGAAGGGAATGGTGTTGATGTGGTCCCAGTGCGGATGCGAGATCAACACCCGCGCGTCCAGCCGCGTGCGGCCGTCGGCGAGCAGGGCGTCCGAGAGCGCGCGGATGCCGGTCCCGGCGTCGAACACGAACAGCCGTCCGTCGGGGAAATCGACGCTGACGCAAAGCGTATTGCCGCCGTAGCGCCGCGAGTCGGCCCGCGAGACCGGCAGGGTGCCCCGAACGCCCCAGAACCGGATGCTGAGCGTGCCGGCCACGAGGCGCTCCAGGTCGGCCGTGAACGTCGCCGGCGACAGCGGCTTGACGAAGTACGCGTCGGCGCCCATCTCCAAGGCGCGGCGGCGCTCGAACGGGAACGCCTTGGAGGACACCACGATGAGCCGCGTGGCGGCGAGCTCGGGCATGCCGCGCAGACGCCGGCAGAGCTCGTATCCGTCGAGCCCCGGCATCATGAGGTCGAACACGACGCAATCCGGCTTCGCGCAGGGGATCTGAGCGAGCGCTTCCTGGCCGCTCGTGCTAATGATGGCGTGGTGACCGCCCTTTTCGAGCAGCGCCCGCGTGATCTCTGCCTGTGTGCGACTGTCGTCCACCACATAGACGGTGAGCTTGCTGGCCATGGCCGGCCTCCCGGGAGGCCCATGGTCGGAGAGCACCGGGTGCGTGTCAAGGCGGACCTCGTCGAATGAGTCGATTACTGGCGCCGGCCGTTGCGTTGATGCGACGTCTGCGTTACGCGCACAAGTTTCTCCTCCTCAGCCTGCTCATCGCCGTCCCGCTTGGACTGCTCACGGGGCTGTGGCTGGCCGAGATCGACAAGCGGCTCAACGACGCGCGGCAGGAGCTGCGTGGCGTGAAGTACCTCACGGCGCTCCGTGGGCTGCTGCAGCCGCTCGCCGAGGCCGAGGCCCATGCCGCCATCGCCGGCGCTCGCGACGACGGCAGTGCGCTCACAGAACGGCTTCGGATGGCCGTCGACGCCGTGGATGCGGTGGACCGGCGCGTGGGCACGCGCCTCGGAACGAGCCATCTCTGGTCGGTGATGCGGGTGCGCGTTCTGCACCCCGCGGTGAGCCCTGGCCTCCTCATTGCCGAGACGTCGGCCCTGGTGAGCCATATCGGCGACACGTCCCGCCTCACGCTCGATCCGCAGCTCGAGTCGTATTACCTCATCGACGCGGTCGTCGTGCGGCTGCCGACGCTGGCGCGGCACCTGAATGCGCTCGGCGTGCAGCTCATTCGCGAGGCGGCGGGGTCGGGCTCCGACCATGCCGAGACGCTCGCCGCACTACGTCTGGCGGAGACGGAAAAGGACGCGCTCGACCGCGGCCACGCCGTGGTGTTCCGCACCACACCCGAGCTCCGACCGCAGGTGGAGCCGGCGCTGATGGCCACCTGGACCGCCGTCGAGCGACTCGCGGGGCTGGCGCGCCAGACGGGCTCGCCGGCGACGCTCGAGGAAGTCGTCCTCCGCCACGACGAAGGCGTCGCGGCCGTGTGGGCGCACTACGACCGCGCGGCGGCGGCGCTCGGCCGCCAGCTGCGCGACCGCATTGGCAGCCTCGAGACGCACCGCACGCTGCTGCTGGGGCTCGTGGCGGGCGTCGTCGGTGTCGTCATCTATTTGTGGCTGGGGTTCTACGTGAGCCTGCGCGGGGCCGTGCACGCGCTCGAAGGCTCAGCACGCGGCATGCAGAGCGGCGACTTCGGCGTGCCCGTGCGCGTCGAGGGCCAGGACGAGCTCGCGCGGGTCGTGGGCGCGTTCAACACGGTGGCCCAGCGGCTGCGCGAGGAGTGGCGGCGCGCCGAAGCCGCGACGCGCGCCAAGTCGCAGTTCCTGGCGGTCATGAGTCACGAGATTCGCACCCCGATGAACGGCATTCTCGGCATGGCCTACCTGCTGCTGGACACCCCGCTCAACGAGAGCCAGCGGCGCCACGTCGAGACTCTGCGCGATTCGGGTCAGGCGCTGTTGACCATCCTGAACGACATTCTCGACTTCTCCAAAATGGAGGCGGGGCAGCTTCCGCTGGTGGCCGAGGATTTCGATCTCGGCCGCGTCGTCACCAGCGTGGAGGCGCTGATGATGCCCCGCGCGCGCGAGAAGGGATTGATGCTCCACGCCTGGGTGGCGCCGGACGTGCCAACCGCGCTGCGTGGCGACGCCGGCCGGCTTCGCCAGGTCTTGCTGAATCTCGTCGGCAACGCGATCAAGTTCACCGAGACCGGCGAGGTTCGCGTCGACGTGATGCTCGAGAGGGCGCCGACCGAGCGCGTGCCGGTGCGCATCAGCGTCCGCGATACCGGCATCGGCGTCGCGCCCGAGGCTCAGCCCCTCCTGTTCCAGGAGTTCATGCAGGTCGACACCTCCGCCACGCGCCGCTTCGGTGGCACGGGGCTCGGCCTTGCGATCTGCCGCCGCATCGTCCAGGCGATGGGCGGAGAAATCGGCGTCGAGAGCGAGCCGGGGGCAGGCGCCATCTTCATGGTGGCGGTCGCGTTCGACCGTGCCCACGCCCCGCTGGCAGCGGACACCGAGACGCCGGCGCCTGCCATCACGCCACTGCGCATTCTGCTCGCGGAGGACCACGCGGTGAATCGGCAGGTCGCGCTCGGGCTGCTCGCGCGCCACGGACACACGGTGGACGTGGTCGTCGATGGGGCGGCGGCGGTGGAAGCGGCGCGTGGCGGAGGCTACGACGTGATCTTGATGGACGTCCACATGCCCGTCATGGACGGTACCGAGGCCTCGCGGCTCATCCGAGGCTTTCCGGGCGCGGCGGGCCGGGTGCCGATCGTCGGCCTGAGCGCCAGCGTCCTGAAGGACGAGACCGATCTCTGCTTCGCCGCCGGCATGGATGAGTTCCTCGCAAAACCCATCGATCCCGCCATGCTCGCCCGTGTGCTGGCGCGCCACGCAACGTCGTCGGCGGCCCCCACACCTTCGCCCTCCGCCCCCTCGGCGCCCACGGCCACGACGTTGCTCGACGCCGCGTACGCGCAGGCTCTCGTCGACGCGCTCGGTGCCGCGCACGTCGCCGCGCTCGCCGCGGCGCTGCCCGAGGAAATGGAGCCGCACGAGCGGCGCCTGACGACGACGGCGCCGGGGACCGACGTCACGACGCTGCGTGCGCCGGCCCACGCCCTCAAGGGCGTGGCCGCGAACCTCGGGCTGTCGGCGCTCGCCACGCTCGCGGGCGCCGTGGAGGAGGCGGCGCTGGCGGGCGATGCCGCCCGCGTGAGCAAGCTCTGCCTCGAACTTCCGCCGTGCAAGGACGCCTCGCTGGCGGCGCTGCGCCGCTTCCTCGCGACCACGGGAGAGCCACCGAAATGAGCGCCATCGACAAGCGCAACCTCGTCGCGCAGTGGGCCTTCGACACCCGTCCCGTCCTGCTCCGCTTCCACCTCTGGCTCGAAGACGTCGAGGTCGAGCGCTCGCAAGCCGAGCCCGTCTCGGCGCACACGTTCGCGCCGCGGGGCATCGCCCGCTGCCTGGCCATGACGTCGGCGGCGACGGCCCTCGGGACGCGGCTGTTCGGCGAGTACGGCGCAGGCGCGGGGCGCGACAAGGCGACCGTCAACCAGGTGAAGAAGGCGGCGGACGCCGTGAGCGCCTACGTCATGAGCGAGGGCCTCTGGCACCTCACCCGCACGCTGCCGGAGAACCACGCGCTCATGGTGTGTCTCGGCGAAGGTCTGATGCCCAAGGTCGGCGAGACGCCGGAGATGGGCGCCAATCCGATGCTCGGCTTCGGACGCGTGTACGCGCGGCCGGAGCTGGCGAAGACGGTCGATCGCCGCGTGCGGCGTCTGCTCAACGAGCCGGGCCACACGTTCGAGCAGTTCCACGACTGGCTCCAGAGTCGCGGCATCACCCTCTGGGGCGCGGCCGTGGACACGCTCGAGAACACCTCGCGCTTCGCGGACGGCCAGCCGACGGGGCCGATGGCGGTCTTCCACCTCTTCGACTCGCCGCTGCGGCTGGCGCGTCCGTACGAATCCTATATGGGCTGCCTCACGGTTCCCGCGCGCGTGGCGCAGGCCGCCGAGAGCGCGTCGGTCCTGCTCGACTACCGCACGCCGCGCCAGCAGGTCGTCGAGGCGATCGAGGCGGCGTATCCGGGCGTTCGCCGCGAGAACGTCCACGTGTGGACGCTGCGCGGCCGCAGCCGGATCCATCGCCTGGGACGGCTCTGGGACGAGTGGGAGAAGGCCGGCGTCCATCTCGTCGAGGACGGGTGGAAGGCGCCGTCGGGACTCGCCGTGTTCACCGACTCGGGGACGTACGCGCCGACCTTTCTCGTCGGCTCCTGGAAGGACGCCGCCGGCACGCCGCACGTCTTCCTCTGCGACGGCTACGCGGCGACCGCGGAGGCGCTGCAGGCGGCGAGCCTCGCCGACGTGCTGGACGTGCACAGCACGATGTCGCTGTTCTCACCGACGTTCGAGCTGCCGGTGGATGTCGAGGGGCGGCTGATGCAGCTCGATCCGACGGTGCGGGACTTCGCGCAGCGGCTGAAGGCGCTCATCGGCGGCGCCGACGTCGAGGTCGGCAAGGTGCGCCGCTACGCGGAGGCGATTCACGAGGCCGCCGCGTCGAACATGCCGCTCGGCCGCGCCGTGCTGCGCGCCGACGATTTCCTGCCCGAGAAGAATTGGTCGGTCCTCGCGAGCGTCGGCTACATCTGCGACGACCCCTACACCGGCGCGCCGGGCGTGACAAAAGTGGCGGAGAATACGTATCGCGTCACGACGCGGCTGGCCACGCGCAAGGCATCCAGCCGGATCAGCTTCACGCTGCGGCTCATGGAGTCGTTGCCGACGACGCGGCAGGTCTTCAGCCCGCTGCTCGTGCGCTTTCTCTCGGGCGTCGATCACACCATGCGGCCGGTCAAGATCTCCGACTCGGGCCGCATCCGCAACGAGCTGCAGACGATGATCCCGCAGGCGCTCGAGCACGACGGCGACCGGATTCGCGTGCGCTTCGAGCGGATCAACGAGATGGTGCTGCCGCGCGACAAGCAGGAGCGGGTCCGCGCGGTGCTCCGCTGGTACAAGGCGAACCATCCCGTGTGGTTCGACTGGCTCGAGGTGGACTGAGCGTCAGGGCAGGAGCTGCGAGACGGCGACGGTCGACTCGGCAACCGCGAGCGGCCTGATGCGCGCTGACGCATCGAAGACCTCGAGGCGGGCATAGCGCCAACCAAACGGCGCTGTCTCGTCGGCAATCGGCTCGCGATATACCTCGAGGACGCGATCGATGAGGTTCAGCACCCAGTAATCGGCCAGCCCGGCGCGGGCGTAGAGGCTGCCCTTGCGCCGGCGATCGCTCGCAAGACTGGACTCGGCCACCTCGAGCGTGAGAACCGGCCGCGAAGGATGCGCACGGCTGTAGTCTTCCGGATCTCCCGGCACAACGGCGACGTCAGGCTCGGGCTCCGAATCGTCGTCGAGCCCGATCGGACCCTCGGCCCGCACGTACCATCCCGGCCCGAACGCCGCCTGCAGGGCTCTGGTGCTCTTCACGATCGCCGTGTAGTGCGCCGCCCCTTGCGGCTCGGCCACGAGCAGCTCGCCGCCGATCAGCTCGATCTCTTCGCCGGGCTGGAAGATCCCGAGCTCGATCAGGCGGTCATACTCCGCGCGGGTGAAGCGGCGCGTCCGCGTCTCGTAGCTCGCCATCGCGCCGATCGTATCGGCGGCCTCGGGGCAGGTCAACGTGTGGGAATTCAGAACCGCGCTTCGTTCGGAGCCTACGACCTCCGTCGCGTCCGCAGCAGCCACGCCGCGCCGAGCAGCCCCGTACTCAAAAGCGAGACAGTGGAGGGTTCGGGAACAGAGCTCGTGAGCGACCACGCGCCGGAGCCGGTGGCCGGCAATCCGCGCGCGTCTTCAAGGCTGCAGTCGCTCGTGATACACGTCGCGTTCGGATGGGCAAACCAGAGTCCCGGGGCGGCGGAGACGAAGTCGGCGCCGGTCGCAGGCGGTACGGGATCTTCGCCGGCGCGCAAATCGACCGCGAACGACGTGAGGTTCGTCCCAACGACAGCGGGACTTGGCAATCCGGGGAACGGCGGCTCCGGCGTCGCAAACAGACCGAGATGAGTGGCCGTCGCCTGGGTGATGTGTACGACCCCGAAGTCGAGCGAAAGCGCGAGCGGCGCCGGATAGCCGCTGCCAGGCACGAGCGCAGCATCGGCAAACGATACCGAGCCCGAGACGGCGCCTCCAGGGCTCAAGCCCACGCGGTCGCAGTTGTCGGTACACGTCCCGGCATATGTGTAGGTGATCGCGTGAGTCTCGCTGTAACCCCAGCCGATGGAGACGATGACGAGTAAGGCGGCGAAGCTCGCCGGTGTCGGAAATCGCATCATTTCGCGTGACCTCCCAGCGTGAAACAGGAGGGCAGCAAGATGAGGACCACGCTTAGTTTTCAGTGACATGGCGGGTCGCGACGCCGAGACTGTAAGCTTCCTCGACACGATAGACTCGTTCACGGAGGACATCACCATGCGTGCCGATCTCGTCGTGGGTAGTCGATTCCCCGATCTCGTGCTGCCGGATCATCGTCGCAATCCCGTGCAGCTCTCCGCGCTGGCCGGCGGCTATCCGCTGATCGTGAGCTTCTATCGCGGCTACTGGTGACCCAAGTGCGGGGTGCAGGTCAGGCACCTCACGACGATGCAGGACGAGCTGGCGGTGAACTATTGCCACGTGGCCGTCGTCAGCACCGATCCGCCGGCGGTGACGGCGGCGTTTCGCGCCGGGCTCGGCGCCACGTTCACGTTCCTCAGTGATCACGAGCGCCGCGCGATCAACGAGCTCGACATCGTCGAGCAAACGGCTCCGGGATTCGAGCACGGCCTGGTGGCCGTGCCGTACACCTTCTCGCTGCATCCCGACCTGACGATTCACCGCATCTACAACGGCTGGTGGTACGTCGGCCGACCGACCGTCGAGGAGCTGCGTCAGGATTTGCGCGCGATCATGCAGGAGAGCCGCTCCGACTACGAGTACGAGCCGCCACCGAAGACGTGAGGCGCGAGCGTCAGGGCCGCACGGCCGGCGCGTCCATCGTCATCCCGCGCGCGCGCCACATCAGATACAGCTCGAGGTCGACCAGCTCGGGCGCGCCGTAGTCGTACGGCTCCGCGCGAATGCCGACGAGACAGCCCCGCAGCCGCCGCTGGAGCGAGCCGAGGCTTTGCCACTCCAGGCGATAGAGCGGATAGCCGGTCGGATGCGCCTGCGGAATGACGTTGCCGGCGAGCTGGCGCCCCCAGTTCGCGTCGTGGCACTGGCTGCACGCGAGATTGAGCTGGCCCTGCCGTCGCTCGTAGATCGCGCGTCCGGCTTCCAGGAACGGCTGCATGCGGTCGTCGATGGTGACGGCGATCGGCAGGCCGCGCGACTGGCGCGCGACGTAGGCGCCGAGCGCCAGGAGCTCGCGGCTGTCGTAGGCGAGCGCCGGAGCCTCCTGCCGATCCACGCGGCAGATGTTGATCCGCTGCTCGAGGCTCACCGGCCGTTTTGTGGCGGCGTCGAAGGCCGGATAGTGCGCGGCCACGCCCTTCATGCTCGCGGTGGCCTCGCCGTGGCAGTCGGCGCACGCGCGCCCGGCGGCGCCGGTCGCCCGCTTCCAGAGCGTGGCGCCCTCGAGCACCCAGAGCATGGCGGGATTCGCCGCGTCGTCGTCCTGCATCGCGCGCAGCTCGCGGCCCATGAGCTCGTAACCGGAGCGGCGCTCAGAGGGTGCGATCTCCGCCGCGACGGCCGACGCCGCAACGGCGAGCAGGCCGAGGACAGCGCAGAGGCGCCGCACTACTCTACGGTGATCTTCGCCGACTCCGTCACCGCGAAGCCGTTGTCGCCGGTCCACTGAAACGAGAGCGTGCCGCTCTCGGTGGCGACCGTCGAGAACACGATGAACGGGTTGGCGGAGATCGCGGGGTACAGGTCCGCGCGGAAGACTTCCGTGCCGTTGTACGTGCACACGAACCGGCGAATGATGTTGCGGGGAATCACCGCGCCGAGCTGCGTGTGGCGGAATCCCGTTTCCATCACGTGGGAGATCAGCGTCTTGATCTCGATGATCTCGCCGCGCTTGGCCCGCGGCGGCACGTTGATCAGCGCGCTGGCCATCGTTAGATCCCGTCCTCGAGACACGCGGCCAGCGTGACCACGACGGCGGCGCTGTCGGACCAGAGGGATCCGTCGCTCAGCTCGCAGATCGCCACGACGTTCTGCGAGTCGGCCAGCCGCATGCGCGTCGACACCCGCGCGCGCCCGGCGCGCGGTCCCAGATGGAAGCTCACGACATAGGGCTGCGGGTTCTTCTCGGTGAACACGTGGACGGCGCGAACATGCTCGGCCTCGGTCATGGAACTGTCGACGCTGATCGTGAGCGGCACGGCGTTGCCGTTCTCGATGAGCGGCGGCAGCTCGATCGTCACCTTGCCCGGCGTGATGCGCGCCGATCCCACGACGCTGCGGATGGCCTCTTGCATCTCGGCGGGCGTCGCCGATGCGGGCTTCACCGTGACGACCGCACCCAGTCCCAGGCCGGCCGCCACACCGCTGGCGATCTTCAGAAATTCGCGGCGCGACGCCGCTCGCTCCATCTCAGTCCCTCAGCGTCATCAAGAAGGCCACCACATCCTCGATCTGCTCGGCGGTCAGCACCGGCTTGCCCCGCCACGCGGGCGCCACGCGCACGAGCCCCTCGGTTCGATGATACGCCGGCATGATCGAGGCGGGATTGATGCGGCTCGAATCGACGATGCGCAGCCTGAGCTGCCCCTCCGACCACCGCGCCCCCGCGCCGCGGAGATCGGGCGCGAGATTGCCCTGGAACCGCTCGTCCGGAAACGGTCCGCTGTGGCAGAGCAGGCACAGACCGACCTGGCGGTTGGCGACGATCGCGCGGCCGCGCACGGGATCGCCCTTGGCGCCGGTGAGCGACTGCGGCATCGCGTCCTCGGCGTGCGCGACGCCCACGAGGGACAAGGCCGCGACGATCGCGGCCAGCGCCGATCTCACCCGAACACCTCGGCGGTGATCGTGCGGAACCATGCCTCGGCCAGCACCGCCTCGGCGGCGCGCGTCGCGCGCGGCGCATCCTGGGGGCTGACGCCGCCGGCGCCGGGCACGTCGGCCAGCTGGCCATTCGCCGACGGCTGGTAGACGCCGGCGACCGAGATCCCGTAGTCGGGCGCGACGAGGCTGTAGCACGTGTTGATGAGCTTCGGCGGCGACGGCGTCCCGCCCGTCAGCAGCTGCGCGACCGCTGCCGCGCACGTCTTGGCCTGCGAGTTGGCCGCGAATGCCGACTTCGGCATCGCGCCGGCGATCGCGGCGTCGCCGATGACGTGGATGCGCGGCTGCAGCTTCGACTCGAACGTCACGGGATCGATCGGACACCAGCCGGTGCGATCGGCGACACCCGCGGCGTCCGCGATGCGGCCGGCCTTCTGCGGCGGGATGACGTTGGCCACGTTGGCCTTGTGGCGGCCGAAGTCGGTGACGAGCGTCCGCGTCGCGGGTTCCACGGACGTGACGGCACCGCCCTTGGACAGCGGCACCCACTCGAGCAGGCCGGGATAGAGCTCGGCCCAGGCGGCCTGGAAGAGCCGCTGCTTGGAGAACGCGTCCTTCGCGTCGAGCACGATGAGCTTCGACTTCGGCTTCTTCGTCTTGAGGTAGTGCGCGATGAGGCTCGCGCGCTCGTAGGGACCGGGCGGACAGCGGAACGGATTGGCGGGCGATGAGATCACGACGAGGCCGCCGTCGTCCATGGCCTCGAGCTGACGGCGCAAGAGAAGCGTCTGCTCGCCCGCTTGCCAGGCGTGCGGCATCTGCGCGGCGGCCGGCTCGTCGTACCCCGGCAAGGCGGCCCAGCGGATGTCGATGCCCGGGCCGAGCACGAGCCGGTCGTACGCCAGGCGCGTGCCGTCCGCGAGCGTCACCGTGCGTCCTTGCGGATCCACGGCGGTGGCCGTGCCGCGGACGACGGTCACACCGTCGGCGGCCACGCGCTCGTACGTGAACTGCTGCGCGGACAGCTCGCGCAGCCCGGTGATCACGGCGTTGCTGAACGGGCAGGCGGTGAAGGTCGGGTTGGCTTCGACCAGCGTCACGACGATGCGCGGGTCGGCGTGGCGGAGCGCGCGCGCACACGTGGCGCCCGCGAAGCCGCCGCCGACGACGACGGCGCGTGGGCCGGAGCCCTGCGCGAACGCGGGAAGCGGGACGAGCGCGATCGACGCGCCGAGACCGATTTTCAGAAAGTCGCGACGGGTGGCGTTCACTTCTGCGTGGCGAACCAGGCGGCGATTGCCTGGACCTCCTCGTCGGTGAATCCCTTGGCGATACGGTCCATGACGGTGCCGGCACGCTGGCCGGAGCGGAAGTCCTGCATGGCCTTCACGATCGCCGCCCGATCCATTCCGGTGAGCCGCGGCACCGGCGACGACACGCGCGCCGAGGACGGATGACAGCCCGAACACGATGCAGCGCCCGCCGGCAGCTCCGCCGACGCCGCGGCGGCCGCTGCGATCGACAGGAATCCGATCGCAGCGGCCGTGGCCTTCCGCATCGAGTTACACCAGCGTGATGCCGTGGTTCTTCAGCGGGTACGTCCGAATGCGCTTGCCGGTGGCGGCGAAGTACGCGTTGAGCACCGCCGGCGCCGCCACGCAGATGGTCGGCTCGCCGACGCCACCCCAGAACCCGCCCGACGGCATGAGGATCGACTCGACCTTCGGCATCTGCGCGATGCGCATCGAGTCGTAGTTGTTGAAGTTGGTCTGCTCGATGTGGCCGTCCTTGACGGTGCACTCCTGCAGGAACACGCCGGACAGGCCGTACACGAACGACCCCGCGATCTGCCGATCGATCTGTGCGGGGTTGACGGCGTAGCCCGGGTCGGTCGCGGCGACGATGCGCTGGATCTTGACCTTGGTGCCGTCGGTGACGGAGATTTCGGCGCACGCCGCCACGTAGCTGTTGAACGACATCATCTGCGCCAGCCCGCGATACACGCCCTTCGGGGCCGGCTTGCCCCAACCCGCGCGGTCGGCCACCGCGTTGAGCACCGCGAGGTGCTTGGGATGCTTGGTCATCAGCTTGCGCCGGAACTCGAGCGGATCCTGGCCGACGGCGTGAGCCATCTCGTCCATGAAGCACTCGACGAAGATCGCGTTCTGGTTGATGTTGACGCCGCGCCAGAATCCGGGCGGCACGTGCGTGTTGCGCATCGCATGGTCGATCAGCAAGTTCGGCACGCTGTAGCCGAAGGCGAACTCGCCGCTCGGGTTCAATCCCTGGAACGTGGCCGGGTCCTTACCGTCCTGGAGCGCTTCGGGCCGCACGGCCGTGAGAATCGACTGGCCCGACAGCCGCATGTGCAGCGCGGTCAGGTTGTTGCTCGCATCGAACGCGCCCACGAGCTTGCACTGCATGACCGGGTGATAGCGGCCGTGCAGCATGTCCTCTTCGCGCGTCCACAGGAGCTTCACCGGCGTCCCCGGCATCTGTTTGGCGATCAGCACGGCCTGCGTCACGTAATCGTGGAACGCGCCGCGCCGGCCGAATCCGCCACCGAGGTTGAGCTTGTACACCTCGCACTTGTCGGCCGGCAGCCCGGACGCCGCCAGCGTCGCCGCGAATGCGGCTTCGCCGTTTTGCGTCGGCACCCAGACCTCGCAGCGCTCCGGCGTGTACTTCGCCGTCGCGTTCATCGGCTCCATCGGCGCGTGGTTCTGGAACGGATAGGCGTAGACGGCTTCGATTTTCTTCGCGGCCGACGCGATGGCGGCCTTGACGTCGCCGTTGCGGTTCCCGACGAACGCCTGGTCGGCATCGAGGCCTTCCTTGAGCATCTCGGCGATCGTGGCGCTCGACACGCTGGCGTTCGGACCCTCGTCCCAGACGATGGGCAGCTGGTCGAGCGCGGTCTTGGCCTGCCACCACGTCTCGGCCACGACGGCCACGGCGGAGTCGCCCACCGGAACGACCTGCTTGACGCCCGGCATGGACGCCACCTTCGCGGCCTCGTAGCTCTTCACCTTGCCGCCGAAGACCGGACAGTCCTTGATCGCCGCGTTGAGCATCCCGGGCAGTTTCAGATCGGCCCCATAGACGTGGGCGCCGTTGAGCTTGTCCATCGTGTCCAGGCGCTTCACGGACTTGCCGATGAGCTTCCAGTCTTTCGGATCCTTCAGCGCCGGCTTCTCGGGCGGCGTCAGCTTGGCGGCGGCCTCCGCGACCTTGCCGTAGGTGACCGTGCGGCCGGAGGGCTTGTGCGTAATGACGCTATTGGCGGCGCTGCACTCGGTCACCGGGACGCTCCACGTGGTGGCGGCGGCCTGAATCAGCATCATCCGCGCGGCGGCGCCGCCCTCGCGGACGTACTGATGCGAATCGCGGATGCCGCGGCTGCCGCCCGTGGAGAAGTCGCCCCACGCGCGCTTGCGCTTCACGCTCTGGCCGGGCGTCGGATACTCGGTCTTCACCTTCGACCAGTCGCACTCGAGCTCCTCGGCCACCATCTGCGCGAGGCCGGTGAGCGTGCCCTGTCCCATCTCGGAACGGGCGATGCGGATGACCACCGTGTCGTCGGGACGGATGACGACCCAGGCCGTGACCTCGGGCGAGCCATCCTGCGCGCGGACGACCGAGGCGCCGAACGGAATCTTCAGGCCGAGCGCCAGACCGGCGCCGACCGCGGTGCTGCCGATGACGAAGGAGCGGCGGTTGAGCTTGGTGGTGATCATGGCGCCCCCCTATGCCTTCGCCGCGGCGTGAATCGCCTCACGCACCTGCTGGAAGGTTCCGCACCGACAGATGTTGGTGATCTTGGCGTCGATATCGGCGTTGGTCGGCTTCGGCTTCTCGCGGAGCAGCGCCGCGACCGCCATGATCAGCCCGGACTGGCAATAGCCGCACTGCGGGACCTGGGCGTCGAGCCAGGCCTTCTGGACTTTGTGCAGCGTCGAACCGTTGGCCAGGCCCTCGATCGTGGTGATCTTCTTGCCTTCCGCGGCGGCCACCGGCATCACGCAGGAGCGGATCGCCGCCCCTTCGAGGTGCACGGTGCAGGCGCCGCACTGCGCGATGCCACACCCGTACTTCGTACCGGTGAGGCCGGCCTGCTCGCGGATTGCCCACAGCAGGGGCGTGCTCGGGTCGACATTGAGGTCGACGGTCTTCCCATTGATCGTCATTCGCGCCATCGGCGTCCCTCCAGGGTTGCGGGTGCTGGAACTATCCGCCCGCACCGCCGCGAAGGCAAGTCCCCTATAGGAGCTCGACGGGGTCGCCGACGCGGACGCGGCCGGCTTGGACGACGTACGAATCCAGGGCCAGGCGCCTTGCTCTGTCGCGTTCTTCCGGCCGAGCCGTCCGAGGTAGAATTCGCGAACTCGTGTGAGTCCGCGCGTAGCCGGGCGGGCTCGCAACGCATCTCAAGGGGATAGACTCATGGGCCATGCGACCGACCTGCTGATCCGATATGGCTACATCGTCGTGTTCGGTGTGGTGCTCGCCGAGCAGATCGGTCTGCCGGTCCCGTCGCAGCTGCTGCTGGTCGGGGCGGGAGGACTGGCGGGCAATGGTCGCCTGAATCCCTTCATCGTGCTCGTCGCGGGGGCGTTCGCCTCGCTCATCGGCGACAGCGTCTGGTACGGGATCGGGCGCGCCGGGGGTCCCCGGGTGCTCGGCTGGATCTGCCGCATCTCGCTCGAGCCCGACTCGTGCGTGCGCCGCACGCACGGGATGTTCGGCAGGTGCGGGGCGTGGTCGCTGGTCTTCGCCAAGTTCGTGCCGGGCCTCAGCACCGTCGCGCCTCCGCTCGCCGGCGTCACCGGCATGTCGCTGCACGCGTTCCTCGGGATCAGCACGATCGCGGGCCTGGTGTGGGCGGGCGTGTTCATCGCCCTCGGCTGGCTGTTCAGCTCGCAACTGGAAGTGATCGGGACGTCCCTCGAAGGCCTCGGCAGCTGGGGCCTGGCCGTCGTGGTGGGCGCGATCGTGGCCTACGTCGCGTACAAGTACGTCATGCGGCGCCGGTTCATGCGAAAGCTCCGGATCGCGCGGATCACGCCGGAAGAGCTCAAAACGATGCTGGACGCGGGCGGCGACGTCATGGTGGTCGACGTCCGCGATCGCCTCGACTTCCAGACCGAGCCCTCGATC
>Ga0207646_10002997_pt1 | contig 19495 bp, 21 predicted proteins | sample KBSK5502metaG_FD_184343 | JGI IMG/M metagenome (GOLD analysis project Ga0207646, IMG submission 184343) | Corn, switchgrass and miscanthus rhizosphere microbial communities from Kellogg Biological Station, Michigan, USA - KBS K5-50-2 metaG... | ecosystem: Host-associated > Plants > Roots >...
TCAGATGATCGCTCAATCAGATTGCGCAGGACCAGCCGCTGATCTTTTGACAACTCACGTGGAGCCAGCAAGGCCTGGGGAGCAATGGTGATGCCGCGAGTAGGATTGATTCTGAGCGCGCCCTCCGCGATGAGCCAGTTCGCAAAGCCGTTGACCACCGTTTTCACGCGCTCCAGGTGGCTGGTACTATACTCCCGGTCCTGTAACGCTTCCAGATAGTCACCAAAGGTGGTCTTCGTCAGGAACTTCGGATGAAACTGCCCCTCACTTCCCGGAAGGTGTGCCACCCATTGGGTAAGTTGACGGAGAATGCGCAGGTACGCATCAAGGGTGGCCTCGTTTTTTCCGTTGAGTTCAGCGCGAGCGTATTCCTCGATCCACGGGTTCGTGACGGTCTGTGAGAAGAGGAGAATCTTTTCATGTGGTTGTGGCGCTGCCATACATGGTTCTCCCTTGCTTATGCGTTGACAGGTGACGAGTTATCGCACGATTCGTCGCTGTTCTTGTTGATGAAAGAGAAAGGCGTCAACAACTCCGTAATCCATCAGTTGATCCCTGAAAAATTCTGTCAAGAGTTTCGGGGTCTCATTGTTGCCCATGATACCGGCGTGTGAATACCTATGCTGCTCAAAGAATACCTATCGCTTGCTTTGGCTCTTGACAGAAGGGCTATTCCGTCATGAGTTTTCTGTCATGAGTCAGTATATCTCGATAGACAAGAGTTTTCTAGGGTCATATTCTGAGATCCACTCATGAATCGCCTTCTGCGGTGGCGAACAATCTGAACTCTCAGGGGTTATTCAAGGAGTTTTATCTGCTGGTGACGTTCTAGCGATCTCAAACGGATCTCCATCGGAAGCACAATCGGCAAGTATAATGCGCAGCACTGGCAAGAATCATTATTACTGAACAAGGTTAACCAAACGCAGTCGAGCATCTTGGTTGTACGCTCCGATAGGTCACTGGAATGAGACTTTACAACAAATGGAGTGCAGTCACATGTGGCTATGCTCCGATTGCAATGAAAGAAGGCTGCGAGAAACAGCTAACCAAGTGCATCTAGCCAGCGCGTCAAGCCAGAAATGGAAAACAAAAGCAGAACAACTACAAACTCAGGTAGGAAATCTGGAGGGTGAACTGTCGGCGAAACGCAGTAAGGATTCGCATAATTGACGTACGACCTGAAAAGACGAGACTGTACAATAGTTTGTGTAAGTGGCAGAATCCGAAGAACTGAGAAGTAATGTGTACGGAGGAAGCCATGACGATTCGACGCGAACTGATTGATGAATTGCGCAAAGATTACGACAAATCCCAGGATATCCTGGGCGAAGGGGGCCTACTCAAAGAACTGACCAAAGCTGTGGTTGAACGCTGCCTGGAAACGGAACTGGGTATGCACCTGGGCTACCCAAAACATGGACGCAAGGGCAACGCCAACGGGAATACGCGCAATGGGTCGAGTCAGAAAACCCTGAAAGGAGAGCAAGGGCACATTGACATCGAGGTGCCTCGTGACCGGCAAGGCACGTTCGAGCCGCAGCTGGTCAAAAAGGGCCAAACGCGCTTGGAGGGCTTCGATGAAAAAATCCTGGCGATGTATGCACGAGGGATGACGACGCGCGACATTCAGGCGCAACTGCAAGAACTCTACGGGGTGGAGATTTCACCCACACTGATTTCTAACGTGACCAAGGCGGTGATGGACGAGGTACGCCAGTGGCAGACACGTCCCTTAGAGTCAGTCTATCCGCTTATCTATGTGGACTGCCTGGTGGTCAACGTGCGCGAGAACCAGCGCGTGATCAATAAAGCGCTCTACCTGGTCCTCGCCGTCAATTTGAACGGACAGAAGGAGAGGCTTCGGATGTGGCTGGCGCAAACAGAAGGAGCCAAGTTCTGGCTCTCCGTGCTGACCGAATTGCAGAACCGTGGAGTAAAAGATCTCTTCATTGCTTGCGTGGATGGGCTGAATGGTTTGCCTGAGGCTATTGAGGCCGTCTATCCGCAAACGCATGTGCAATTGTGCATGGTACATCTGATGAGGAACTCGCTGCGCTACGTGTCGTACAAGCACATGAAAGCGGTGGCGACCGACCTCAAAGCCATCTACTCAGCCAGTACCGAGACGGAAGCAGAATTCAATGTGGAACTGTTTGCCGAGAAATGGGATACGCTTTACCCAACTATCAGCAAGTCCTGGCGAGCTCGACTTCAGCCGGGTGATCCCATTATTTGCCTTTCCAGAGGACATTCGGCATCCGTGATCTACACCACCAATGCGATTGAGTCGGTCAATATGACCCTGCGCAAGGTCACGCGCAATCATCGCATCTTTCCCTCCGATGAGGCAGTCTACAAGGTGATCTATCTGGCGATGCGCAATATTGCCAGGAAGTGGACGATGCCGATCCGAGATTGGAAGCCCGCTCTTAATCGGTTTGCCGTGGAATTCGCCGAACGATTTCCTCGATGACCCAAAGTGCAAGGAGGCTGACGATGAAAAGTTACGCTTCTGTGAGCGAGTTCTCTCGCCTCGGGTGCGTTATGCTATATATCAGGAAATGTCCTGCAACCATGTGCCTGCAAGGTAAGCGACCAAGGATACCGCTGCTGATGCGTTGGCATTTGGGCGCTTATCTCTGGAAGGAGAGGTCATCATGAACCAACAAACGGTCTATGTTGGAGCACAGCGTATGAAGTCAAGAGACAGCTTTGTCTACGCGTTAGAGGCCGATACTGGATCGCTGGTGTGGCGCTATACGCTCCATGACACCTCCTCCTCGTTTCCAGTTGCGAGCACTACCGGTGTCTACTACAGTGCTGGCAATGGCTCGGTGTACGCGCTGCGAACAAGCGACGGCTCTCTTCTCTGGCAACACCAGCTCAACCATCAGTTTCCCTCACCGCCAGTGATCATCAACGGATTGATCTACGTGAGTACACGTGATGCTATCTCTGCATTGCAGGCCACAGATGGCTCACTGCGATGGCAACAACCCTTTCGTGACCTGGCGCCAATCAGGCCCGTTGCGACGAGTGAGCGGGTCTATGCTCGATCTCTAAGGGATGGCTCGATCTCTGCGCTGCAAGCGAACGACGGTGCCCTCCTCTGGCGCACGCCAGGCAGAGGAGAGATGCCCATCTCCCTGGTGGCAACACCAGGCGTCGTGTATCTCGTCGAGCCTGATCGAGGTCTCTCTGCGCTACGCGCGAGCGATGGCTCCCCTCTGTGGCATCAACCCACCCGCTATGCTGGCCTGCGTGATCCGATCATGCACAATGGCATTCTCTACCTGAACACTCATGATAGCCTTCACGCGCGACGAGCCAGTGATGGCTCCCTGCTCTGGCGCGTTCGTGCTCGTGGGATCTTGTCGCTAGCAGCGATGAACAGCCTGCTCGTTGCTTGTGAAGGTCGGAACACGACCGGTGAGGTCTCTGCCTTGCGCACAGGCGATGGTTCCCTCGTTTGGCGCTGGCATACCTCATTGCAGGAAGGAGGAGTGACCGCTCCAGTCGTTACTCACGAGGCAGTCTACGTTGGTATTGGTGCTACTGATGGACTCTATGCACTCCATGTCAGCAATGGGAGCGTCCTTTGGCACACGCTCGGCGACATGGGTGTTACAACAGCAGTAGTAGGTGAAAGGAGGCTGTAGAGGGCTAGCCCAACTTGTAAATACTTCAAAACTAATTTGCACAGTGAGTGAGATAAGCAATTGCTATTTACACAAACCTCTTGAAAGACTCTGAAAGACAATTATATGGTTTTCTTCGTAAATTGTCTTGAAAGTCTCTCAACAATACTTGCCTGAGCATACCCACGGGATAAGTAGGCGAGTATCGTGTCCATAAACAACACGAAGTCAATCTCATTTTCAATGGCAATAGGAAGAGCGTCATTGAGTAGTTTTACTAAATCAATTGGAGTACTTTTGGCTTCACGAAAGCATGTATGAAGGACTTCTACATTTGTGTCTAAGTCCTGTTCTGTCTGTGATAGATAATTTATGTTGTTTAATAAAGGAAGCAATAACTCAGCGTCTACTTTTGTCATCGGATGGATGTAACTAAGTGCTGTGATAAGGAGTATCATTCGGCTCTTTGGCACTTTCTGGTACGCTAAGAACAAAATCGCGTCGTATACCTTATGGATTGATAACAGTCCACGCTTGTCACGCTGCTGTTGAATTACGATGTCCGCTACTTCTTTGAGGTCTTTCTTGTTTGTATCAGTATCGCTTATGTAAGCAATGGTCGCTTTCGTTAGTTTTTCCTCAACGTTGGCTGCATCAGCGACGCATTTAAGGAGAAACATGGTGATAAAGAGCAGGCCAAAACTGATCACAAATATCGTGAACGTTGAGCCGTTCCAGGTAACGGTAAATGCGGTAAAAATACCAAGACTAAACGCGATAATAGCATTCAAAATACTCTTATCTTTGAAATAGAGGCCAAGGGATAAGAGCATAAAAATAAACGTAACAGTAAGTGGATAGGCATAGTCAAGATTTATGGCTCTAAGGATTATATAGACACTTATTAAAAGGACGAAAATAAATATAATCAGGAGTGCCGAAAAGTCCTTATACAGCTTGTCTAGCAAGGAAAGTGAAGACCTCAATACATCATTAAAAGCTCGAGGCGTTGTGTTACCCTTGCGAGGTTTTTGTGCCTGGGATTTTTGCATGATGCTCCTTCTCCAAGAAACGCTAGGAAATATGTTCCTACAAGTTATAACGGACATGAATGCTTCTGCATCAAATGAGAATAAAAAATAGGTAGTTCGTACAATTTATAAGCCAGATGCGCTTCGACCGCAAAACGCGGCGTGAGCGAGTCCAACGAGGCGTTCGCCTCCATTTTGGTGGCATCGATGTAGAGTTCTTGTCCCCAGACCAGCCCGACTTGTTGGCACTGCTCCACGATCTTCTCAAAGAAACGCAGAAAGACCTCAACTCCATAGCGCTCACGGATATGGGTGAGATTGGAATGATCGGCAGGGTTTCACGCCACACCTCGTTCCTGCGCATCTAGACGAAGAAGACGAGTACTTGGTCTCCTAACGAGCAAGGAGATACACGTGAGCCTGTTTGACCAAAATGCATCGAGCAAGAGGCACTTCCCAGTGCGAGAGCACTGCACGGATCCCTCTCCGCATCAGTACGATGGGATGCTCAAGTTCGCGACGAACTGTCTGGGGAGAAACGTAGCGAACGCAAGCGGGGTGAGTCCATCACGTAACGAGCAGAGCAGCGGCTGCTCCCACTGACCGATCTTGCCGAACAGATAAGACTGCTCGATGATGGCAGCGCTCCGCTTCATGCGGCGTGCCTCGTAGGCACGCAAGACGGCCACTGGCTCGCGCTGGTCTGCTAGGCAACCAGCGAGGATGAGGGCGTCTTCCAGGGCCTGACAAGCCCCTTGACCGAGGTTGGGGGTGGGCGGATGAGCGGCATCGCCCAGCAGGGTCACCCGACCACTTCCCCAGTGACGCACGGGCCGGCGATCGAAGATATCGTTGCGCAGGATCGCCTCCTCGTCGGTGGCGTCGATCAGGCGTCCGATGGGCTCCCGCCAGCCCCCAAAGAGTCGGGAGAGCCTCGACTTCCGTTCACCTGCGCGGTCCTGTTCGCCGGCCGGGCAGTTGTGCGTGGCATACCAGAACACCCGCCCGTTCCCAATCGGCAGCATGCCAAAGCGCCGACCTCGCCCCCACGTCTCGCTGGAAATGCCTGGGGACACGTGCCGCTCCTCGAAGACAGCGACCCCACGCCAACAGGTGTAGCCGCTATAGCGTGGGGGCTCCTTGCCCAGGAGTTGCTCGCGGATCACGGAATGTAACCCATCCGCGCCGACCAGCAGGTCCGTCTGATGTTGTAGCCCATCGGCGAAGTGACTGATAATGGTCTCTTGCTCTGGCCTGAAGCCGACGCAGTCCGCATTCAAGTGGATGCTCCCCTGGGAAACCTCCCCTGCCAGCAGTCGCAATAGATCAGCACGATGGATGCCAAGGCTGGGGGCTCCCACCAGCCGTTCGATGGTGTCCAGTCGCATGCTGCCCAGCCGTTTCCCCCGCCAGGACCAGCACTCAAAGTGGGTGAGGGGAGCACTGACCGCAGCCAGGGCATCGGCCAGACCCAATTGCCGCAGGACCTGCACCCCATTGGCCCACAGGGTCAAGCCTGCCCCGATCTCGCGCAACTCGGGATTGCGCTCGAAGACTGTGACCTGGATGCCCTGGCGTTGTAAGGCGGAGGCCACGGCCAGGCCACCAATGCCGCCACCAATGATGCTCACGTGGAGTGAGTGCTTCTCCATCAGCTCCCTCTCACCTGTCCTGCACAGATGCATCTTGTGCTCACAGATGTAGCAAAGCATGAATCACCTTCACCTCAGATGAGGTGAAAAGGACTCCCTCTCTTCCATTGTAAGGTGTCGATCGGTTCCTCGTCTAGATGCGCAGGAAGGGTTGGTGGCGTGAGACCCTGATCGGGTAACGGCTCATCCAAATCGTAGCCAACATACCAACGAACTCTGAGGCGATCAGCGGCATGTCGCATGAGCAGGCGTTCGGAGCGAATATCTTCAAAGAACATGACGAGTTGCAGCTTGAAGAAGACCACGGGGTCAATCGAGGGACGTCCACCGCTGTGCTGGCTACTTAGGATATCCGTTCCAAAATCAGGTAGTAAACAGTCATGCAGGAAACCCTAAGTCACCTTTCTGATGTGTAGATTGCAAAGAAAAAGAATCGGTAGAGCCAGCATTAGCGCTTTTTTGGAACGGGTATTCTAAGTAGCCAGTACAGGGCTGCCAGGCGATGCATACCAGGCATATTCATGGTAAGGAGTAATTCTGTGCTATAATTAGGGTTGCGGTTGAGAAACGGAGAGAGTAAATCAAAGTCACAACCCGTCGGGCCAAATGGATCGAGATAAAGAAAAACCGTTTGCCCTTTGAGCACCTTGTGAATATCCCGAAGGACGAGTTGGGTGTCACCTAATCGAGGCTCTGCTGAATTTGACCAGCCTCTTTGTTGAATTTCTTTTAAGAGCCTCTCATGGTATTTCCTTTTATTATTGATGAAGATGGCATGGTAGTTACCCTTTGCTCGCTCTTCGGCCTTATCACACATGATAAGCGGTGATCCGAGCTCATCATCTTCAAAAACCCCTGGTCCTGCGTACCCGTCTATCAGTAAAATTGGCTGGCCTCGCGTATTGACTTTCGCGAGATAAGGCGTCATATACTTTTCTAAAACCTCATCTTTGATTTTTGACCAGGGGCGTTTTCCTTCGAAGAATTCATCACTACTTTCGACCATTAGGGCCTCCAAAACCGTCTGAAATGAGTGACTAATCGGCACTAATGAGTGCATGCTTGTTCTTTATCGCAGCCCGATATCCCCCCTCAGCATTATGTCGCGTAAAGATCCATTATAATCTCGACTGTACATTTTGTATATAGTTTCCACATAATAGTGATCACTACTGGCTACCATGCTTCCTAAAATTCGAGGGCCTCTCTCAGCTTCCTCTAAAAGTGGGGAGAACCGATTTCTCATTATCGAATGATCTCCTCACCGTCTCCAGAGTTAGTTGAACATTGACGCAAAAGCAGTTTTCACCGCTTTCCATTGTTCGCGTCTCAGTCCTCGTCATCGTCTCCCTCATCTTCCTCCTGACCCCACTGTTCCTGAAAGACCCACAGACCAATCACTTCCGCATAGCGGTCCACGTGCTCAGCCCATTGTAGCGGCATGGGTAACAACGTCATTGCATCCGAGTTATAGCTCATCTTGCGCCACTGATTGATAGCGAACGCCCAGATTTCCGGATCGTCATCCTCCTGAAGAGCCATGAGCACGATCTCCAGCATGGATGGGATAGTGTAAAGCTCACCTGGATTGACCTGCTTCCCTCTGCGTGGTTGACTCATTGTGGATGGCTTCGCCGCGATATTGTAAAACGTCCGGTTGATTCCGGGTAGCGGCCAAATCCCCTGTGCGTACCCCTTCCCAGCTGGGGCTCCTGGCGTAAACCACTCAGGGGTCTCGTGCTGTGCATTACTTCGCAACCGGGCCACGCGAAGCCGCCCACGAAGGCGCGTCACCGGGACAGGGTCGTCATCGCGAGTCGCACGCCATGCATCCCAGACAACTTCCGGATTCTGGAATCCCGTCAGTGTTTGTCGTATATTCTGCGCTTCCGTCATGATGAGGATATCAACATCTCCTTCATTATGGAGGTTCAGAAGAAACTGGCGGAGTTGGGAAACTGCCTGATGCTGGTTGTTGCGCTGCACCTTTTCGGGCGGCATGGTCGTTATATCGAGCAGCGTTTGATAGAACGGTCGGGAACCTTTGCCATCAGGAATCCAGGCCCGCACTTGGCGGTGAGCGGTATGGAACAGCGTGACCATCGGAAAATGCACCCGTAGGAACCCACGCTGTTGTGTCAGACGAACCATCCAGATGGCAGCCACGAGCATGCCTTCATACAAGCGTTGCTCTGGGGTTCGACACCACTGTTGGAGCAGATGATAGTTGTCTGTCCGCGCCCGACGTTCTCGCTTGGCCTCTGGCATAGATGTCACTCCAACAGAAAGGCAAAGGAGACAAAACGAGGGGCATCCTTTGCCAGCTCGATGATCTTGTCGTTATGCTACGGGAAAAGTTCGATCACGACAAGTATCTCCTCAAAACATAGGACGATTTTCCCTCTCTCGTCGCGTTCTGAGCCTATTGGTCATTGTCACTGCCGGGATGTGTCAACCCTCCGTGGCGAGGTTTCAAGGGGAACGCATTGCTCTCCCTTCTCTGGCTGGAAGGGTTTCATTCCCTTTCAACACACCACGGGATCTCCGCTGGAGGGGCTGACCAGGACCTGCCAGGTCTCGTCGTCATATATCCCCACCACAGCGCGAAGAACTGGAGATCAGCCAACACACGATCCAGCAGGGAGTGCCGCTGTGGGGCAAACCTCTGCGGCGAGAGGTCGACCTGGTAGCGGGTGCTGAGCAAGCGGTTCGCGCCTCCATAGCGGATGAAGCGGCGCACAAAGGCACCCAGGTGCGGTTCGGTGGCGTGGATCACCTGTGCCTGTGGGGCATAGGCCAGTGGCCCAATGCGCCAGAGCCGTAGCCCAAGATCAACGTCCTCGCCTCCCGCATCGGGAAACCGTTCATCGAACCCACCCACCTGGGCCAGGGCTTGCCGCCACACGAGCGCGTTGGCGGTAATCAGGTACGCCGGGCGCTCTCTTCCCTGGTGCCACACCGGCGGAGGAGCGAAGATCCCCTGGGTGTCATAGTAGCGGGACAGTGGGTCGCCCCGCACTGCGCGCACCACACCGGCATAGGCGACCGCGCCGCTCATGGCGCGCTCGTAGCCCTCAATCAGGGTGGGCGTCGGCAGACAATCGCTATCCAGAAAGAGGATCCACTCGCCTGTCGCGGTCCGGGCGCCCAGGTTCCGCGCCGCCGCGGCTCCTGGCCGAGGACACGAGAGCACCTGCAGCGGGAGCCCCCAGGAAGCGAAACGGGGAACGGTAAGCAGGGGAGATGAAAGGCTATCAACGAGAATGATCTCTCTCGGGCAGCGGCGTGGCGAAAACACATCCAGGCATGCTGCCAATAAACGCTCTGTCCCCTGCCGGTTGTTGTAGACCGGCACCACCAACGAGAGTTCTGAAAGATCCAGGTGCCGGGGAGCCTGTCCATTGCCGTGCCGTACGGGCTTGATCGCGAAGGAACTCAGAAACGTCATCCCTTTTCTCCTCGTGTGCTTGCCTCTCTCGCGCGTCGAGTCCAAAGCCAGTTACCACAGACAGAGCGCTTGCCTCCACTCATCGCCAGAGCAGGTCAGTTCGCTTTGCTGGAGGGCTGTCTATGGGACAGACGGTTCAGAGAAATGGCAGATCAAGCGTAAAGCTAAAGAGGTGTTCTTGGTAGGCAATGCCCACCTCATTGCGCAGAGAGATAGGGTGATCCCCGCCAGGCAGCCAGAGCCGAGAAGCAACAAGGGTCGTGTTGACGTGAGCGGTCGCTTCCCCTGCCTGCCATGCCTGGTAGGAAAGAAACGGTAAGGGATCGTGTCCGGACCGGTCTGGAAGCTGCTGAAAGGCTGCAAGTGAGAGGGACGAGAGCAGGTCGTAGCAACAGCCAAAGAGCACGTCATAGATAGTGAGGCGGTGATAGCGTTCGGCCAGCCGCCGATTTCGCGCCAGAACCGGTTGCACCCGCTGCCCCTGGTACTGCAGAAATAACAAAAAGGTGCGCGCCCACTCCCACACGGCATCAGGCAGACCGGCAATCTGCTCATACTGCCGGAAGGCCCTCAGGCGAAGAGGATAGAGCGCCGCGAGCATTTCAATGTCGGATGAGCGTGTCTCCCCGTTGCCCAGGGTGACCCGCAGCGGAGAGTCGGTCACCACGGGCTCAAGCAGGTAGCGTAACAGGTCTGGATTTGGGTCCTTCTGAAAGGCCCAGATGTCGGTCAGTTCGTTGATGAGGGCCAGTTTTCCAGAGGCCCCTCGCCCCTGCAGCTTCTCCACCCCTTTGCGCACCTCCTTGTGCTCACGCTCGGTGCTCGTGCTTTTGACGGAAGCAACCCAGGTCTCCATGGCACGCTTGACTTGAGGAAGTGCCACGCCTCCAAGCTCCCTCCAGTAGACCCATCTCCATGCTGGAAACGCGCATAACTGGCCAATCCGGAGCTTCCCGAGCTTTCGGGCTTGTAAACATTCGACAAACAACGTCAATTGCGTGGAGGACCACCAGGAAACAGAACCGCGCCCGCGCCCAAGCCCGGCTCGTTCGGCATGCCCGACCAACCCTTTCTTGATCCAATCGTCCAAAAGCGCCTCCGCCGCCACATAGCCAAGGGCCCGGGCGGCCTCGACCATCTCCTGTTTCTCATACCAGGGTTGAACAGGAATGGCCGAAAACTGCGGAGTGTTCACATAGGGCTCCATCTCGTCTCCCTCCTCTTTCTCTCGCGTCGATGAGACAAGCATAGCTGAAATGGCTGCGGGAATCGAGAGAAAACATGGCGAAATTTTTCCGTGTTCTATTGATCGCTGGTTCTCTGTTCAAAGTCTCTCATGGTCAGGACTTGTGTGCTCTTCGCAGCCCTTCCTGCTGTCGTTGTTCGTTGTAGCGATGGAGAGATATTGTCGATGAAGCAAAGCAAGCGAAGGAAATGGGAATGAGCAAACAGCAGCAACGAGACAGAGGGAAGCAAGGCCTCACGGTCAAAAAGCGAGCTGGGCGGCGGACATTCGGCTACCAGGTCCCGCCAGAAGTGGCCGACCGGCTGCCGCCCGGAACCACGGTGACGGTGGTTGCTTTGACCAAAGCCGAGATTTACTCGCTTGCCCGACGAGTAGAGCCGGAGGTGACGCGTTGGCTTGCCGAAAAGCCCGCGAAGAACGCGCTGGAAGCACTGCTCTTGATGGTGCAGGCGATCTATGCCCTCTTGCAGCCGCCAGAACTCCCCATTCCACACAAAGAGATGCTCGAGTTGGCACAGACGCTGGCGCAGGGCTACGATTTCGCGGCGAGCTGGCCATACACGCGTGAGCAGCTCCTGGCGGCCATGACCCCTGGTCATCCCGACCTACGCCCGGACGTCCCAGACGAGCATATCCTCTTTGTTGCCGAAGAAGTGGAAAAACGGCTCCTCGTGCAGATGGCGCAAGAGGGAGTCGTGCTTCGAGATCCGACCCAGGCCGGGATGCTGGTGGTGACCATGACGCATAAAATGCTGTTTGACGAATCGAGTATTTTTGGCGCGGATGAGCATGAAATGTATCACATCGCCCGTGTCCTGGTGGCGGCTCATACCTTTCACTCGGACTGGCCCTACCGGGACCAGGTCAAAGGGGCGCTGGTGAAGGTCTTTCATTTGCCGTGAGAAGCGAGGTTTCCCGCTCGTTTCCTGTGTGGCCATTCGTTCATTGAGGAAGGAGTAGCATGCACGTTTGCAGGGGCGAGAGGAAACCGTCCCGCAACCACTTGCATGAGAACGAAGGAGGCGCGTCTGTTATGCACGAGGGGAGATGTCTGCAAGCGTTTCAGCTGGAGGCCCATCACAAAGGAGGCGAGATCAGACAGGCGCACACGCGGACGCACTGCGTGCTCCAGGGGGTTGAACTGCTGGCCCTGGCAGGGGATTACGCCCATCTGCTGCTCTTCAAAGAAGAGCAGCGCTCCTGGGAGATGACGGACCTGCATGAGCGCGCAGGACTCCGCATGCAGGCTTTCAAGCAGGGCTATGAGGGCGAATTACCAGGCAGCACCCAGGAGCGTTCAAGGATGGCCGTGCATGTTGTGCGGCGCCGCCGTCCGAAGAGGCGAGCAAAGAACCGGCTTGCCCGTTCTCAAAGCATCTGACCGGCCAGTGCTGTGTTGATGTGACATTCCGCCTCTGGCAGGCTATAATAGAACAGATGCACCAGAGCAGGAGGAACCTCCCCAGGAACCAGGAGGCTCCCTGAAAGCTGAAGTGCACTGACTGAACGCTCTTGCGCAGCGTATCAATGCGCGCGGAAAGAAGGAGGACGATCTCGTGGAGTTTGCCAGGCTCGCACACACCTTTGAAGAACTGGAACGCACCAGCTCCCGGCTGGCATTGGTCGGACTGCTCACGGAGCTATTTCGCTTAGTCGAAGGGCCAGAGGAGATCGAACAGGTCTGTTACCTGGTTCAGGGGAGGGTGGCACCGTTTTACGTCGCGCTGGAGATGGGGATGGCCGAAAAAACCGCCAGGATGGGGACCGTGGAAGCACAGTACAAGTACGATGGCCTGCGCGCGCAGATCCATAAGAATGGCCAGCAGGTGACGATCTTCTCACGCAACCTGGAAGACCAGTCGCAAATGTTCCCCGAACTCATCGCGGGCACGCTCAAGCAGGTGCGGGCCGAGAGCGCCATCCTGGATGCGGAGACCCTGGCGTACAACGCCACCTCTGAGGAGTTCCTGCCTTTCCAGGAAACGACGCGCCGGCGGCGCAAACACGACATCGAGGCGATGGCCGAGCAACTGCCGCTCAAAGCCTTCGTCTTTGATATGCTCTATAAAGACGGGGTTTCGCTCCTCGATACGCCGCTCGCCGAACGCCTGAAGATCCTCGCAGAGACGCTTCACCCGGCCGACGACACCCTCATGCTTACTGCGAGTCACACTGTGAGCGATGCCCATACGCTCACCCTGCTCTTTGACGAGGCTATCAGCAAGGGCCTGGAGGGCTTGGTGGTGAAAAAGCAGGAGAGCCGCTACGAGGCGGGTGCGCGCAATTTCAATTGGGTCAAGCTCAAGCGGCACTCAGCCGGAGCCCTCAACGACACCATCGACTGCGTCCTGCTGGGCTATCTGTATGGCCGTGGCAAGCGTGCTGCGCTCGGAGCTGGTTCCCTGCTGGTTGGGCTGTACGACCCCGAGCAGGACCTCTTCGTCACCGTGACCAAAATTGGCACCGGGCTGAGCGACGAGCAGTGGCGCAGCATCCGCGAGCTTACCCGTGGGCTGGAAGTTGATCACAAGCCGGCCCGTGTCTCCTCGCTCATCGAGCCGAGTGTCTGGGTCGAGCCGCAGCTCGTCCTCGAGGTACTGGCCGACGAGATCACGCGTTCGCCGATGCACACGGCGGGCAAAGTTGGAGACGAGCCGGGATACGCGCTGCGCTTTCCCCGCCTGATCTCCTTCCGAGAGGCAGACAAACAGCCGGAGGATGCGACGACGGTGCAGGAGCTGATCGAACTGTACCAAAACCAGGGCAAGCGATAACCAGTCGAAGCGAGCGCTCCATCTCCTTCCGGTCTGACGCACCCTCCTGTCACTCTCTCGTGGTTGCCTTCTGTCCGCGTCTCTGCTACGATGCAGGAGAGACAGCCAGGCACGAGCAGGCGAAAGAACACCTATGGAAGAGACTCAGCGAAAACGGCGCGTTGTCCTGCATCTCGACCTCGATGCCTATTACGCGTCAATCGAGCAGCGCGATCATCCTGAACTGCGCGGCAAGCCGGTGGTGGTCGGTGGTTCGCCCCAGAGCAGAGGCGTGGTGGCGACCTGCTCCTATGAGGCGCGCGCCTTCGGAGTCAGAAGTACCATGCCGGCGAAGACGGCGTACCAGCTCTGCCCGCAGGCTATCTTTCTCCCCCCGCGCTTCGAGGTGTACCGCGCCGTTTCTTCCCAGGTCATGGCGATCTTCAAGAGTGTCACCGCTCTCGTGGAACCGCTCAGCCTTGATGAAGCGTTTTTGGATGTCAGCTCGTGTGTGAGCGGCTTCCCGGGGGCAGTGCAGCTGGCTTGCACCATCAAAGAGCGCATCCGCGAGGAAACGGGATTAACGGCCTCGGCGGGCGTCAGCTTCAATAAGCTGCTCGCCAAGCTCGCCTCCGATGCCCACAAGCCCGACGGGCTGACGCTCATCACGCCGGAGCAGGCCTCGGCATTCCTCGACGCGCTACCCGTTGAGCAATTCTTCGGAGTGGGCAAAGTGACCGCGGCAACCCTCAGAAAGCATGGTATCCTGACCGGGGCTGATCTTCGGCAGATGAGCGAGGAACACCTGCGGGGACTCCTGGGATCGCGCGGCAGTCTGCTCTATCGGCACGTGCGCGCACAGGACGAGCGGCCAGTCGAGCCGGTGCGCGCACGCAAATCTGTCGGCAAAGAGGTCACCCTCGAGCGAGATATCGCCGATCGCACTCAGATGGAAGCGGTCCTGACGAACCTGGCCGAACAGGTGGAGCACCGGCTCACCGAGCTCTCGCTAGCCGCTCGGACGCTCAGCCTGAAAGTGCGCTGGAGCAACTTCCAGCTCATCACGCGCAGCGTCAGCCGCGCGCAGGGGTTCGGGTCCGCGCGGGAGATGCTCCCGGTGCTGCGTACCCTGCTTTCCCAGTTGGGGAGTGAACAGAGGCCGGTGCGCCTGCTCGGGGTATCAGTATCCAACCTGATGCCTGCGCGAAGAGCCCTGCAGGGCGACCTCCCCACGACTCTCACCCTCTGGGATGACAACTGATCCTGTCGCGATAATCCGGGTTGCAAATTTATCCATACAGTGGCAAACAGGGACCCACGTATGCTTCAAAATGTGGTAAATGCCCTACCATGTGAGCAGCTTTTGCCCCCAATCTTGAGCAATGGCGTAGAGTCGCCGAGGATCGCCACCCCACATCTGGTTTCTTCCATCACCATTTTGTAAATTGTGGTAACGTTCTCGCAGAATGTAAATCCCAACGTTCTGCTGGCGAAAATTGCATAATTATTCTGTGGATGGGCTATCTCGAACACCAGGATAGTGGTAAATGCCTCGAAACCTCGACCGATTTTGCCCTCAAACCTGCACACTTGCCCCGAATATTGAACAGCACAACCATTGGTCGTTTGAAAAACTGCTCGCAGTGCGCGAACTGTTGCATGCGGCGGTTGTCAATTCGGGCGGTTCGTGTGACGCCGTATCACCCAGAACTGACACAAGCAAGGACAGGCTGTTCGTGTTCTAAGAACAGCCTGTCCTTGCTTGTGTGATGTGGTCTTTTCCTTTTTCGCCAAACAGGTGCTTTAGACGAAGGTAGTCCCACCATCCACGATGATCACCTGACCGGTGCTAAATCCCTCGCGCATCAGATAGAGGTAGGCATGTGCTAGATCGTGCGCCTCCCCCACATGTCCAACCAGCAGCGCCTGTCCGATACTTCGGGCCATCGCTTCTTGATCTTCCTCCGACATGCTCATCCACATCTCGGTTCTGACCGGTCCAGGACAGACCGCATTGACGCGTATGGGTGCCAGCTCAACGGCCAGAGCGCGAGTCAGTGCCTCGACGGCACCACAGATGCCTGCCCCAACCGTCCCACCCTTGCGCGGACGTCGTCCGGCAATGCCGGAGGTCAGCACGATGGAGCCACCCGGTCTGATATGACTGCTCCCATATTTCGCCGCCATGAATGCGCCCCAAAAGCGGAGATCGAAGACGTGCCGCGCCTGCTCCACATTGGTTTCGCTCAACTCGCTCATCTGCAACATATCGCCCGCCGTGAACACCAGGTGATCAAATGCCCCAAGGTGAGTGAAGAAGTCACGAACGTGCTCCTCGTTCGAGAGATCTATCGTATAGCCTTCCGTCCCTTTGGGAAGGCGCGCAGCGGCACGATCAATGTGCTCGCGTCTGCTTGAAGCAACCACAATGGCTGCGCCCTCTCTCGCAGCCATTTCAGCGGTCGCGAACCCCATACCCGACGTCCCTCCAAGCACAACGATTCTCTTCCCGTTCAAAGTCCTGGGAGATGCTGTCTGCGCTTCCATAGGAAATCCTTTGTCTGCTTCCTTTTTCATGCATTTTGCAGAGCCATCTTAAAGTAGTACTCCTGGTCGAGATCCGCCAGCAGACCGGGTTGCACGGGATGCCACCCCAGGCGCTGTTGGGTCAGCGTGCTCGATGCCGGGCAATCCAGTGAGAAGATGGATCCGATGAAGCCGAAGTGTGAGCCAGCTTCCTCGACAGGCAGAGCGACGACCGGAACGCCCAGGCGGCGGCCAATGACGCCTGCGATCTCGCGCACCGGCACCCCTTCGTCGCCGACCGCATGCAGTCGTGAGCCTGTTGGCGCGCTTTCCAGCGCCAACCGGAACAGATGTGCCGCATCTTTTCGGTGGACGGCGGGCCAGCGCTGAGATCCGTCGCCCGGGTACGCCGACACCCCTTTCGTGCGAGCAATGTTGATGAGGGTCGGGACAAAACCTTGGTCGCCCTCGCCATGCACCGACCGTCGAAGTCGCACAACCGACGCGCGCACACCGCGCGAGGAAAACGAGAGCGCCGTTTCTTCCGAGCGGCGTGGCAGACGAGCCGCCCCAGGTGCATTGAGATCTGCCGTGTCCTCCTCCGTCACCAGGTGACCTGGCAAAAGCGCAGGAGTCCCGGAGGCCACGACCAACGGGCGATCAGACCCGGCAAGCACCGCGCCAAGCGTCTCGATGGCACGCTGATCCGTTTCGCAGGCCCTCGCAAAATCGGAAAAATCGTGAACGAAGGCAGTATGAATCACGCCGTCTGCTGCAGCTGCTCCGCTGCGCAGGCTGTCAAGATTATCGAGCGCCCCCCGGTGCACCTCCGCGCCGACGGCGGCAAGCATTGCCTCAGCTGTATCCGAGCGAGCCAAGCCAAGAACCTGATGCCCCGCCTCGATCAACTCGCGGATGGTGGCAGAACCAATAAAACCTGTCGCGCCAGTAACGAAAACTCTCATAGGAAATTCCTCCATTAAACGTAGTGTTGGTCTTCCGGTTGTGTAGTCACACTATACATGCGCCGGTCCAGCCAGCAATAAAGCCAGCATCACGCCCTCCGACAAGCGTTGCTTGCACGCATACGCATCGATACACTGTCCTTGTCGCAGGAACGTTGTTTTCGACACATCGAAAGTGTATACTGAAAAGAATACTAGAACAAGAGGAATGTTTATCATAGGAGTGAGACTCCTACGTTCCCGCAACAAAGGCGGACAAAGGAAGGAGAGGGAACGATGGGACATGAGCAGCAGTCCCAACGATTGCAAGAACTGGGAGATTTTCTGCGCACCAGGAGGGCTCGGCTGGCTCCCCAAGACGTGGGACTGCCGCGAGGAAGCAGGCGGCGAGCGCCCGGACTCAGACGCGCAGAAGTGGCCCAATTGGCAGGCGTCAGTGTGGACTGGTGCACCTGGTTGGAGCAAGGACGCCCGATTACTGTTTCGACGCAGGTCTTAGAAAGCCTCGTGCAGGCTTTGCACTTGCATGCCAATGAGCGAGAACATCTCTTCCTCTTAGCCCACCAACAACCCCCTCCAGCGAGGGCCATGGAGCCTGAGACTGTGAGTCCGACGTTACAGCGCTTCCTCGATCATCAGGGTCTCAGTCCAGCTTTTGTCTTAGGACGACGATGGGATGTTGTGGCCTGGAACGAAGCTGCCCGCGTTGTCTTTGGCGATTATGGCCAGATGACCACCTTCGAACGCAATTCCGTCTGGCGACTCTTCACCTCACCAATCCATCGGCAACTGCTTGTCAATTGGGAAGGACATGCGCGACGGGTTTTAGCCCAATTCCGTGCCACGTGTGGTCGGTATCCTGGGGATCCCCGCTTGACCGAGTTGATCCAGGATCTCATGCTGCGCAGCCCTGAATTTCGGGCCTGGTGGCCCGATCATGAGGTGCTCGGTGCAGAAGAAGGGCACAAAACGTTCAACCATCCACAAGTAGGGTATCTCATGTTTGAGCATCTCACTTTCAGGTGGTTGACGCACCAGATCTCAAAGTGAATGTGTATACCCCCTTGGACGAAGCAGATACCACGGCCAAACTCTCCCAACTCCTCTCTGAAAGAGTGAGCGTCAAAAGCGGGTTCTGAGCACCTTTCCACGTGCCACGATGGCATTGATCAGCCATCCTGCGCGGGCTTCCCACAGAACCTACCACGAGCCCTGCGCTTTGAGCAGGTTCCTCAATTTACAGTTGCCGATCACCGTGATCCGCCGACTTTCGCCACGTTCTCAGATAACGGATCACGGATGTTCAACATTCGGGGCAAGTGTGCAGGTTTGAGGGCAACATCGGTCGAGGTTTCGGGGCATTTACCAGATAGTTATACAGATTTCGCCAGCAGAACGTTGGGATTTACACTTTCCCTGACCGCAGCCTGGATCTATGGAGCAAACATGTTCACAAGCAGACCTTGTTTCACAATCACTGAGGATGCGGTGAAAACCTCCATCATGGGCATCACCAGATCGATTGGTTGGGATGATATTGATGTATTCTGCACTCATGCACATGAAAAGACCGGAGAACCAGAGGCTATTGAGCTATCGAATGCATCGACGAAAGTTGTCATCTTGTGGCCGCATCCTGGAACGCGCCGCTCTTCCCCTTCTCTCTCTTACGAAGAAGACGACCGCCAGATGGAGGCACTCTTGTCGCTCATCGCTGCAAAAACAGGACTGCTGTTGGTCGATCTGCGCGTCAAGGACGATCAAACTCATGCAGCATGAACAGCGTGCTCCATCCCCGCCTGTTTTTCAGGTGGGGACGGAGGATTTGCGCTACCAAACGTGTTTATAGGCCGCTTTGGCGGACGCGCGTGATCCCAGACGCGGCGCAGAGCCGCCGGCTACCGTGACCTCATCGCTTGCGCGACACGATCCCAGGCGCCGCTTTTGGTGCTAGAGCGCGGAGACCAGCCGGTGGCGTCCTTGAACCGGCGGTTCGAGACGCGCTGGCTCCGGCTCATCACCGACATGATACCGCGCCCCATTGTCGCGTGCTCTAGCGCGGCGACAATCGCCTGAGCGGCATCCTCGATCATCACAAAGGGATGATAGGCGTCGGGTCTTCCGACCACTGACGCGATGCCAAGCCGCGCGAAACGCAATTGATCCTGGCTCTGGGGCGACTCCGGCCCGTAAAAGAATCCCATCCGCAAGACGATGCCCTTGCCGCCTGCGT
>Ga0207646_10002998_pt1 | contig 19494 bp, 21 predicted proteins | sample KBSK5502metaG_FD_184343 | JGI IMG/M metagenome (GOLD analysis project Ga0207646, IMG submission 184343) | Corn, switchgrass and miscanthus rhizosphere microbial communities from Kellogg Biological Station, Michigan, USA - KBS K5-50-2 metaG... | ecosystem: Host-associated > Plants > Roots >...
GTGACGCGTGATCTGCGCAGACGATTTGACATAGGCTCTCCCGTGAAAGGTCGCTGGCGTGACCGCGTTAGGCTCGGTGACGCTAGGTGGAAACGACTTTCTGCTCCGCCTTCTTATAGCCCGGAGTGTTTTTGTATTTCTCGGGTGCGTTCTCATAGCGCGACGCACACTTGGCGAGCAGTGTCGTCGCTCGGAAGGTGTTGTCGCGGCCGAGTCGTCCTTCGACCACGACGTCGACGCCGTCGGTGAAGGTGTCGGGAGTTATGCCGCGATACACCACGTTGTATGTCTGCGCGCCGTCGGTCATCTTGAATGCGACTTCGCGCCCACCGGGATCGCGCACGATCGAGCCGTTCACTACGCGCGCTCCGACTTTCACGCCGGTGTTATAGAAAGTCGGATCCGCTTTCGTCTTGGCCGAGAGCTCGCCGGGAGTGAGGTAGTAGACGCCAGTGTCGCGGATGGCGCTGGCGGCGAGATAGCCGGCGGTGCCAATGACGAGCACACCGCCGATGATGAACTTGGTGCGTGGCTTCACATGTTGAATATAGACGCATGTCGAGCGCCAGATGAAGCTTGGCGCGTCGGCCGCCCGTCTCTAGGCGCGGTACTGATCGGACGCGCGCCGACTCCGGTGCGGGGCGCGGAATTCCACCAGTAGATCCCGCAACATCGATCCGAATTGAGCCGCAGTCGGCCGCTCCTCGGGCTCCTTGCGTAGCGCGCTGCTCACTGCCACCTCGAGCTTGGGATGCGCATCGGGAACGACCTCGCTCAGCGCCAGCGGCTTCTCCATGGCGTGAACCCTCATCAGCGACAGGTGCCCTCCGGCCGTCGTCTCGAACGGCAATCTCCCGGACACCATCTCGTAAATCATGACTCCGATCGCGTAGACATCGGCGCGACCGTCGTACGGCAGATTGAAGACCCGCTCCGGCGCCATGTACGCTGGTGTGCCGAGGAACGTCCCCGACTGCGTGGTCGTCTGCGCGTCCGGCGCCTGCGATTCGTCCGTGAGCTTGGCAATGCCGAAGTCGATCACCTTCACCGTCTGCTCGCCGTTCGTTCCGTGCAGCCCGGCGAAGCTCCTACGTCATCTGACGTATTTGGACGCCGCACGGGGGCTGTATTGTTGGCCCGTTGCCGTCAGGCGAGATCGACGCAAAACTGCAAGGAGGCGAAATGCGAATGCTCCGAAACTGCATCATGGTGGTTGGGCTCTTTCCCGGCCTGGCGGCAGCGCAAAATGTTCCCGCCGGCGAGTGGCCGCTCGACTCAGGATCCAGAGTCAGAATTCTCTCCGCTGCCCTCGGCGATCGTTTTCAAACCGGCACTTTGGTCTCGACGAGGGTTGATACGGTGATGTTCCGCCTCGCCGGCTCGTCCGCTCCGTTCACGATCACCACGCCCAACATCGTCAAGCTCGAAGTTGCGCGGGGACGGCATCAGCAAAAAGCAAAGGGAGCGTTGATCGGTTTGCTCTTCGGCGCGGCAGGCGGAGCACTAATGGCGAGCGCGACGTACAAACGAACTGACTGCTCCAACTTCTGCTTCTTCGAGACCACTCGGGGAGAAGACGCTGCCATAGGCGGTGCGCTAGGTGGGATAGCGGGAGCTCTGATCGGAACGCTGGTTGGTGGGCTGATCGGGACCGACACGTGGGTGCCGGTCGCCGTTCCTCATGATTAGCCGTCGCAGCCACTGCGACTGAGAGTGAGCCGAGTCATCAGGACCTCCAATTTCGGGTCGGACTGAATCACGGCCGCCAGCGACGCCGCGCCCAGAAAACCAGAATCGCCGGCAACACGATCATCATGGCCAGACCGATCATCGCGGTCAGGATCTGGCGAATCGAGAGCGGCGCTACCTTATAGTATGTGATAGAAGCGCGGCTCCACCGCCGGTGCCGATCAAGTCCCAGGTGAGGTCGCGGACGCTGAAGATATTCCCCGGCGTCCTCTGATCGTGGATCTCCCGACCCACTCCAAATCCGATCGTGATTCCGATCGCGCCCGCCATCGCGGATCGGTGATGTACGCGCGCCGCCTGCAGCGCACTGTAGGAAAGGCTTTCGATGAACGCCGAGATGAAGAAGTGCTTGATCTTGTCGATGCCAAACCAGGCGTCGGGGTGCGGTTGTGGAGCCGCGATCTGTCCGTAGAAGACATTGATCGCCAGGCAAAGACTGAGGATCGGCGTCACTTCGCCCGTCGGCGAGCGGATTTTGGTTTCGGGCGAACGCCCTTAACGGCCGTTCCCTTCCCGCTTCCCGCTTCCCGCTTCCCTCTCTTGGCGCGCTTCTTTGCCGACCCGTCCCCATCCCCCTTGTCGCGCGCCCAGGAGAGCGCGCCTCTCACCGCCCGCTGCCATCCCTGTATCAACGCAGCCGCGGCGGACTTCTCCATCGCCGGGGTGAATCGCGTGAACTGCCTAGTGCCGATGAACTCCGCGACGTCGCCCCACACTCCACCACCAATGCCGGCGAGACCCGCCGCGCCGAGTGCGGTCGTCTCGATCATGTCCGGGCGCTCGACCGGAATGCCGAGCACGTCGGATTGGAACTGGAGCAACCAGTTATTTCCTGCGGCGCCACCATCCACACGCAGCGATTGAAAGCTCACCCGAGCGCGCCTCGCCATCGCGGCCAACATCTCGGCGGACCCGTACGCCATCGCTTCGAGCGCGGCGCGCGCGAAGTGCGCCCTCGTCGTCCCTCTCGTCAGTCCGACGATCGTTCCCCGCGCCCGCGGCTCCCAATTCGGCGCCCCGAGTCCCACCAATGCCGGCACGAAGTAGACGCCATCGTTCGATTCGAGCGATCGAGCGAGGCGCTCGCTCTCCTCGGCGTTGAACAGAATTCCGAGTCCATCACGCAGCCACTGAATCGCCGCGCCGGCGACGAAGATCGATGCTTCGAGCGCGTAAGCCGCGCCGCCTTTTTCATCGCAGGCAACTGTCGCCAGCAATCCGTCGCCCGGACGCGGAACTTTATTACCCGTATTGAGCAGGAGAAACGCGCCGGTGCCGTAGGTGTTCTTTGCCTGACCGGCACCGCAGCATCCTTGACCGAACAGCGCCGCCTGTTGATCTCCGGCGACCCCGGTGATCGGAATCGCCTTGCCGAAGAACGACGTGACCGTCTTGCCAAAATCTCCTGCCGACGGACGAACTTCCGGCAAGATGTCGATCGGCACGTGGAACAGATCGCAGAGCTCTTTGCTCCAGCGAAGACGCGTGATGTCGAACAAGAGAGTGCGCGAAGCATTGGTCGGATCGGTGGCGTGCACTTTTCCGCCCGTGAGCTTCCAGATCAGCCAGGTGTCAATAGTACCGGCGAGCAGTCTCCCGTTGCGGGCGACGAAAGCGATCTCCGGCTTCTTGAGCAGCCATTCGATCTTGCTCGCCGAGAAGTAAGGATCCGGGCGCAGACCAGTGTGTTGGGCAATGAATGCCGCCTTGTTGCGCAGCTGCAGACAGCGCTCCGTCGTGCGACGATCCTGCCAGACGATGGCGCGCGCCAGCGGCTTTCCGGTATCGCGGTGCCAGAGCACGACGGTCTCGCGCTGATTGGTGATGCCGATCGCATCGGGACGCACACCGCCCATGGCGATTGCGTCGCGTGCCGCCAGCAGTGTGCGCTCGAGAATCTCTTCCGCGTCGTGCTCGACCCAGCCGGGCTGCGGATAGTGTTGAGTGATTTCCTGGTATCCGCGTCCCGTCACCCGGCCGTCGGCGGCAATCATCAGCGCCGTCGTGCCGGTCGTGCCCTGATCGATGGCGAGAACGTGCTTCAGCGCTGTATCAACGCGCCGCGCCGGAAAAAAGACGCCCTCGCCCTGCGAGACGGCTGGCTCTGTCATTGCGCACGCGCCCCTGAACGTCGGGAAAAGCTTTCGTCACGACGAAGTTCTTTGCGCCGCTCCGGAAAGTACTCGTCAAGAAAATCGATCAAAGCGCTCTCCTCTGGTGCGTGACCCAGTCCGTTATCCGAGTGAGTGAGATGCTTCGGCAGCGAGATCGTTGTGCCGCTCCGCAGATACTTCATGACGACGACCGGGTGAACGTAAGACTTCCTGGCTATCGCCGGCGTGTTGCCCAGCTCAGCCGCGACGAGACGCACAGCAGTCACCACATTTTTCTTCCGCTCGTTCTGACTCTTCCCCTTCCCCAGCTCGGCCAGCACCGTCGCTGCACGCAGCGTTCCACCCCACGTTCGGAAATCCTTCGCGGTGTAAGGAAACTGCGCCACGTGCTCGATGTACTCGTTCACATCGCGTGAGTCGACATCACGCCACTTGCCGTCTTCGAGATAACGAAAGAGCCGTGGCCCCGGCGTTTCCAGCAACGCCGAGATGAAACGAGCGAGGTCTTTAGCGACTACCACGTTCCGCTGCGTGATCGATCTCTTGCCCTTGTACTCGAATTCCACCATGTCGCCTAGCACGCTGACGTGGGATTTCCGCATCGTCGTGATGCCGAAGGTGTTGTTTTCCTTCTGGTACTTCTCGCTGCCAACCCGAAAGAATCCGTGCGCAATCAATCGAACGATGCCGGCGCACACTTTCTCCCTGGTCAGCTCTTTCTTCCGGAAATCCCGCTGGATCCTCGCCCGCAACGTCGGCAGATCGCGCGCCATCTGTCGCACGCGGTAATACTTGCGCAGCTCGCCCTTCTCGACGGCGCGCGGATGGTACTTGTACTGCTTGCGACCCCGCGCATCGAAGCCCCACACCTGAATCGCGGCGCGCGCATTGGTCGAGATGTGCACGTCGCGCCAGGCCGGCGGAATCCGCAGCGCGCCGATGCGCTCCAGTTCCCGCGCTCCCTTCACCGCATTGCCAGTTGGCCCCTTGTACCGGAATCCCCGCGACTTCGAGCCTTCACGAACGATCCACTTCTGCGCCATTTACGTAGATTGCCGCCCCAAAAAGCAGCGGCCCAAGCGAGAAACTTTCTGGGTAGATTTGGTTTTTGCCGGCGCAAGACTCCGGCCGCCGGCCGCCGCAAATCTACCAACAAACAGCTACGCATGCCTTTCAAGTTCTTGACGCTCGACGTGCAAGACCGCGTCGCCACACTGACTATCAACCGTCCCGACAAGCTCAACGCCCTCAACGACGCGACCATCGCCGAGCTCGGACACTCCATCGACGAAATCCGCGTCGATGATGCCATCGGCGGTGTGATCCTCACCGGCGCCGGACGGGCGTTCGTTGCCGGCGCCGACATCTCGGAATTGGCGGGCCAGACGCCAGTGCTCGGCAAAGCGCGTGCGCGCGCCGGACAGGATGTGTTCCGCAGATTCGAGACCTGCCCCAAGCCGGTGATTGCGGCGGTCAACGGCTTCGCGCTCGGCGGTGGTTGCGAGCTGGCGATGTCGTGTCACATCCGCATCGCGTCAGACGCCGCCAAATTTGGCCAACCGGAGAGCAAGCTCGGAATTTTGCCTGGGTACGGTGGCAGTCAGCGCCTGCCGCGGCTCGTCGGCAAGGGACGCGCGCTGCAATTACTCATGACCGGTGAGACGATCGACGCCGCCGAGGCTTATCGCGTCGGACTCGTCAACAAAGTGGTGCCCGCCGCAGATCTCATGAACACGGCCAGGGAAATGATGAAGACCATACTCGCCAATGGGCCGCTGGCCGTGGCGCTCTGCATCGAAGCCATAGATCGCGGGCTGGAGATGTCCCTCGACGAGGGACTCATTCTCGAGGCCAATCATTTCGGATTGCTCGCCGCCACCGACGACATGCGCGAAGGAATGCGCGCTTTCCTTGACAAGCGCGCACCAGCCTTTAAAGGGAAATGAGCTGTACACACGGGCGCGGCTTCAAGGGGAAATGAAGGTTTGGCTCGAGAGCATCGCGATCCGTGACTTCCGCAATCTGGAACGAGTAGATCTCGAGCTCCCTCCCGAAGGTGTCGCCCTCATCGGCGACAACGGTCACGGCAAAACCAACTTCCTCGAAGCGATCTATTATCTCCAGATTCTGCGATCGGTCCGCGACACTCGCGATCAGGATCTCACTCGCTTCGACACGGCTGGCTTTCACCTCAGCGCGATTACCAAGTCCCCGCGCGAGCACGAGATCGCCGTCGGCTTCGACAAGACATCCAAACGAAAAAAAGTCACCATCGACGGCGCCAGTCCTCGGCGCCTGAGCGATGCACTGGGCTCCCTGCCCTCGGTGATGTTCTCTCCACGCGACCTCGAGCTTGTGGGCGGCGCGCCGACCGAGCGAAGACGCTACATCGATCTCGTCCTCGCACTCACCGACCGGCGATACCTGAACGCCCTCCAGCACTATCGCGCCAACCTCGTTCGTCGTAACGCCGCGCTGCGTGACGCTGCTCGCCGCGGCGGGCGCTCCGCTGACGAGCGGGTCGCAGTATGGGAGCCCGCCCTAGCCGAGCACGGAACCGTGCTCATCGAAGCAAGGGCGAAGTGGGTCGAAGACTCGGCAGCGGAATTTACCCGGCTATCTGAAATGATCGGCGAGCGGGGCCGATCGACGATGCGCTACATCAGTCCGTTTGCGGAATCCGAAGCGCGACACGACGTGCTCCTCGCCGCCTTCGAGGAAAAACGGGAGCTCGACATCAGGCGCGGTCTCACGCACGTTGGTCCGCATCGAGACGATCTCGAGCTCACGCTCGATGGCCGCGAGCTCCGGCTCTTCGGTTCGGCAGGTCAACAGCGAACCGCCGCGATCGCGCTGCGAATGCTCGAAGCCGCAACACTTCGCGAGCACGCCGGCGCCGAGCCGATTCTGTTGCTCGATGATCCATTCGCGGAGCTCGATGCGAGACGGAATACCAGAATTCTCGAGCTGCTGCAGCAAGGCGGGCTCGGTCAAACAATCCTCGCCGTCCCCCGCGAGTCGGATATACCGGCCGAGCTGGTGAAGCTCGACCGGTTATCGATCCGCAATGGAGTCATTGTCGGCCAATAGCAAGGCTTTGTCGAGATCGTCTCGAGTCACAAGCGGGTGAAGTTCCCTGCTGCGACTTTGCGTCTGCTACCATAGAATAGGGCGAGGTCAAACTCCAACCGCGCGAGGGCGCAGATGTCGACAACTTCCGGAAAGAAGACCCACGACTACAAGGCTCGCCTCATCTGGGACGGGAATCTCGGGACTGGCACCACGACCTACGCTGGGTACGGTCGCAAGTATCGACTGCAGATCGATGGCAAGCCGGAACTAATTGGGAGCGCCGACCCGATGTTCCGTGGCGACGCCAATGTCTACAATCCGGAAGACCTGTTCGTCGCCGCGCTCTCCTCATGTCATCTACTGAGCTATCTCGCCCTCTGCGCGCGCACCAAGATCAACGTCGTCGCCTACGAGGACAACGCCAGCGGCACGCTGCTCCTCACACCCAATGGTGGTGGAATTTTCGAGAGTGTGACACTGCGCCCGATCGTCACCGTCGCGCCGGGCAGCGATGAGACCCGCGCGCTGGAGCTCCACGAGCAGGCCCACGACCTCTGCTTCATTGCTGCGTCTGTAAAGATTCCCGTTCTCCACGAACCGCAGATTGTGGTGGAGGGCGCGACGCGTCCGGCAAGCCAGAGAGCGAGCGAGATCGAAGTGCAACCTTGATCCGACGCTAGCCACAAAGGACGGTGCTGTTCTTCCTCGCGATCTTCGGTCTGCCGCTCGTGTACCTGGCGGTCCTGATCACCGCGCTCGCTCGCAAGGATCCGCGAGGACTCGGCCTCAGCCTGTTCTTCTTTGCCGCTTCGGTGGCATCGGGAGCCTGGGCGATCCTGCAGTCCCGCTCATCGACCGCCGGCATTGGATTCATCGCCATTCCGTTCCTCGGCGCTCTAGCCGGATTGCTCGGCCTCGCATTCGGTCGATACCGCGCTTCCACCGAGCCCATTCGCAAAGCCGGAGCCTGGCTCGGACTGTTGGGCGCGCTACTGCTCGTCTCGTTCAACATCGCCCAGGGCGCTCAGACGCGCGCGAAGTATCGCGTTCGCGATGAGAAACAGGCGGAGTTCTCGGCAGAAGTTGCGCGCGATCGCGATTCCATCTCCACCGCTCTCAAGCAGAATCCCGGACGCGAGCGAGCTTATCTCGACAGCAGCATTCGCACGCGCATGAGCGACCGCGCGTTCCTCCTCGCTGCTCTACCCAACGACTCGATTTCTCCGGGGATCCTCGACACGCTCGCAAATTCGAACGACCTGGGCATCGCGCTGGAGGCGGTGCGCAATCCCAACACGACTGGTGAAACGCTGGCCCGAGTGTATCGAACCAAATCGTATCCCGACTACTTCTTCCAGGCCCTCGCCGCGCATCGCAACACGCCGCCCGAGATCTTGCGCGAGCTATATCATCGGCCGCGCACCATCAGCGGTCTGGACATCTGGTTCGCCGGAAATCCGTCCACTCCAAATGAGATTTTGACCCAGATCGCGCGTACCACCAATGAGGGGCACGTTGCCAACGCACTGCTGGGGAATCCGGCGCTCGATTGTGGTCTTCTGACCGAGCTGGCCGCCAACCTCATGAAGCGGCAGAATCGCGACGCCGACAATCCCGAAGTCGCGCGGATTACTCAGCTGGTTCCAGTCTTATGCGAACGAAACACCGCGCAATAATCGAAGCACCAGCTTAATCTTCAGACATGGTTCTCGACCTGTTCAAATCCCGTCGCCGAGCGCATCTGCGCGGACGCGCTGCGCCCAAAGCGTGGCGCGAGATCCTCGAGCGCAATCTGCCCGTCTTCCACCGACTGACACCGGAAGATCAAACCGAGCTGCTCGGCCACACGCAGGTATTTCTGGCCGAGAAACATTTCGAGGGCTGCGGTGGGCTCGTGCTCACCGACGAAATTCGCGTCACCATCGCCGGTCAGGCGTGTCTCCTGTTGCTGCATCGCGAGACCGACTACTACCCGGAGCTGACGTCGATTCTCGTCTATCCAACCGGCTACGTCGCCGATGAAGAGCGCTACATGGGTGGCGGCATTTGGCAGGAAGGAGGCGAAGCTCGGCTTGGTCACACCGGCCAGCGACTAGGCGCGCTCGTGCTGGCGTGGGACGCGGTTCGCAAAGGCGCCGCCGAGCCGAACGATGGAGTGAACCTGGTGCTGCACGAGTTCGCGCATCAGCTCGATTTCGAGAATCGGAGCAGCGACGGAACCCCGGCGCTGGAGACGAGCGGCGACTATCGGGCCTGGGCGCGGGTGATGAGCGCGGAGTTCGACGCGCTGCGCGAAGCGGCCGATTCCGGCGAAGACACTTTTCTCGACGATTACGGCGCGACGAACCCGTCGGAGTTCTTTGCGGTTATCACCGAGGCATTTTTCGAGCGGCCGCGCGCGTTAAGACAAAATCATCCTGCTCTGTTCATGCAGCTGCAGCGATTCTATCAGCAGGATCCGACTACGTATTCGATGGAGCCAGTCGGGACGCACTGAGCCAGCTTCCCGTTGCCCGTGCCCGTACCCGCTTCCCGTAACCCGTAACCCGTAACCCGTAACCCGTAACCCGTACCCGTTACCCGTTACCCGCTTCCCGCCTCCCGCTCTCGCTCGTAGCCCCCGGCCGCTCCGCCCACCGCCCCCAGCCGGTAGTCGTAAGTTGCAGTTGCCTCACCCAACCCCCGCATTCAAAGCCCGACACGCGATATACTCTGCCTGATCGAGGAACCGTCCGAGAACCGCCGTTCCATCCTCTACCGGAAGCGGCTCGCCGAACTCGGATGCTTTGCGGATCACCTTCTCCAGCTCCTCGCGAAGGGTCATGAACTCCCGCCGCAAATCCGATTCGCTCCAGCCCAGACGTTGGCGCTGGGCGCCGTGGCGCTCTGATATCAGCCGCTGAATCTCCACTGCGTCGGCCAGCGTCGCCGACGCTGAGCCTTTCGCCTCCTCCATTACAATGAGCGCTCCACCTATGTCGGCCAGAAGCGCCGCCAGGTGATCCGCAAGCTGCGAGAACCTGAGACCGCCCGCTACGGCGAGGTTCGGGTCGGTGCGAATCCTCATTGCGATCGTATCTACAACTGATTCGATCGACTCGAGTAGAACGTGACCGACATTGCCGAGGCCTTCCACCTCCCGCTGAACGGTGACAGCCTCGCCGGCGATGGTTGCAGATGACTCGACATTTTTTGCGGTTGGATCGGCTGGCAGCCAGAGAGCGAAGGTCGAGCCTTTACCAACTTCGCTCTTTACGGTCAGGTCGCCGCCCATCAGGCGCGATAGTCGCCGGCTAATCGTGAGTCCGAGTCCGCTGCCCTCTCTCGGACGAGATTTTCCAGACTCCGCCTGGACGAACGGATCGAAAATCGAAATTAGCTTCTCTTCAGGAATGCCACTGCCTGTATCCGTGACGCGGAAACTCACGTACGAGCGCTTCGGCTGCAGCCGCGTGTCCGGGTCAGGCGTCCGCGACTCCGCGATCTCAACGGTAATTTTTCCACCCGCCGGGGTGAACTTCACCGCGTTGGAAAGGAGATTCACCAAAATCTGGCGTGCGCGCTCGTCGTCCCCTCGATAAATCGGCGACGACTCGGGCACAGGAAGCACCGACAGCTCGAGACTCCGCGCCGCCGCCTGCGGCTGGATGAGTGCGATTGCCGCGGCGACAGTTCCCTCCGCCGAGGCCGGACCGGAGCTCACCTGAAGCCGTCCGGCTTCGACCTTCGCCAGATCCAGTATGTCGTTGACGAGCGAAAGCAGGTGGACTGCGCTCAGTCGAATGCGGCCGATCTGCTCGCGCATCTTCTCGGTGAGCGGGCCGGAGATTCCCAGCTCCATCAGCTCCGAGTAGCCGAGCACGGCGTTGAGCGGGGTGCGAAGCTCGTGCGACATGATGGCGAGGAACTCCGACTTGGCTCGACTCGCTGCTTCCGCCTCGAGACGGGCTTCCCGCTCGTAGGCGAGCTGTTGCGCGCGCTCCTGGGCCTGCTTGCGATCGGTGATGTCGCGCAGCGAGACGATCTGGACCTGCTCTCCGTCCCACTCCGTTTCCACCACCCGTAGCTCGGCGTAAACGACGGCACCGCCGCCGCGCTGGATGATGTCGATCTCAGACGTCTCGCCGACAACCGCCGGAAATCCGAATGAGGTGCCGACCAGCTCCTCCGCGGTACGATCGAACAATCGCTCGGCGGCGGGATTGGCGAAGCGGATCATCCCATGGGTATCGACGATGACGATCCCGTCGGGCAATCGCTCGATGATCGCCCTTAGGCCCGAAGCCTGACTCGCCGGTAATTCGGTTTCGGTGATCATCTCGCGGTCAGACCGTCCCTGGGGTGGTAAACCGGTGATAGTGGTGCTGCTGGGGCACAAGCCCTGCGTACATAAGTCCCCGCGCTACTAATGCAACCGCTGGGCCTGTTCGCTCTGCACCATTGTAATGTGTTTGCCCCAGGCAGGCCTCAGTATCCAGGTGGAGGACCTCTGTCCAAGTACATCCTGACGCTGTACGTCACCGGTACGAGTCCGCGAACCAAGATCGCGATTGACAATCTCAATCGGATCTGTTCCCAGGAGCTCGAAGGGCGATACGAGCTGGAGATCGTTGACGTCCTCGAGGACCCCCAACGCGCCGAAGACGAAAAGATCCTCGCCACGCCCACGCTCATCAAACAGCTCCCGCCTCCGCTCCGACGTGTGATCGGCGATCTGTCTGACAAGGACAAAGTTCTGCTGGGGCTCGAAGTGAGACCCGCGCCATCCTTACCTAAATCGGCTCAATCCGAGGCGTCATGACAAAAAAAGAAAACCACCCCGCGGTGGAGAAGCTGCGCACGGGAATCTCCAGTCTCGACATCATCGCGAAAGGCGGTCTGCCCAAGAATCGGACAACACTCATTTCGGGAACGGCCGGCAGCGGCAAGACAGTGTTTGCCGTCCATTTTCTCGCCGCCGGAATCGACCAGGGCGAGCCGGGTGTGTTCGTGACGTTCGAGGAATCAGCCGAGGACGTGCGCAGGAACATGCGCAGCTTCGGCTGGGACCTCCCCGCCTGGGAAGAACAGGGAAAGCTCACCTTCGTGGACGCGTCGCCCGATCCGCACATCGATACTGTCGAAGCGGGAGGGTTTGATCTCGGCGCGCTGTTGGCCCGCGTGCAGAATGCCGTCAACAAGGTGAAGGCGAAGCGTGTCTCGGTTGACTCACTCGGCGCCGTGTTCTCGCAGTTCTCGGATCAGACAATGGTGCGCGGCGAGCTGTTCCGCATCGCCTCAGGCCTGAAGGGAATGGGCGTGACGGCAGTGCTAACCGCCGAGCGTACGGACGATCATGGACCGATCGCGCGGTTCGGGGTCGAGGAATTCATCGCCGACAACGTGATCATTCTCCGCAACGCGCTGGAGGACGAGACGCGACGGAGGACGATCGAGATCCTCAAATTCCGCGGCTGCGATCACCAGAAAGGCGAGTTTCCATTCACCATCGTGCCGCATGGTGGCGTGATCGTCATCCCGCTCTCGGCGATGCAATTGAGCATGAAATCGTCGAACGTCCGCATCTCGTCCGGTAACAAGGATCTCGACGACATGTGCGGCGGCGGATTCTTCCGCGACTCGGTGACGTTGGTCTCGGGCGCGACGGGAACCGGCAAGACGTTGACCGTCACGCAGTTCCTGCAGGGCGGTGCAGCAAACGGCGAGAAGTGCTTGTTGCTGGCGTTCGAGGAGAGCCGCGACCAGCTGGTGAGAAACGCGACCGGCTGGGGATTCGATTTCGAGAAGATGGAGCGGGACGGGATGCTAAAGGTGATTTGCGACTATCCCGATCTGTCGGGCCTCGAGGACTGGCTGGTGACGATTCAGCGCATCATCAATGAATTCGGGCCACAGCGAGTGGCACTCGACAGCTTGTCAGCGCTGGAGAACGTGGGGACACTGAAAGCCTTTCGCGAGTTCGTGATCGGACTGACGTCGTTCATCAAGCACAAAGAAATCACCGGCATGTTCACTGCGACGACGGGCAGTCTGATGGGAGGCGATTCCATCACCGAGTCCAACATCTCGACCTTGACCGACTCGATCATCCTGCTACGGTACGTCGAGATGTTCGGCGAGATGAAGCGTGGGCTGACGGTGCTCAAGATGCGCGGGTCGGCGCACGACAAGGCGATACGCGAGTTCACCATCGGCAGGGGCGGGATGCAGATGGGTCGTCCGTTCCGCAACGTCACCGGAATTATCGGCGGCGCGCCGATGCACGTCTCGCCTGGCGATGTGGAGCGTGTCTGGTCGCAGTACGACAAAGCCGTCGACAGGCGGAGGCCGGAGACTATATCGGGAAGCTGATCTCAGTCGTCAGGGTCTTGGGCTTCCCGCTTCCCTCTTCCCTATTCCCGCTTTCGCGTGAGACATACAGTCATCTGGCGACGCATCGACAAACCGGGCCACGAATACTGCAGGCTGGTGGAATCGGCAACGGGCGCCAGAATGACCGGCATCGCGCTCGTGTCGCAGGAGAACCTGCCGAGTTATGTCGGCTACGAAGTCGAGTGCGATGTGATGTGGCACACGCTGCGCTGCAGTGTAAAGGCATCGGTCGGAGAGCAGCAGACGGATCTGGACATTCGGCGTCAGGGCAAACGCTGGACGATCAACGGCCGCGAGGCCCCGGAAGTGTCGGGCGCGGATGACGTCGATCTGGGATTCAGTCCGTCGACGAATCTCTTGCCGATCCGTCGCCTGGCTTTGAAAGTCGGGGACAGTGGAATGGTCCACGCCGCATGGGTCCGCTTTCCGGAATTCACTCTGGAATTGCTCGAGCAAAGGTACACGCGTCTGGACGACAATACGTATCGCTATGAGAGCGGCAATGGCGCATTCCGTTGCGATCTCAAAGTCGATGCGAGCGGGATGGTGCTCGATTATCCGGGCCTGTGGTCCGCCGAGTCGCACACGGTGGACAAACCGAAATGACAAGCCGTGATCGCATGACGCGAGTCTCGATCTACGTCGAAGGATGCGCCTGACTTGGTGAGAAAGCGCGATCCACACGGGAAGAAGAGAAAACCCGAGCCAATCGGCAACGTCGTGGGCGCGTTTCTCAAAAATTCAAAACTCGAAGCGCGTGTGGAGCAGGCCTCGGTGATTCCGGAGTGGGAGCTGCTCGTCGGAAAAGAGATCGCGCGCGTAACGAAACCGATTTCAGTGACGGCGGACGGGACGCTTTTCATCGCCGTGAAAACGAACGCGTGGATGACGGAGTTGTCGTTGATGGAGCCACAAATATTGCGGGCGCTGAACGCAAAAGTGGGGCGGCAGCGGGTGCGGAAAATCCGGCTCCAGCTGATGAGATAAACCTTGATGGGACGGCCGCATGAAGGACTTAGAGATCGTTTTTGAGAATCGCCCCGGTGCGCTGGCGGAGATGGGAGAAGTGCTCGGCAAAGCGGACGTCAACGTCGAAGGGGGCGGTGTCTGGTCATGCGAGGACGGCAAGCAGTCAATCGCGCATTTTCTATTCGAAGATGGCGAAGCGGCGCGCAAAGCTCTGGAGGCCGCCGGGATACGGGTAGTCGCGGAACGCGAGGTCGTCACACTGCGTCTGCACCAAGGCGAGCCCGGTCAACTCGGCAGGCTGGCGCGCCGGATGGCCGATGCCGGAGTGAACATCGAGGTGCAATACAGCGATCACTACAATCACCTCATTCTTGTGGTTGACAAACTTGTGAAAGGGCGCGCGATCGCGCAGGCCTGGATGAGGGAGCGCGAGTAGTAACTGATGAGATAACCCATTGTGGCTCAATAGCTTAAGATTATCGGCTGAGCTTGCTTGAATAGCCTTGGCGGGGTTAAATTGAAGACTAAGAAACAGTCCGAATTTTCTCGCAGCTCGACACTAGTGACCAGCTGAATTTTCGCACTGTCCTCGATGAGGATGCATTGGTCCTCATCAGAAATTCCTTCCCGCGAGTGATGGCTAAAACAGCTGCAGAAATCAGCACGTCGAAGTACGACGCTGGTCAGATACAAGTTTTAAAAGGTCTCGAGGCAGTCAGAAAACGTCCCGGTATGTATATCGGTTCGACGTCCTCGAGAGGTCTCCATCACCTCGTTTACGAAGTAGTCGACAACTCGATCGACGAAGCGATGGCGGGTCACGCGACAAAGATCGATGTCACACTTCACGCCGATGATTCCATAACGGTAGTCGATGACGGCCGCGGAATTCCCGTCGACATCCATCCCACCGAAAAAATCCCCGGCGTCGAATTGGCGATGACGGTGCTGCACGCCGGCGGCAAGTTCGACAAGAACTCCTACAAGGTGTCGGGCGGATTGCACGGCGTCGGCGTATCGGTTGTCAACGCGCTGGCCGAGCAGCTCAAGGTGTGGGTGCGGCGCGGTGGTAAGGAGTACTACATGGACTTCGAGCGCGGCAACACCCTGACGAAGCTCAAGGTGCTCAACAAAGTCGACGTGAAGTCGCGCGGCACTACGGTGTGGTTCAAGCCCGATCACACGATCTTCACCGAGCTCAAGTTCGATTACGATACTGTCGCGAACAGGCTGCGCGAGCTGTCGTATCTGAACAAGGGCGTGACCATCACGCTCAAGGACGAACGCGAGGGCCAGGAGAAGACGGAAGTCTTCCACGCCAAGGGCGGTCTGAGGGAGATGGTGCAGTTCCTCAACGACAAGAAAAAGGTTCTCCACCAGGAGATCGTGTACATCGATACCGAGAGAGACGGCGTCGACATCGAGCTCTCGTTCCAGTACAACGACGGTTACAACGAGAACGTCTTCTCTTTCGTGAACAACATCAACACCCACGAGGGCGGGACGCACCTCACCGGCCTCAAGGCGGCGCTGACACGCACGATCAACAACTACGCGGCGAAGAGCGGCGCTTTGAAGAAGGCCGATTTCACGTTGTCGGGAGATGATGTTCGCGAAGGATTGACTGCGGTTCTCTCGGTGAAAGTGAAGGAGCCGCAGTTTGAGGGTCAGACCAAGACCAAGCTCGGCAACTCCGAGGTTGAGGGCGCTGTCAAGGCCGTCGTCAACGAGCAGCTCACGGCGTATCTCGAGGAGCATCCGCGAGTCGCCAACATCGTGATCGAAAAAGCAGTCTCGGCGGCGCGTGCGCGAGAAGCTGCGCGTAAGGCGCGCGATCTTACACGTAAGAAGTCAGCGTTGGACATCGGCAACCTGCCCGGCAAGCTCGCCGATTGCTCTTTGTCGGATCCTGCGTTGTGCGAGATCTATCTGGTGGAAGGAGATTCTGCCGGCGGTTCAGCCAAGCAAGGACGCAATCGCGCCTTCCAGGCGATTCTGCCGCTGCGCGGAAAGATCCTAAACGTCGAGCGCGCGCGCATCGACAAGGTTCTCGGCAACGAAGAGATCCGCACGATCATCACCGCCATCGGTGCGGGAATCAAGGACGACTTCAACATCGAGAACGCGCGTTATCACAAGCTGATTCTGATGACCGACGCCGACGTCGATGGCGCGCACATCAGGACGTTGTTGCTGACGTTCTTCTATCGTCAGATGCCGCAGCTGATCGAAGCCGGCTACGTCTACATCGCGCAGCCGCCTTTGTATCGCGTGGCGAAGGGAAAGGAAGAGTACTACGCCTACGACGAGAAGGAGCGCGAGGAGTACGTCACGCGTCTCAGCAACGGTGACGGCAACAAGCCGAACATCCAGCGCTACAAGGGACTGGGCGAGATGAATCCGCTCCAGCTATGGCACACCACCATGGATCCAGAGACGCGGACGATTCTTCAGGTGACGATCGAAGACGCGATTCTGGCCAATGATACGTTCGAGCGGCTCATGGGAGACGATGTCGAGCCGCGCAGGCTCTTCATAGAAGAGAATGCGAAGTTCGTGAGTAACTTGGATATTTGAGTCGGACCGCTTGCCGAATCGGGGCGCCATCTCGTCACGGATGGCGCCTTTTTAACGTCGGTGTGCTCGATCCCAACGGACTTCTTCGGGCGACTTTCACAGCGGCACGCCACCTTCGGCTTGGCGATTTGACCGCAAGATTCGGATAGATGCAGCGAGCGGTTTCGAATAGACTTACCAGTCGAGCCTTTGCCGGCGCGTGCCCTTAGTGCGTGATTGGGAGACCAAGATGGAGCAACTGATTCGTGATCTCGAATCCACCCGCGACGAAACGCTTCGCTACTTCAGCCTCAGCGACGAGGACCTGGCCCGAACCTATGCGCCGGGGAAATGGTCGGTCCGCTATATCCTCCAGCACCTGACCGACAGCGAAACCGTTTTGTACGATCGCATCCGTCGGGTTTTGAGCGAGCCCCACCAGGTGATTTGGTGGTACGACGAAGACGCCTGGTCCAAAGCGCTTGACTACTCAGTGCGTCCCCTCGAGATGTCACGCGCAATCTACGAGTCTGTGAGAGGGGCGATGATCTTTTACGCGACGCTGCACTACGAGAAGGACGGTCCTCTCGAGTTCGTCCACAGCAAGACGGGCGTCCGAACGCTGAAAGATGAATTCGACAAGACTGCATCTCACAACGAGCATCACCTGACCCAGATCAGACGGGCCCTGAATCCGACTCGGAGATGATGGAGCGCCGACGAGCCAGCTAAGTCAGCGCGGCGGCGATTCTCGCGACGCTAGTTCTTTCCGATATAAATGATTCTCCAAATCCGCCCGCGCTGATCGTCCGAGATGTAAAGCGACCCATCGGGCCCTTCGGCGAGCCCTACCGGTCGATGTTGGGCGCCGCGGGGATTCATGCGCCGTCCCGCAAAACCGTCGGCGAAGGTCTCGCTGCTGTAGCGAGGGACTCCGTTGATGAACGGTTGGAAGACAACCTTATAGCCGTCCTGCGACCCATTCCTGTTCCATGATCCGTGGAAGGTGATGAAGACTCCATCGCGATACTGCGCTGGGAGCTGCGAGCCACGATAAAACAGCAGGCCGTCGGGCCCCCAGTGTCCGGGGAAAGCGGCGACCGGCAGCTTCTTGTCCGCACAGCGGCCGGCTTTGTTGGCATCGCCGCCGTATTCAGGAGCCAGCACTCGACGGCGGAGCACGCGGTCATGATAGCAGTAGGGCCATCCGTAATCGTCGCCCGCTTCGACTTTCAGCAGCTCCTCGGACGGGGTGTCATTGCTCTTCTCCGCCGAGTAAAGCCGGGGATAACTGTTGTGAAGACCGTCGCGGCCGTGTTGGGTCGCGTAAAGCGCGTGAAGGTCTGGGTTCCAGACGAGTCCAACGGCGTTCCGAATGCCGGTCGCGAACCGGTGAGACACGTCGTGGGCCTGGTGCAGACGCGCGGCATCGTAACGCCAGATTCCAGCTCGCTCGTCGAGCTCTGGGCAAGGATCGAGACCCTGCCCCGAGTAGCAGGCGTTCGAATCCGAGCCGACGTTCACGAATAGATTGCCCGCATCGTCCAGCGCGAGACTGCGGCTGCTGTGCCCGCCGTCCGGAATCCCGGTGACGATGGTGTCGGGCGGTCCGATTCGCGCGAGTGATGCGGTGTCGAGCCGGTACCGAAGCACCGACGTCGGGCTCGAAGAGTAAAGCCACGGCATCTGGAGCACCATCCCGGAGTGTGAAGCGTCGTTGATGCGGAAGCGGATGTCGGCGCGACCATCAGCATTGGTGTCCCGAAGCGCCATTATCCCGCCGCGCCCCGTCTCACCGCTGATGCGGGTCGAGTTCGCGCTCGAGCGCTCCGCGCTTTCTAGCGCGACGTAAACGTCACCAGTCGGCGTGACCACCAGGTGTCGCGCAACGCCAATCTCGTCGGCAAAGACGGACGCGCAGAATCCCGGTGGCAGAGTGATGCCACCGTTGCCCTCATCGCATTGGGGATTGGCAGCACTCCTCCGCTCGCCTGCGCTGCACGTCGTGATGACGAGCAGCAGGCCAGCGTACCTGAGATTCACTGAGGCCATCCGCTTTGCGGCAAACGTGGCGTGATCTTCGGCTTACTGACCCTCGACCTTGTACACCTCTCGTCGTCCCCACTCGACGAGGTCGTGATAACCTTCCATCACCTTCTCGAATTCCTTGCCCAACTCGGGCGACATACCCTCGCCCTTCATCATCGCCTCGAACTCCTTCATGCTATCCACCTCGAAGTCGGCCACGATCGTCCAGTAGCGTTCACCGGCGAAATCGGTCATGACGCGCATTTTCGGGAAGCCGGCTTTTTCGTTGAGGCGCGACATCGTGAGAAACTTGTCGATCATCGGACGCACCTTCCCCGGCTTGCAGTGCATGATCTCGCGAATGAGGAGCATTCCTTCTCCTTGATTTGGATGCTGAAGACTTCAGCGCTCCAATCCTTTGCGCAAGATGACGGCTGCTGCTTCCGGGTTGACCGCGCCTCTACGCGGCGGCAATTTCGATCAACCTTAACCCTGCCCGATGACATTCATCGTCCTTCTTGTCATCCTTGTCGTCGTCGTACTTGCACTGGTCGGTCTATACAATCGACTCGTCTCCCTGCGCGTCCGCTCCGAGAACGCGTGGTCGGATATTGACGTTCAGCTCAAACGGCGC
>Ga0207646_10002999_pt1 | contig 19487 bp, 16 predicted proteins | sample KBSK5502metaG_FD_184343 | JGI IMG/M metagenome (GOLD analysis project Ga0207646, IMG submission 184343) | Corn, switchgrass and miscanthus rhizosphere microbial communities from Kellogg Biological Station, Michigan, USA - KBS K5-50-2 metaG... | ecosystem: Host-associated > Plants > Roots >...
GCGTGTGGTGGCATGGCTCGATGGGGATGAACTCGCTCCCACACGCGTCTCAGCTTTCCAGAGGCTTTACCTCGCAGCTTAAAGGAGTTTCCCAACAGTGTCAAAATCGACGGAGAGCCGAACTCATCTTCCATTTGCCACTTCTCATACGCATTATGCGTCAGAAGTGGCGAATTTATGGTCTGTCCAACAAATCAGCTCGAGGGTGGGTTTATCCGGCTGATAACTTCGTGCTAGTCTCCTCCTGTTGGGAGAGGATAGTCTTGAAAGAATGCCCATATCAGTTTGGTCGCGTTGAGAGTAGTTGTGGAATCCTGAGGGCGCATCACGATATGCCGAGGCCAGGTGTGTCCCATCCCACCGATAAGATAATGCATGATCGTCACATGATCACTACAGCCCATCCATTTTTCCCCAATGACATTGGCTTGATGAAAGAAGATGGTTGGGTTGCTGGCGCAATGATCGCGTTCAGCCCACTGTCGCAGCCAGAGTGGAACGGGAGGGTATCCTTTGGAAAGGGAACCTCCATAGGGAACAACGGTATCGCCTGTTCCATGCAGCTCAAAGAAAGGAACGGGGCGTACGGGATTGCAACCACCCGGTATCGCGGGATATGCGCCAGAGACGGCTGCAAATGCACCGATTCGCCCGGCAAGTTTACAGGCAAGCACATTCGTCATACCGCCGCCATTTGAGAATCCAGTTGCGTATATGCGGTGAGGATTAATGCACCATATCGTTTGCAAGTGATTGAGTAAATCGCTGACAAACAGCACATCATTCGTACCTGGATTTCGCTGAGGGCCAGTGTCCCAGCCCGTATGGTGATCTGGTCCTACTACACCTTGAGGATAGGCAACGATAACATCGTATGTATCGGCAAGGATGGAGAAACCTGTACGGTATTGCTGTTGTAAGGCCGAACTGCCATGTCCATGAAAATTGAGTACGAGTGGCTGACCAACCGTATCATGATATCCCCTGGGAATGTGAAGCAGATAAGTGCGAGTGATACCCCCAGAGAAAATGGTCTGATTACTGCTGCTGCCGGGTGCAATCGGCGAGGATTTACCGCAACCTGCACTTTTAATAGGGGACGCGATAAGCGCATCTCCTTCCCGGGCTGATGCGAGAGACACAGTGGTGGGAGTGAAAACACTAAAACTGACCACGAACCAGAGCAATACACAGATGCATGGAACGATCAATGTAATGATGAATGGACGCCGGTTTTGCCGTAAAAACCTTACCACTTTACCAGGATGCTGTATCAAAGGAATCATGAAAATGTGGCGCTTTTCCTGGGTCTATTGTATCGCCATCTTCTACAATTTATTTAACCTTGTCGGAGTATACCATAAAGGAACGCAAGTAAACAATAAACCCCGGGCATAGCAGTCAGATGTTTTGGGGAGCAGGTGTTGCTGCTATTGATCGCAACCGGATAGTCACAGTAGTGCCTTTGCCTGGCGTGCTGCTGATAGAAATTGATCCTCCTTGAGCCTCGATTAACTCCTTCGCAATAGCAAGACCCAATCCATTGCCACTCACACTCTGCGGTAGACGGCTTCGCGCCGGGTCCGCCCGATAGAAGCGGTCAAAGACATGTGGCAAGGCCTCAGGTGGGATACCTTTGCCATTATCATGTACCTCGATGATAGCGGCTGTTTGTCCTTCCTTATAAGTCAGCAGATCCACGCGGCCATCGGTGGGAGTAAACTTCAATGCGTTATCCATAACGTTAAGCAGTACCTGCTGCAGTCTGTCGCTATCCGCGCGTACAAGTGGAGTATCCTGGGCTATCTCTTTGCGAATCTCCTGGCCATGAGCGAGCTGTTGCGCTTGATCGTACACCTTGTCAATAACTGTACGTACGTTGATAGTATCTTCACGCAGTACCATCTTTCCCTCGTCAAGTCGCGTTAAAGCAAGGAGGTCTTCAACGAGTCGATGCATGCGCTGGACCTCAGCGTACATGTTACGCGCAAGACTGTGTGATGCCTTGATGTCTCCTCGATCTGCTCCGATCAGCAACATTTCCAGGCTACCACTCAAAGCAGTCAGGGGGGTGCGCAGTTCGTGGGACACATCCGCGACAAATTGCTTCTGATTCTTGAAGGCAGCTTCAAGCTGCGCCACCATCTGATTGAATGAAAGGGCCAGGTGGCCAATTTCATCGTCGGTTACAGGGGTATTCAGACGCAGGGAAAGAGCACCCTGCGCGATACGCTGGCTGGTTCGCTCCATATCTACCAGGGGGCGCAATGCCGCTCCAACCAGCAGGAATGTCAGCGCTATTGCAAGGCTGAGAGCGCCGATAACGCCGAACAACAAGATGAAGCGCAATGTCGTGATAAACTCATCAACTTTCTGGGTAGGAGTACTCAGTTGAAGTATGGCAATGGTATGGTGCTGGCTCACAAGCGGCATGAGCACAACAAGTTGACGGTTCTTCTGCGCATCGCGCGCCAGTAGATAGTTACTGCCTTGTGAATCATGCGCCAACGTTTGTTGTATAAGTGACGGTGAGAGTGTGACCGGCGGTGGTATCAGCGAAAGGTCGCTGCCGGTCACGATGACAGAGCCGCCTGGTGTAAGGACGGTTGCGTTGGCGCTGGCGCTCGCGAGCTTTTGCACCAGGATTCCTGCCGGGATCGCGAAATCCGATGGTAGCGGACCAGATGGTGGCCCGGGTGGCTCGACTATCCCAAAGGGATGGGTCCGAAAACCACCTACTGCCAGCCGTGCCTCATTGTGTAAGGCTGTGGCCTCATTGCTCAGCAAAGCCTGCTCCGCAGTGAATAGGATAATGAGACCCAATGCGCTAAGCAGCAGCGTGAGCACACCTAAAGAGACCAGCGTTAGACGCCAGCGAATCGGGATACGATTTGTCCACCTCTGTAATCGCTTCATGCTCCACATACCCCCCTCTCATCCTCGTAGGGTATAGCCGATCCCACGAACTGTCTGGAGCAACTGGGGCGGATTATCATGTAACTTTTCGCGGAGATGGCGGATATACACCTCAATAATATTGTCGTCACCGAAGTAATCGTAGCCCCAGACACGCGACAGGATAATGTCGCGTGTGAGCACCTGGCGTGGATGCAGGAGGAACAGCTCTAAAAGGTCAAATTCGCGTGGAGTCAGTTCGATCGGCTGCCCATCGCATGTGACCACACGCGTACCACGATCAAGCGTGATACCACCAAAGGTGAGGATATCCCCGATATTGTTCCCACGGCGCCGGAGGACGGCACGCACCCGCGCCATCAATTCTTTGAACGCGAATGGTTTCGTCACATAATCATCGGCCCCAACATCAAGCCCGGCAACACGATCATCAATCTCATCTTTTGCTGTTAGCATGATGATCGCTGTATCATGCACTCTACGTATGTGACGCGTGACCTCAATGCCATCGAAACCCGGCAACATGATATCCAGGATGATGATGTCAGGTTTGTGCGCTGCCGCGGCTTGAACAGCCTCTGGACCTGTATGGGCAGCAAAGACGCTAAAACCCTCGTAGGCGAAGCCCATTTGTAGAAAATCTACGATCTGAGGCTCGTCATCTACGATTAAGACGCTGGGCTGTCTCTCTGTCGTGCTACTCTGCTGAAGCATTGCCATAACACACTGTTCTCTTGCGTGAAAAGGATGAGTAAGTTCTTACGACTTTCACTATAGCAAATCTCGCTGAAAATTCGCTGAATCTGGGGCGTTCTCTCAGTGATCATACCACTTTTGACCAAAGCGGTGCAGCCCCACTAACCGGTGAACAAGGATTTATTGTGATGCCCGTGTTTTGATTTCTTTCACCTGTCTGGTCCCGTAAGTCCGTTCTCGTAGGGAGGGTCTTTGCTGATCAGGATGAAAGGTGTAATACTTCGTGCTAAGCAGCCGCATCTCTACAGGGTCAAGACCTTCTGGCATCGTGCCGTTGTGGAGGCGTATCCACTTGTAATAGTCATGAGCCAGATGGTGGGCAGCGTGGATGTGCGTCTCGGAATGCTTTATATGCATTTTCGCGCCGCTATCGGCCAGCACGACCAGATTGCACCAATCGCCACCCGGTAATTCCAACGACGAATAGCTCAAGATGCTGGGGGCATGGACCAATTCTGCTGCAAGGCGCCGTTGAGAGAGCCCATCCAACATCGAACAGTGTATGAGTCGTCACGAGACGAGATATTCACTGTTGGCGATTCTCTCGATGTCTCCATTATGCCGTTGGCTGCTGAAAAATCGCCTGAGGTTGGCTGAAGTTTTACTGAAGAAGGCTGTAGATGGAGAGATAGTATTTCTTCCTGGCCACGTCGTGCGGGATATCCTCATTCAGCGAGTTTTCAGCAAATCCCCGCTCTTTTTTCAGCGAGCAGAGGTATGCTCAAGACATCGAGAGCAGACGTGGTTCTCTGATGTTAGGAAGGAAGGAGTTGCAGTTGCATATGATAGCACACATGCGAGACATGACTGGGGAAGATGTCAAGCGCTTAGAACCGCGCGCGAGCGGCTCTTTATATAGGAGCCTGGTAGCATGGGCGAAAATACAACCGGGCGCAGCGTATCTCGTGGAGGCAGAAACAGGTCGAGAGCTTACGTATGCTCATACGCTCGCTTCGGTTAATAGCGTGCGGCAATTGCTCGGCGATACGCCGCGCCGCATTGTGCTTGCCTTACCCGGCGGCGTTGTCAATGCCGTGATCTGGCTCAGCGCCCTCAGTGGCGGTCATATGTTGGTTCCACTCTCTTCAGATGCTCCTGATGAAGAAAAGTCCCGCATAGCTCAGAAGCACAGACCGGATGTCTTGTTTGTTGAACGAACGCAAGATGCACAGGGTTTTGCTTGCCCCCACGCTCAGGTGATTCCCCGGCAAGCATGCGATGCCCTGCTGGAACAGGCATCTTCCTCTGAATCTCTCGAGCCGGTAGAAGGACGGGTCTGCCTGACGACATCTGGAACGACGGGTGAACCGAAGGGCGTGGTGCTCAGCGAACGCCAGATCGCCTGGACAGCCGATTCCATCCGTGTCAGTCATCGCCTTTCCACGCGGGATCGCGGTTTAACCGTGCTGCCATTCTTCCATGTGAACGCGCCGGTTGTCAGCCTGTGTTCGTCTCTTCTTGCTGGCAGCACGGTGATCATCGCCCGGCGTTTCAGTCGCAGGCACTTCTGGTCATGGATAGAGCGCTATGGGATTACCTGGGCGAGTATTGTGCCTACCATCGTCGCCATGTTATTGGAAACGGAAAAACCTGCTTTTCTGCCTGGTTCCTTGCGCTTTGTGCGCACCGGTTCGGCTCCGCTGCCCACCGCAGATTTACTGGCTTTTGAAGCACACTTCGGTATTCCTGTCATCGAAACCTACGGTTTATCAGAAGCTGCAAGCCAGGTGGTTGCTAATCCAGTACCGCCAGGTATCCATAAGCCGGGCTCGGTAGGGCGCCCTGTAGGCGTAGCACTGCGCATCTGTTACCCCAGGACTGATGAGAGCGGGGAGATGCTGCGCGATGTCGTGCCAGGTGAAATGGGCGAAATCTGCATCGCCGGACCCAGTGTGATTGGCTCGTATCAGGACAACGCAGGACAGGAGGCATTTCAGGATGGCTGGTTTCGGACCGGTGACCTGGGATACCTGGATGAGGAGGGGTACCTGTTTATCAGGGGCCGTTTGCGCGAGGTGATTAATCGCGGGGGCGAAAACATTGCGCCGCGCGAAGTTGAGGAAGTGCTCCTGTGGCATGCGGCGGTGCGCGAGGCCGCTGTTGTTGGTCGTCCTGACCCCATCTATGGTGAGCAGGTCGTGGCCTATGTCGCTGTACAGGGAGCATGGAGTGAGGAGATGGCACAGGAACTGCGCCAGTATGCAGCCCGGCGGCTGAGTCCGCAGAAAGTGCCAGTGGACTTTATGGCGCTCGACGCGTTGCCACGAAATCAGATGGGTAAGGTTGAGCGGCGTCTGTTACGCATGCGAGAACAGGCGCGTGCCGCAGCATGTAAGGTTGAGCATACTGTGCTCGTCTCTTAGCTCATCAAGATATACGGGTATCATTGCAATGAGTAGTAGAGAGTTGAGGTATGGAGCAAAGTGAAAGAACAACAAGCTCGTCGCCCACATGTCTATGAACTAGATCCCTTGCGCGCAGTAACGGCCTGGAGCGTGGTTGCTGTACATGTACTTGCCGGTACGGTCCTCCTCAATCAATCTAATGTAGGGGTGGAGGTACAAAACGCTCTTGTGGTCGCAATGCACTTCACACGAGAAGTGTTCATATTCGTGGCGGCCTTCGCCCTGGTCTATGTCTATTATGGGAAACCCTTCGCAACCAAGCGCTTCTGGGCCAGGCGTAGTATAGGCGTACTGTTACCCTATTGTATCTGGAGCGTGGTCTATGTCTGGGTCAATGGAGCAGGGCAATCGCCAGCAACGTTTCTCAAGACGGCCATCGTTGATATATTGACGGGGAATGCGTCGTATCAACTGTACTATATTCTGCTCACCTTGCAATTCTATATCATCTTGCCGCTCTTCTTGCTCTTTCTGAAACGTGTCGCGCACCATCCCTGGAAAGTCCTGTCCATCAGTTTTGTCATCCAGGTCGTGCTGTACTACGCTGACTATCGCTGGTTGCAACAAGGTACAGTAGCCTCATCTGGCTTCTGGCAGATCGTTGCCGGGTTCCAGGATCGCTTTGTCCTGGTCTATCAGTTCTACTTTGTCCTCGGTGGGTTTACCGCGCTCTACTTCCAGCAGATACGCTCGTTCCTGCTGCGCTATGGTTGGTTCGTTGCGTGCGGGATGGTGGCTGCACTTGCGGTGCTGTGGTTGCACTTCGTGTTACAGATACGCGTGTACCAGGAATCCATAGGGTACGCTACGTCCGTCTTGCAACCGGTAATGGTGTTCTACAGTCTTGCCGTGATCCTCTTCGCCCTCTGGCTTGCCTGCCGCTGGGCTAGCCACAGGTATCGTGAGGGGCGTCCACATGGCTACCGCATCTGGCAAGTGTTGTCAGATGCGTCTTTTGGGGTCTACCTCATCCATGTCCTTCTCTTGACTGCCATCCTGAAATGGGCGGTACCGGCAATGCCGACGGCGTGGCCTGTTGCTATCCGCGTCATTCTCACCTGGTTGATGACGGTGGGGAGCGCAACTGCGGTGAGCGTGACTTTACTGCATATTCCTATCTTGAGCCGCCTTGTTGGACGTGAGCATTCAGTGCGCAGGGAAGCCCTACAGCAAGCTGGCGAAGAGAAACCTGGGCAACGACCACAACACGCTGAGACCATACCCTCCACCAGGCTGGTAGAGCAAGTAATACAACGGGGCACTTTTGCACAAGAAAGGAGCGAAGTAAGTAATGGTTGAATTTGAGTATGTTACTCCCTCGTCGCTGGAAGCAGCCTTGCAAGTATTAGGCGATGCAAGCCACCCGGCTATGGCATTGGCAGGAGGGACACGCCTACTCATTGATGTGCGAGCTGGCGTGGTGCAACCTGCTATCCTGGTTGACCTACGTCATCTCGATACGCTTGAGTATATTCGTTTTGATTATCATTGCGTTGCTATTGGAGCGAGAACGACCCTGGCACAGATAGAGATGAATCCGCTCATCCAGAGATACGTCCCTCTTCTGGCGGAGATGGCAAGCTCATTTGGAAGTCCGCTCATCCGCACGTCCGCTACACTAGGCGGCAACATTGCCTCGTTTGCACCGGTCGCCGATGCAGTCGTACCATTACTTGCCCTCGATGCAACGTTCCTATTCCAGAGTGCAGGCAACAGGCGTCGTCAACAATTGAGCGCATTCATCACTGACCATAGACGGGAAGCAGCGCATGCCCATGGGCTCATTACTGAGGTGAGTGTGCCTGTTTTACCTGGAAACGCACTTTGGTTCTACGCTAAATTAGGCAACCGGAAGGCGAATGCCATCCCCATTGCCAGTGTTGCGACCGTTATCACTATCCAAAGCCAACGCATCCAGGAGGCACGTATTGCGCTTGGGGCCATCACCCCGGCACCGCTACGAGCTACCCATGCAGAAGCTGTACTGCTCAATGAATCACTTCCGCTGCGAGATCAAACCATAGAGCACTGTCTTGCTGTGCTTGCGACAGAACTGCGGGACCCGCTTGACGATATGGTGGCCTCGGCGGGATATCGCGTCTTGATGGGAAAGGCACTCCTCAGAAAGGCGCTGTACCATCTGCGCCCTGTTGAGCAGGGAGATGACAAGAAGATGAGAGAGGAATAACTACATGAGCAAGATAGACACCCTTCCGATAGAGGAAGATTCAGTAGCTAACCCAGCTCGCTCGTCAGGCCTGGCCTTTGACGAGGAGACGTTCAGACACATCGGCTACCAGGTTATAGACGAAGCCGCCTCGTACCTGAATGGAATACGCGAGCGTCCGGTATGGCAATCAATGCCCGACAATGTACATAAGGCCATTCGAGAGCAAGAACTTCCAGCGGAAGGACACCCATTCGAGGAGACGCTGGCTTTCATGAAACACATGATCCTTCCGTTTCCCCAGGGAAACGGGCATCCTCGTTTCGCCGGGTGGATCAACTCGGCCCCGGCCCATGCAGGTGTTCTGGTCAAACCGCTTGCCGCCGCCATGAACCCCAATTGCGGTATTGGAGACCATGCCGGGCAGGAACTAGAGCGACGCACGGTTCAGTGGATGATGGAGCTGTGTGGCTTTCCTGTAGAGGGGAGTGCGGGTGTCTTTGTCAGTGGCGGTTCCGAGGCCAATTTCACCTGCTTACAGGCAGCGCGGCAGTGGGCCGCACAGGTTGATGGATGGGATGTGCGGGCCGAAGGGGTACAGGGAATGCATCGTCCCTTCGTCCTCTACCAATCAGACCAGGGCCATTTCTGCATACGAAGGTCGGTCGAGGCGATGGGGTTGGGTCGGAATGCCATTCACATTATTCCCTCGACCCCTTCCTTTCAGATGGATGTGGATCGGCTGCGTGAGCAAATACTGGCGGATTGGGCGGCAGGGCTACGGCCTTTTTGTGTTGCAGCGACCGCCGGAACCGTGGAGACCGGAGCGATTGATCCACTCGATGATCTTGCTGATCTGTGCGACGAGCAAGGGCTCTGGTTGCACGTTGATGGAGCCTATGGCGCTTTCGGCATCCTGGATGAGCACGTTGCGCCTCTTTACAAGGGCATAGAGCGCGCGGATTCTCTCGCAACCGATCAGCATAAATGGCTCTCCGTTCCCATAGACTGCGGTTGTGCTCTCGTGAGAAATGGCGCAGCCCTTCGCGCTGCCTTTAGCCTGACTCCACCAGAGCAGGATGAACATGAACCGTGGCTGTCGGAATATACATTGCAGCGCACACGCCGCTTCCGTGCACTGGATGTCTGGGCTATTATCCAGTCTGCCGGCCGCAACGGTCTTGCCGAAGCGATCGCGAACAATAACAAGATGGCCCTTGTGTTTGCACATCTTGTCGAGACCCAGGATGACCTGGAACTCATCTCATCCGGTCCCCTGAGCATCGTTCGGTTCCGCTTTGCTCCTCCTCAGCTGCGTAATAAGAAAGGGCGTGACAAGCAATGCGTTATGCAAACATTTTAGAAACGATTGGCAACACTCCTCTGGTTGAACTGAAACATTTGAACCCCCGTCCGGGCGTGCAACTCTTCGCAAAACTCGAGGGAATAAATCCTTCAGGTAGCCTCAAAGATCGCATCGCGAAAAGGATGGTCGAGCAGGCTGAAGCTCAGCACTTGCTCCAGCCGGATTCGATCATACTGGAGCCGACAAGCGGCAATACAGGGGTAGCCCTGGCCCTGGTGGCGAATATGAAAGGCTATCCATTTACCGCCGTGATATCTGAGAAGGGAACGCAGGATAAGCGCCGACTGCTCGAATTGTACGGTGCCAACATCATTACTTCCCCCGGCTCGGCTGGCAGCAATGGGGCTATCAGGCTGGCGCAGGAACTGACCACACAGGACAAGCGCTACGTGATGCTCTACCAGTACGGGAATGAGGCGAACGCTCTCGCGCACTATGAGACCACGGGGGCAGAGATTCTCGAAGATATGCCCGATGTAAAGGTCTTCGTCGCCGGTCTGGGGACGGGGGGAACGCTCACAGGCATTGCCCGCCGCTTAAAGAGGCACGACCCCGCTATTCGCGTCGTGGCTGCCGAGCCGGTGCAGGGTGAGAGTATTCAGGGGCTACGTAACCTTGCCGATGGTTTCGTCCCCCCGGTGCTCGACCTATCCGTCATCGATGCCCGGCTGCTGGTCTCAAGCCATGATGCCTGGTTGCGCACGCTGCAATTAAAAGCGCGGGAGGGCATCTTCGCAGGACCCTCCAGTGGCGCTGTGTTGGAAGTGGCTTTACGCGTGGCAGCGACTATGGATCGGGGCAAGATTGTGATCATCCTGGCCGATGGCGGCTGGAAGTACATGAGCGAGGACCACTGGATGGTAAAACTCCCATCCGTTGCTGACGCGGAGAAAGTTGCTCTCTAAGAAAAGAAAGAATCATGAGTAAGCATCATACCTATCCAATCCATTTTTCTCTCAATGGTTGCACTATTGATGTCGAGGTTGGCGCAACGCAAACGCTGCTCGAACTGTTGCGAGACAAGCAGCATCAATGGGACGTGAAGTTGGGATGCGGCAAGGGTGACTGTGGCTCCTGTACGGTGCTGCTGAACGACGAGCCACGGCTATCCTGTCTCGTCCTGGCCGTTCAGGTTGATGGAGCCGCGATCACGACAGTTCGCGGCCTGGGAGACGCAGAGCACCTTCATCCCCTCCAGGAGGCGTTCATTCAATATGGGGCGGTGCAGTGTGGTTTCTGTACACCCGGGATGCTGATGACCGCAAAGGCTTTGCTTGATCGATGCCCTCACCCTACTCGTGTACAGATACGTGAAGCGCTTGCTGGCAACTTGTGTCGCTGCACCGGCTATCAGGCTATCGTTGATGCAATCGAGGCAGCTTCCCGACGTCATCCACAGCATGGTCAAACTGACCAGAATATGATGGCTACGGAGATGGTTGATACAGGAGAAGAGGAGACATGAAATGAGCACAAGTACGTCAGAACGTATCGGTGCATCCGTTCGACGGATCGATGCGCTGGAAAAGGTGATGGGAACGACCCGCTACGGTCAGGATTTCTGGATGGATGGGATGCTCAATGGCGGTGTACTGCGCAGCCCTCATCCTGCCGCTCGCATCGTCTCTCTTCGTACTGATGCTGCCAGGCGGCTTCCCGGCGTTTACGCAGTGATGACTGCGCAGGATATTCCCGGGCAAAAACGCTACGGCGGCCCTACGGTACTGGATCATCCCGTGCTTGCCAGTGACAAGGTGCTCTATGCGGGCCAGGCAATCGCATTGGTTGCGGCAGAATCTCGTGAGCTGGTGGAGCAAGCGCTCCGACTCATTGACGTTGAGTACGACCCGTTACCGGCAGTTTTTGATCCGGCAGAGGCAGTGAAGCCTGGGGCCCCGCAAATTGGGGCACATGGGAATGTCGCCAGCCATGAGTGGGTGCAATGCGGCGACCTGGCACGCGGTTTTGCTGAGGCAGACGTCGTAGTCGAACAGACCTACCATACCACGTGGATAGAGCACGCCGCCCTGGAAGTAGAGTGTGGCGCTGCCTGGCCGGATGAACAGGGAGGAATTACGCTGCGCGTCTCCACGCAATCACTTGAATACCAGCAGCAGATCGCAGCAGTGCTCGCTCTTCCCCCTGACAAGGTGCGTGTAACCTGTCCAATGGTAGGAGGGGGATTTGGACGCAAACTCGATATCACCGTTGAGCTCTACCTTGCGCTACTCGCATGGCACACACAGCGTCCCATCTTTCTCGCAAGTTCGCGTGAGGAATCGATACTCGCCTACTCCAAACGCCATCCCTTCACGCTGCACTACAAAACTGGTGCAGCGCAGGATGGTCACCTGACAGCAATGCAAGTGCATATTACTGGGGACGCAGGTCCGTTCGTGTATCGCAGTGCACTGGTGAGCCTGCACAGCCTCATGCTTGCCACCGGCCCGTACTATGTCCCGCACGTATCGATTGATGTACAGGCTATTCACACCAATAACATTTTTACCAGCGCGATGCGTGCCGTAGGAGGGCCACAGGTCAATTTTGCCTACGAGAGCCAGATGGACCGACTTGCCCACGAACTCGGAATGGATCCCCTGGCGTTTCGCCGCATCAACTACCTGCAGCCTGGACAGAGCCTGCCTAATGGGCAAGTGATTCAGGGGACCGTTCTGCTGGCAGATTCGGCCGAACGCGCATGGAAAGCACTGGATGAGATGCCTACTGTTGTCCAAGCCGGATCAAAGAAAATAGGGCGGGGCATCTCCTCGAATATGAGCGGCTACGGGGTGCCTGGGAATGCAGCAGCGTGTGACATAGAGGTACAACAAGACGGGCGCGTCGTTATCTCTATCGGGGTGTGCGATATCGGTGGGGGTCAACGTTCCTCAGTCGCGCAGATTGCGGCCAGCATGCTCGGTGTGCCACTTGAGCATGTGACCTTACGTCTCGCCGATACTGCTGTGACTCCGCCAGTTGGTGCGACTGCTGGCTCAAAAACACTCTACTACTGCAGCAATGCCACGTTTATGGCGGCGAACGCGTTGCGGAAAAGACTGTTGGAGGTGGCAGCCGACCTCTTAGAGGTGCAGGTAGATGATCTTGTACTTCAGGATGATGAGATATGCGTACAGGACCAATCAGGGAAAAAACTCGCACTTCTGAATGTCATTGCGGAAGCCAGGGCGCGAGATATTCCCCTCACAGAACATGCAGTGTTTCAGATGCCGAAAGAGAAGAAATTCGCGAGCGAAAGCGGCACTGGCATTGACTGGCTTGACTTTACCTTTGGCACCCATGCTGCCGAGGTGGCAGTCGATGAGGAGACGGGTGAAGTGTCTGTGCTGAAATGTGCCTGCTGCCACGATATCGGGCAGGCGCTCCATCCGCAAAGTGTTGAGGGACAGATGCATGGAGGAGTTGCGCAGGGCATTGGCTTCACTTTGATGGAGCAACTCGCGGTGAAGAACGGCATCATTCAGACACCTTCCTTGCGTGAATACCTCATTCCTACCTCTGTCGATGTACCGGAGATCGCGACCATTCTGCTGGAGTCGGGCCAGGGACTCGGGGCGTTTGCAAATCGCGGTATAGGGGAACCACCTGCCGCCGTCTCTGCCGGAGCCATTGCAAATGCCATCTATGACGCCATTGGAGTACGCATGACTGAGTTACCCATAACACCGGAACGGGTCTTTACTGCTTTGCAACGACTCCGATGAATGGGGCTCTCTATTCCTGGCCAGAGTTTTTCTTGCTATGCATCGATGCTGCACTCGGCAAATAAAAGAGAAGGGAATAGTGAATGGAAGGAACAGCTTGGTGAAAAGCTGGAAGCATCCTACTGTCTGGTCTGCTCTGGGAATGAGCGTGTTGCTGTTCGCAATCGTCTCGTGTTCCTCTGTTCCATTGTCACCACCGACTCCCACCGTGGGAACGACACCCTATGAGGGTTTCATTGCACGGATTTTTACCGGTTCTTACGGCATGCAGATGACGTACTACCTCTATATACCCGCGCATCTTGATCCGCAAAAAAAGTATCCCCTGGTGCTCCTGCTTCACGGTGGGGGCGAGCGTGCAAAGGTGAACAATACACCGATCCAAAATAGGGATGTGCTGCTGAATCAGGTATACGTGAGAGTATGGAGTTCTCCAAAGGTGCAAGATCACTGGCCCAGTTTCATTGTCGTTCCGCAGGTCGTCTATCCCCAGCGCTGGGTCAACGTACCGGCGCAGCAGGGCTCCTATACCCTTGCCGCTCGACCAGCAAATGCCTTGCTCTTGGCGAAGGAGATTGTGGATGCGCTGCAAAAACAATACACCACTATTGATCCCAACCGCTTCTACGTTACTGGACTTTCGATGGGAGGCTACGGGACATGGGAGGCGATTGAGCGCTGGCCCAACTACTTCGCCGCTGCGGCCCCCATCGCGGGTGCAGGCGATCCATCCAAAGCGTCAGTGCTGACCCATCTGCCCATTTGGGCTTTTCATGGCTCGGCAGATACGACCGTACCGGTATCAGGTTCGCGTGACATGATCAACGCGATCAGCGCCGCGGGCGGCAACCCACGCTATACGGAATTTCCCGGCGCTGGTCATGGTGTTTGGGGCTATGTCTATTCATTAGGCGCATCAAGTAGCGTCTCAGGTTTCTTTCCCTGGCTCTTCTCACAACACAAGTGATCGGAGATCGTGTTCATAACCAGCGATCAGGTAGGTGGGACCCGCCTGGAGGGCCCATCGCCGCACCCACTAGCACAACTACAAGCACTCGTTGGGCACCACTTACCAACTGACGATCATCCGTTTGGAGCAGGTGGCGGTCCTCCTCCAAGCTCACATGGCCGCACTCTCATTTGGCTCCACCTCTCCACGTGAACGTTTTCCTCTGTCTACACACAAGTGCGACTGTAGTGCTCCTCCCAATTCAGCGAATTTTCAGGAAGTTATCCCCCTTTTTTCAGCAACATCTTGCACAATCAAGGAACACAGACGAGGTTGTTGAATACTGTTCCAAAATAGGAGAAAGAGGAACGTTGAGCGATAAATGTACAAGGAGAGACAGCTATGGCGGATATAGTAACGACAATTCCTCAGGCGCAGCCTGAGCATCCTATAGAACAACGGGGGCAGAATAGCTTTCTGACCTGGCATCGACTGGCGCTGGGAGCAATCACCCTTATCTCTGTCTTCATGAACTTCTACCGACTGGGGCAGAATGGCTTCGGCACATTTTATCCTGCCGCGGTGCGAAGCATGATGGACAACTGGCATAACTTCTTCTTTGCTTCCTATGATCCAGGGGGCTTTGTGACCATCGATAAGCCGCCTGTGGGCTTCTGGTTTGAGGTGCTCAGCGCCAAAATCTTCGGCTTCAACTCCGTCAGCATCCTGTTGCCCGAGGCACTGGCGGGCGTGCTGGCGGTGCTCCTGCTTTATTACCTGGTGCGACGCCACTTTGGGGTGGTAGCTGGCCTGCTGGCGGCTCTGGCTCTGGCGCTCAGTCCGATCAGCATCGTGACCAATCGTAACGATACCATTGATAGCATCCTGGCTTTGACTATACTTGTGGGAGCCTGGGCTGTGCTGCGCGCGGCTGAGACTGGAAAGCTCCGCTGGTTGCTGCTCTCAGCAGCCATAGTAGGCATTGGCTTCAATATTAAAATGATGGAAGCTTATCTGGTCGTCCCTGCCTATGGATTGCTCTACCTGCTGGCCGCCCCCATAAGCATCTGGAAGCGGGTTGGACACCTGGCTTTAGCTGCGTTACTCCTGCTGGTGGTCTCTTTTTCCCGGATAGTGGCAGTGGATCTCACCCCTGCTTCGCAACGACCTTATGTTGATTCCACTCAGGACAACTCGGAGCTTAGCCTTGCTCTTGGCTATAATGGTATTGAGCGTCTCCTCAGTCAATTTGGACGAGGATTTGGGGGAGGAGCGAGAGGCGCGGGTGGAAACACTCCTGCAAATACCTCCAACAGTTCTGGAAACACAAATGGCAACGGAACTCCCTTCACGAACGGAAACGGCGGTTCTACCAATGCCGCAAGGAATGGAACGTCGCGCCAGCCGGGAGGATTTGGCGGTGCAGGCGGGCTCTTTGCTACCGGGAACCCTGGTCCGCTGCGCCTCTTTACCGAACCACTGGGAAGTCAGATAGTCTGGCTCTTGCCACTGGCAATCCTTGGCATGATCGCCCTTGCCTGGCAGCGGCGACCGCGCTTACAGATCGATCGCCAACAGCAATCGCTGCTATTCTGGGGTATGTGGCTGCTCACCATGGGCATCTTCTTTAGCGTCGCGGGCTTCTTCCATCAGTATTACATGACGGAGATGGCTCCGGCCATTGCGGCGCTGTTCGGTATTGGCCTCGTGGTGATGTGGCAGGATTATCGTCGTCCGGGTTGGCGTGGTTGGCTGTTGCCTTTCGCGTTGATCGTCACTGCTGCCGAACAGATATACATTCTCAACAGTTATCCCACGTGGAGCCAGGTGCTGGTCCCAATAATAGCCGTTCTGTGCATCATCGCGGCGGTAATGCTGATTGGTGCTCGCATTGCTCCGCGTATCAAGGTCAAAGCTCCTGGCACTCGCTTCCTTGTGCCAGCACTTTGTGCCGGTATACTGGCGCTGCTACTTGCCCCGACTGTATGGGCGGCCATCCCCGTCACCCAGGGTACGCAAGCAGATCTTCTGCTGGCGGGACCAACGCAGACAGGTGATGGCGGTGGCAACTTCGCGGGTGGACGGGGCGGAAATACCAACACGGACACGGCACTGATCCGCTACCTGGAAGCGAACCAGGGGACGACAAAATTTCTGGTCGCTGTACCCAGTTCAATGACAGCTGACAGCATCATTCTGGCGACAAACAAGCCTGTCATGTCCCTGGGAGGCTTCAGCGGCAGCGATCCCATTCTAACGACCAGTCAGTTGGCAACTCTGGTCAAGAATGGCACGGTTCGCTTCTTCCTGATGAATTCGTTCAATGGCGGAGGCCAGATTCCTTCACAGATTCTTGATCAACTTTCTCCACAGATCAGGGAACGCCTACAGAGCGGGTCCGGTGGTGGATTTGGAGGGTTTGGTGGTCAACAAAGCTCACTCACTACCTGGGTGACGCAGCACTGTAAGACAGTACCAGCGAGCCAATGGCAAACTTCTCCAACGAGCACCGGTTCCGGTGGGTTTGGCTCGGCCAGGGCAAGCCAGTTGTACGATTGCGCCACCACTCATTGATAAACTTCGAGAGTTTGGGTACCTGCCCGCCATCAGGCGGCAGTACCCAAACGCCTGATATATACCTTTTTCTGGAACGGAATCTTTGAATGCTCAAAATACAACATAAGATTGCAGACACGTATTCAGAGGAACAACCCATCTCAGCCTGTTCTACAGAAGCAGAATTGATCTCCACTTATGGCAGTCATGCTCTTGCATTCCTGGGTCTCACCTCCAAGAATGCGCATTTCCTGGCACCCGACGGAGCAGGACTGGTGAACTATCGACTGGCGCGTAAGGTGGCGGTGGTGCCTGGTGATCCGATATGTGCGCCAGAGGAATTTGAGCAGGTAACACGTGATTTCCTTGATTTTTGCGCCTTTCAGCATTGGCGCGTCGCCTTCTATCAAAGCAATCCTGAGCACTTAGCTACCTATCGCAGCCTCAAAATGTGTACATTCAAGATGGGCGAAGAGGCGATGATATACCCGCAAACCTTTACCCTGAGTGGCTCGGCGATGGCCAATGTGCGTACCAGTTGCCGGCGTGCCGAGCGTGAAGGCGTTCGCATCCAGTGGTACGAAGGCATTCCTCCTATAGAGGCAGTGCGGCAGCTTGAGAATGTTTCGAACACCTGGCTGGAACGCAAAGCTGGCAAGAGTGGAGCAGAGATGGGCTTCAGCGTGGGCAGACTTGATGAACTGATGGATAATGCTGAACTGGCTGAGATGATTGCCAGCATTCCCTCGATATCAAGCGGCTCTTGTAACGCTGTTCCACGGTTTGTGACCGCAGTGGCAATAACAAGTTCAGGTCAGGAGTGTGCATTTGTGACCTTTACTCCCATCTATGGTTTTCTAAGGGATGCGGCGAGTGAGACCAGTAACCAGTCAGACAGGCAGGACTGGGGATGGGCGCTCGATTTGATGCGGCGGACACCAGACGCACCACCAGGAGTGATGGAACTGTCACTGGTGCGTGCCATCGAGCGTTTCCGATCATGTGGAGCGCAAGTGGTCAGCCTGGGTCTGGTGGCAATGGCTGACACCAGGCAGGAAATGACCCCTGGAGAGCAGAGGCTTGCCACTTTTCTTACCGACTGTCTGGGTTTCTTAGAGAGCCGTCGTACACTCTTCAGCTTCAAACAGAAATTTAACCCCTGCTGGGAGAGTCGCTATCTCGTTGCCAATACCACGCTTGCCTTGCCGAAAATTGCCCTGGCGCTGCTCCGGTTGCGGAATTATTCAGGAGGGAGATTGGCGAGACTGTTAACGAGAGGAGTACCATTCTGGCTGCGAAGCCCCGGTAAGTAGTGAGTAAGAAGTCCCAGCAGGGAGAGGAGTATCCATTGTCTTTGATGGAGACAAAAGAGGGAAAGACACGAGGAGATTCATCCACCAGAACACAGGATGCTCCTAAGCATCGATTCCAGACATGGCGTAGTATCTCCTGGCAGTTCCTACGCTATTGTCTGGTAGGTGGCGCGAATACAGCTATTGATATATTGGTCCTTAATATCCTTCTATGGTGCTTTCCTACCAATAGCGCGCTGCACCTTATGGCTTACAACTCAATTGCTTATAGCAGTGGCGCATTGAGTAGTTTTTTCTTAAACAAGTACTGGACGTTTCGTTACAAGCAGAGAACGACCGGGCGGCAAGTGACACGCTTTGTCGTCACCCTGTTTTTAGAAGTCCTGTACAGCAATGCTCTGATATGGCTCGCGGGCAAAGCACTGCGGCCCTTGATTGCCAACCCGACTCTCTGGGGCAATGCCTCAAAGCTCATAGCGGTGGCCGGTAGTACGCTTCTCTCGTACATCTTTATGCGTTTCTGGACCTTTGCCAGTGGTTCCCACGACCAATCGAAAAAGCATGAAAGTGGGTAACCCTTTTTACCGTTTGTCTCGTTTACTTCCCATTCCCGATTAGGAGGCCAATGATGCAAGCAGTCAAGCCTACTATTTTGATTCTTACCACCCACACCGGAGGTGGACATCTAAATCTCGCGCAGTCATTGAAGGGCATGCTAGGGCTCTTCCCACAGAATGCGCAACGAGCTTGACGGGGCGCTGAGTACAACTCTTGGGGCAGACAAGAAAGCGGCCCCAGGATTACATTCTATTCGGGTGGAAGACGCCGTTGTAATCCACCTTTCTCGCGGGCCGCTCTAGTGTCCTGCGAAGCCTGACATCCACTTAGGAGATAGTATAAATGTTCTAGAGCCTTCCACGCAAGCAGGGATAAAGTGGTTAGGTCAGCGTCTCGTTGCACATTCCGTGGGAATAGGCGAGGAGTTGGTGGACGTTGGTGTAGACCACGTCACCGGCGACAACGAGACCGATCGACGGCACGTGCAGCACGGTGCTGTTGTCCCCGTCACTATGGCCAGCTTCCACGACTACCATCTTGGCACCGTCGATGGAGAAGCCGTCTGCGGGCACCGTCTTAGCCAGGATTGACGCGTCGGGAATCTGGTCAGGGAACCGCGTTGTCCAGAACTCGTTAGGCACCCCATCCGACGCATTCTGCCGCATCACTTCGAGCGTCCCCTCGGTCGCGTAGACGCTCACGCCTGGGAAGCGCTCTGTCAGCGGCCTGGTGCCGAGCCAGTGATCGCCATGCCCATGCGTGATGTAGATGGACGA
>Ga0207646_10003001_pt1 | contig 19478 bp, 12 predicted proteins | sample KBSK5502metaG_FD_184343 | JGI IMG/M metagenome (GOLD analysis project Ga0207646, IMG submission 184343) | Corn, switchgrass and miscanthus rhizosphere microbial communities from Kellogg Biological Station, Michigan, USA - KBS K5-50-2 metaG... | ecosystem: Host-associated > Plants > Roots >...
ACCGCCAACCGGAATTCACACAGCTCGACCTGGAGATGTCTTTCCCGCGCCAGGAAGATATTTTTCGCGTGATCGAGCAAGTGATGGTGCGCGCCTGCGCTGTGGCTGGAATCAAGGCGGAAGCGCCGTTTCCGCATATGCTGTACAAAGACGTGATTCGCAAGTATGGCAGCGACAAGCCAGATATGCGGTTTGGCATGGAGCTGCGCGAAGTCACGTCATTTTTCCCGCTGGAGGCGAAAGAAAAACTTCAGATCGAAGGAAACGTGTTTGCCCTCGCCGCTCCCGGCGCAGCCGGTTACTCTCGCAAACAGCTTGATGAGCTTACGGAGAAAGCGAAATCGCTCGGTGCGCGCGGAGCTTATTTCGTCAAAGTTGCCGCCGAAGGATTGAATTCTACGGTTGAGAAACTGATCGGTCCGGATAATGTCAAGAAATTGGCCGAGGCTTGCGGGGCCAAGGCTGGCGATTTGGTCGTCGCAATTGCTGCAAAAGAACAAATCAAGGGGACCGAGGCTGCTGCGCTCATTGCGGGACAATTGCGTTTGCAGCTGGGTGAGGCTCTCGGAGTGATCGATAAGTCGCAATGGAAATTTTTGTGGATCACCGGATTTCCGCTGTTTGAATGGAGCGACTCGGATAAAACTTGGGTCAGCGCCCAGCATCCGTTCACGGGAATCGTCGACGAGGATCTTGAGAAGCTCGAAACTGCGCCGTGGGAAGTGCGTTCAAAGGGCTACGACCTCGTTTTGAATGGCTACGAGCTTGGGTCGGGCAGCATTCGAATCCATCGGCAGGACATTCAAGAGCGCCTTTTCAAGGCACTTGGCTTGAGCGAAGAGCAGTTGCGCAAGCGCTTCGGTTTTTTCCTGGACGCGCTGACCTATGGCACGCCGCCACATGGCGGGATTGCGCTTGGCATCGACCGCGTTGTGATGCTGCTTGCCGGGGAAAAATCGATCCGCGAAGTGATTGCTTTCGGAAAAACTACTGCTGCGCAGGATCTCATGGCTGAATCGCCGTCCGAGGTGGACAAGCTTCAGCTGGATCAGCTTGGCATCGCCCTCAAGGAACATCGCAAGGAATAGCAGAGAGCTCGATGAGCCGCATACGCATACTGCCGGAAGCTGTCGCCAACAAGATCGCAGCTGGCGAAGTTGTGGAGCGGCCCGCTTCGGTGGTGAAAGAACTGCTCGAAAACGCGCTGGATGCCGGCGCAAAGACGATTCGCGTCGAGATTGAATCCGGCGGAAAGCGCATGATTCGCGTCATTGACGATGGTCATGGAATGACGCACGACGATGCATTACTTGCTTTCGAGCGCCATGCTACCAGCAAGCTTAAGACAGCCGACGACTTGCTATCGATCTCAACGCTCGGATTTCGCGGAGAGGCGCTGCCTACCATTGCGGCCGTCTCGCGGCTTTTGCTTGAAACCCGCGACGCCGCTGAGGCTGAAGGTACGCGCATAGAATTCGCAAACGGCAAGCTGCTCGGCGTGAAGCCCGCAGGTCTTCCCGCTGGAACGACCATCAGCGTCGCCGATCTTTTTTACTCCGTTCCGGCACGCCGCAAATTTCTGAAATCGGATACCACCGAGCTTGGGCATATCGCCTCGCTCGTGACGCACTACGCGCTCGCAAATCCGGATAAACAATTTGTTCTTTCGACGCCCACGCAGACGATTATCGATTGTCCGCCTTCCGAAAAACTGGCGGATCGCGTGTATCAACTTTTCGGCCGGCAGGCGCTAGATGAACTGGTGGAAATTCCGCCTATCGCCGCTCCCTTTCGCTCAGCCATCACCGAGCAAGCGCTTGATCCGGAAGAAGAAAAGGCAACACTGACGATTTCCGGATTCACGTCGCGGCCGGAAGTTCAGCGGCCAAATCGCAATGGCATCTACATTTTTGTGAACAAGCGGCTTGTTCGCGACCGATTGATCCTGCATGCCATTCATGAGGCTTACCGCAATATTCATCCGCACGCGATCTTTCCCGCCACGCTGCTGTTTCTTGAAATGCCGTACGACGAAGTGGATGTGAACGTACATCCCGCGAAAATCGAGGTGCGTTTCCGGCGGTCGCAGTTTGTCCACGACGCCACGCGAGACGCCATTCGACAGGCGCTGATGAGCGCGCGACCGATCGCGAGCTTCGCGGTCGCCGCGGGCACCGCTGTAGCGGAACAAACCCAGGGCCATCCTTCGAGGTGGACCGGACCTTCCTCGCTCGCTCCCGTCACGCCGGCTCCGATAGGCGTCGGCGTCCCCCGCGCAGTCATTCCCGCGATGGAAGAGATTGACTTCGGAAGCGGCGTTGGCTCCGGTGGCGCCTTCGATCTCTCTTCTGCACCGGTGCGACCAGTTGAAGAGCGTTTTGCTTTCGAACCAGGCTCAGCCTTGAGTGGTGGCGCCTCATCCATCCAGCTTCCAGTTCCAGCGGCTCCGAACTGGGTCGGGAATCTCGCTGGCGCAAATGACGACCTGCCTGCTTCGCTTCCGCATCCCGACCAGATCGCCGACCTCAAGCCGCTGGGCCAGGTCAGCTCCAGCTTTATTATCGCCGTAAACGGTCAGGGACTTTGGATTGTGGATCAGCACGTGGCGCACGAGCGCGTTTTGTTCGAACAGCACCTTGAAGCACGCCGCGCCGGAAAAGTGGAGTCGCAACGGATGCTGATGCCGATAGTGGTGGAACTTTCGCCGCGACAGATTGTCATCTACGAAAAAATTGCCGAGGAACTCTCCGCAAACGGATTTGAAGTCGAACCGATGGGGCCGCGCAGTTTTGCAATTCAGTCCATGCCCGCTGGAATTATTTCCGGTGACGCTGAAAAACTGCTTACAGAAATTCTGGATGGAATCGAGCGCGAAAATGCGGCCATCTCCATCGAGACACTTCAGGCAAAGATTGCCGCATCTACGGCATGTCACGCCGCGATCAAAATAAACATGCCTCTCGATCAAACCAAGATGGAATGGCTGCTCGGCGCATTGGCCAAGACAGATTGCCCGATGAGCTGTCCTCATGGGCGCCCGGTCGTGCTGCGCTATTCCGTCAAAGAAATCGAGCGCGCTTTTCATCGCATCTGAAGTCTCACCCGATTGGCGGGGCAAACGAGTAGCGAGTGCTCTAAGAAGGCTGATAAACTCTTCGAGGCTTTTTCGAATTCAGCCGGAACGGATCACGGACAACAACTTTCTCCTTCGAGGATTTCGTGAGCGAATCGCAAAAAACAGGCGTTGTCTTTGGGCTAGCCAATAAGCGAAGTATTGCGTGGGCCATCGCGCAGAAATTGCAGGAGTCCGGCTGGCGTCTTGCAATTTGCTACCAGAATGAGCGTCTCGAGCAGGAGGCGAAAGATCTGATCGCCGACTTGCCTGGTGCGGAAGGTTTTATGTGCGATGTTTCTTCCGACGAGCAGATCGCGAAACTGTTCGAGGATTTAAAAGGCAAGTACGGGACTCTACAAGGCATCGTTCATAGTGTAGCGTTTGCACCGGCGGAAGAATTGAAGGGCGAATTTGTGAATACGACGCGTGAAGGATTTCGCATTGCGCACGACATCAGCGTGTATTCGCTGGTGGCTGTGTCGCGGGCGGCCGCCCCGTTGATGACGGAAGGCGGCGGCATCGTGACGCTTTCTTATTACGGTGCGGAGAAAGTAGTTCCGCGCTATAACGTAATGGGAGTCGCGAAAGCCGCTCTGGAGGCCAGTGTTCGCTACCTTGCGAACGATTTGGGACCGAAAGGGATTCGCGTCAACGCTATTTCGGCCGGACCGATCAAAACGCTTGCCGCCCGTGGAATCTCAAACCTAAGCGACATGCTCAAAGCTCATGCTGACCGCGCACCGCTGAAGCGCAACGTTGACCCTGCAGAGGTCGGTGGCACAGCTGCGTTTTTGTTGTCGAATGCGGGATCTGGAATCACCGGCGAAACCATTTACGTGGATTGCGGCTACAACATCATGGGCTTTTGAAAAGCACTCCGTGATCATCACCGTACATGACCAAGAAACTCACCATTGCCATTGACGGACCAGCGGGCTCCGGGAAAAGCAGCGTCGCGCGCCTAGTCGCCCAAAAACTCGGATACGTTTATTTGGACAGCGGCGCGATGTATCGTGCGGTTGCGCTGAACGCGTTGCAAAATGGCGGCTTTGCATTGAGTTCGGAATCGGAGCTCGAGGCCTTGGCGCGCGACTCGCGCATCGAACTTCGCCCCGTACCGCTTTCCCTGCGGGATCCATGCATTCACAATCGTGTGCTGCTCGACGGTGTCGATGTCACACAGTCGATTCGCACAAATGAAGTCGCGCAAGCTGCTTCGCGAGTGGCGACGGTTGCCGGGGTTCGCAAGATACTTGTAGCGGAACAGCAACGCGCTGGGGCAGGCGGTGGTGTCGTGATGGAGGGGCGTGATATAGGGACGGTGGTCTTTCCGAATGCCGATCTGAAAATTTTTCTTGAAGCCACACCGGAAGCGCGAGCGGAACGCCGTTGGAAAGAACACCTAGAAAAGGGCGAGCACCTCAAATTGGAGCAGGTTCTTGACGAGGTGCACACACGGGACAAGCGCGACACGGAGAGGCGAGTGTCTCCGCTCGTTCGCGCAGCCGACGCGGTTCTTGTGGACAACACCGCCATGGACGTGGAAGAGACGGCGCGACTAATCGTGCTGCTGGCTCGCGAACGGGAAGCCAAGTTAGGCATAGACACCGGAGTCGTCGCCTGACGCGGCGGAGCGGCACGTGAAAACGTGGCTCGCGCACCAAACGGAACGCTAGGTCTCACTAAGTGCTTCAAAATAAAGATGTAAATTCCGAAACTCGAATTATTTTGGGGTAATCGCAATTTTCGCTTGACAGATTTTGTATTCTCGTTTACTTTGTCGTTACCTCAGTCGCAAGCTGCTGTTTCTCTGCAGTCCTCACTGAGCGTGGAGAGCAATGGATGTTGTCGCATACACAATCTGACCCAATGAATAGATTGGGATGGCTTGGCGGCGATCCATGCTTTTTCGCGCGAGTCTAAGCTAATCCCCACTAAGTCATTTAAATAGAGTTAACTAGCCCGAGGTACATCTCGCGGGATGGTGAAGTTTACGGTTACTTCTGGTTAGGGCCGCAAGGCCTGCGGTTCGAATCCGCTAAGCCCGTAAGCACCAATTCCTCCCGGCTCTGTTGTTGTTTATGACTTGGTGAACAGCTGAGTGTTTCTGTGATGACGCTACGGGTGTGCTTGTTCGAAGGAAACAAGGACATCGAGATGTAACGAAGAATTGAAGAAAAGTTTGTGGCGTGGTGAAGGAACGGGTTACTTCGATCAATCCGATGGTCGTGGGTTCGATTCCCACCGGTTGCGAAAGCTGCCGTAGCTCAGTGGTAGAGCAGCGGAAGAAAAATCCCGGGCCGCTGATTCCCGCCACAACAAAACCGATGTGGTGAAGGTACGCGTTACTTCGGCCAAAAGAGCGCTCTGGGCAACCGGAGAGATGCGGATCAGCCGGGATGGTGCGGAGAAGGGTTACTTCGTCTGTGAAACGACGCGGGACTGTGGTCCCGCTACTCTGCTCGATTTTCCTCCCGGCACGAATTTGCCGAAAGGCGACGGAGTTGGACGTGGTGAAGGACAGGGTTACTTCGCCTGCTACACGGGAGGACGTGGGTTCGAATCCCACCTGGTCCATCGAAACTCTAAAGCAATTTGCTTTAGAGCCAGCGGGCCAGTAGCTCAGAGGTAGAGCACCTAATGCTCCCTGACCGTTTGTTCCCGTCCAGCAGTTTTCGAAAGGAGACGTTGCAGTGAAAAATACAGCTCGCGATCGCGTTATTGTTTTCAACCTGGAAGTTGATCAGGGTCGAACTTCCTAAACTTAGGCACATTCCGACTGCATGGACAGTCTTAGAAAGGGAAAAGCAGTGGGCAGCAATCTGGAAAAGTTTTTCTTCCGAATGGGCGCTCGCGTCAAGATGGTGGAAGTTGCGCCGGTCGCGAGGGGCTGGCGGCGAGTGGACTCTCGTGGCGAGGATCTTGGCGTTGTTCTGGATATTCAACGGGACAAACGAGGATTCTTCTTCGAAGTTCGCACTTTGACCGGCACGAATCGGGAGCTTTTGGTACTCAATGCACAGCCCAGGAAAAAGCATTTGTTATTGCTTAGCCGGCAGTTCGATCAGGCTGGCCAAGTGCAGGCCAAACAGAAGTTCCTGTGTGGCCAGGACGAAGGCCACTGGTTCGTCGCGGCCATTCCCGAGGATGAGCCAGTAAGTACTGTGGCGGGAGCGCAGATCGCACTTAAGCCGGCCGAGGTGCGGCTTCGTGAGGAAGCGCTGGGACTCAGTCGAAAGCATGGTTTCCGGCGCCGAAACGCGGCGTCTGTTCGCCAGGGCGAATGGTTCTTTGTCCCGGCGAAAAATATCGAAGCCGATCCCTTTCGTGTCTTGCGTTACGAACCGTTGTCTCGCGGTAACGGAAGCAAGCCACATTGGGCCGAATTTTGCTACCGCAGCGGCGGCGAAACGGTGTACGTGTCCGGTAAATATCAGCCGGGCTTGACCTCGCTCGAGTACGACGCGTTGCCGGAAAGCGAACGCAAACTTGGCTTCCGAATGATGAAGCGGGATGCGTTGGTTTACGTTCGGGGTGAGATTACCCACCCTGACCACAAGACGATTTGTCTTGAGGGTTGGCATCGCGTTTTGATGAACACCGAGAATCGCTCGATGGCCATGCGCTTTCTGGCGTTTCTCGATTAAACCCGGAGTGAATTGCCCCGGAACAAGGTTCCGGAGCGAAAAGCACCGAGAGAAAGGAGCGACGGTGAAAATGACGAAGATGAACGTATGGAAGCGCATGTTTCCGGCGAAAACACATGAAGGGGCGGTGGCACAGCGGGTCGATCCGCGGCGCGAACTGCGGCGCACGGTGCTCACTTGCCTACTCTGGGAAGACACTTTCTACGAGAAGCGCAACGACATTGCGAAGCGCATTGCGGAACTCGTGGCACGCAACAAGCCCGAGGATGTGGCCGCGCTCGCGCGCGAAGCCCGCGACAGCATGCAGCTTCGTCATGTACCGCTGTTCCTTGTCCGCGAACTTGCGCGGCGCAAAGGCGCAGGCCGTCTCGTGGCGGAAACGATCGAGCACGTGATCCAGCGCGCGGACGAACTCGGTGAGTTCGTCGCGCTCTACTGGAAAGAGCGCAAGGAGCCGCTCTCCGCCGGCGTAAAGCGCGGTCTGGCCGCGGCGTTCACGAAGTTCGACGCCTACCAGCTGGCGAAGTACAACCGCGAAAGCACAGTGAAGCTGCGTGACGTTCTGTTCCTCTGCCACGCCAAGCCGAAAAACGCGGAGCAGGCCGCACTCTGGAAAAAGCTCGTCGAGAACACGCTCGAATCTCCCGACACGTGGGAGGTTGCTCTGTCCGCAGGGAAGGACAAGCGCGAGACCTGGGAGCGGCTGCTGCGCGAAGGAAAGCTTGGTGGGATTGCGGTGCTGCGCAACCTGCGGTTGATGCTGGCCGCGGGCGTTGCGCCGAAGCTGGTTGCGGATCGACTGGAGAAGGGCATCGCCCGCGCTCTGCCGTTCCGCTTCGTCACCGCGGCGCGGCACGCTCCGAAACTCGAGGAAGCAATCGAAAAAGCGATGCTGAAGGGCATCGCGGGACTCGATGTGCTGCCGAAAGCTACGGGGCTGCTCGTTGACGTTTCCGGTTCGATGAACTACCGGCTCGCGAAGAAAGGCGAGACCACGCGGATGGATGCTGCCGCGGGTCTGGCGATTCTTCTTCGTGAAAAGGCGGAGGACTTCAACGTGGCCACGTTCTCCGACGAGTGCGTCGTAATTCCGCCGCGGCGCGGGTTCGCGCTGCGCGACGGAATTGTGAACTCGCAAGCTCACTCCGCAACATACCTGAAGCGTGCACTGACGACGCTGCGGGCAGAGGCGGCTTGGAAAGACGTCGAGCGGCTGATCGTTGTTACTGACGAGCAGTCGCACGACGGAATTCTTCCGGCGTGGACGCGGAAGGCTTACGTGATCAACGTGGCGCCATACAAGAGCGGCATCAGCTATGGAAATGGCTGGATGCACATTGACGGCTGGAGCGAGCGAGTGCTCGACTACATCGCCGCAATCGAAGGCGAGAATGCCGGATAAAACGCGCAGCTACTGCGCTCAATAGCAAAAAGCGCGGGAGGCGAGTGCTCCCGCGCTTTTTGTCTGGAGAATTCGCGATTAAGCTGTCTGCGTTCGCAGATTTCGGGAATGCGTTCCAGGCGATGGATTCATAAGCGAGCGCGCGCGAGGGATCCACGACTTCCTGGGTCGGCTGAACGGTTTCGAGGATTTCCAGTACCACTTTGCCAGGGGAAAGCAGGCCCGGCGCTTGACGGAGGTGCAGTGCAATAAACCGTTGGAACACACTGCCTCTCTTCTATCCGTGGGGAAGCGCGGTGCGATGCATCTGCGCAGCTCGAGAGGAGAGCGAACGAGAGGGGCAAGATTTCAGTACTGATTGCTCAGGCCGGCGTTGACATTGACGCCAGAAATTCTCCGTTGGACTTTGTTTTTGTCAGACGGCTGAGCAAAAGTTCCATCGCTTCCACGGTGGAGAGCGGGCTCAAGACCTTGCGAAGCACCCAAACGCGGCTGAGCTCGTCCGGCGGCAGAAGCAATTCATCTTTTCGGGTGCCGGAGCGCTGAATATCGATAGCGGGGAAGACGCGCTTATCGGCGAGCCTACGGTCGAGATAAATTTCCATGTTGCCGGTGCCCTTAAACTCTTCGAAGATCACGTCGTCCATACGGCTGCCGGTGTCAATCAACGCGGTGGCGATAATGGTAAGCGAGCCGCCTTCTTCCACATTGCGGGCCGCGGCAAAGAAACGCCGGGGACGCTGGAGGGCGTTCGCGTCAATACCGCCAGAGAGAACTTTGCCTGATGGCGGCGTAACAGCATTGTAAGCGCGAGCGAGGCGGGTGATGGAGTCGAGCAGCACAACGACGTCGCGTTTGTGTTCCACGAGCCGCTTGGCTTTCTCAAGCACCATTTCCGCGACCTGGATGTGCCGCTGAGGAGCTTCGTCAAAGGTGGAACTGATGACTTCGCCCTTTACCGTCCGCTGCATATCCGTTACTTCTTCCGGGCGCTCGTCGATGAGCAAAACGATGAGCGCGACCTCGGGATGATTCGTGGTGACGGAGTTGGCGATGGATTGCAGCATCATGGTCTTACCGGTGCGCGGTGGTGCATTGATCAGTCCCCGCTGGCCTTTGCCGATGGGATTCAGCAGATCGAGGACGCGCCCGGTCATGTTTTCCTTGGACGTTTCCATCTTCAGGCGGCCCTGGGGATAAAGCGGCGTCAGGTTGTCAAAGAAAATTTTGTTGCGAGCAACTTCCGGGTCCTCAAAGTTCACCGCTTCGACTTTGATCAGAGCGAAATAGCGCTCACCATCCTTCGGCGGCCGCACCTGGCCCGAAACGGTGTCGCCGGTGCGCAGATCGAACTTGCGAATTTGCGACGGCGAGACGTATATGTCGTCTGGTCCCGGCAAATAGTTGTATTCGGGCGCACGGAGGAACCCGAACCCATCCGGCAGGCATTCGAGCACACCTTCGGAAAAGATCAAGCCGCTCTTTTCGGTTTGCGCGCGGAGGATCTGAAAGATCAACTCCTGCTTGCGCATCCCGCTGGCGCCGGGAACATTGAGTTCCTTGGCGATCTTGGCCAGGTCCGTGATGTTTTTTTCCTTGAGTTCCGCAAGGCTGATGCTGATTTGATTGTTGCTTTCTGCAGTTTCTTTAGCCATATGTCCTTAACTTCGTAGTTTTTGAGTGTTGAAGAGTTCCTGTAACAGAGATTTGGTTCTCGGGATGGATTACCGCTCTGGCGGCGCAGCGACTTATCCCAGGGTTTGCAAGTACAACTTGTTTCTCTAAGGGTTTGTAAAAAAAACCCTTAAACCCTGAAACCCTGCCCGCCAAAATTGGCAAACCGTGCGATTGGCAACTTTCGCGACCCGCGGGGAAATTCCTTGAAGCACCCAAGGTGGGAACCGAGGGCAGTGCGGGAAACGTCAGTTGGTCAAACTCGAGTCTTTCTCAGCGCCGCTCACAAACCCTTCGGCAACCGGTGCAACGGGGGCATGCTCAATGGGCACAATCGGCCGCTCAAGAGCAATCTGCAGCACTTCGTCCATCGTCTCAACCGGGTGCACTGTCAGGCTTGCGAGGATCTCCTGCGGGATGTCCGGCAGGTCCTTCTCATTGTCCTTCGGAAGCAGTATCGTACGCAAGCCCATTCGGTGGGCGGCCAGCAGTTTTTCTTTAACGCCGCCGATTGGCAAAACCTTGCCCCGAAGAGTGATTTCCCCGGTCATGGCCACATCGCAGCGGACGGGAATTCGCGTAAGAGCGCTTACGATGGAAGTGCAGATGGTGATGCCCGCCGACGGGCCATCTTTGGGTATGGCGCCCTCCGGCACGTGCAAGTGAATATCGAGACTTCGGTAGAAATCCTTGGGCAGTCCCATCTGCGCTGAGCGCGAACGAACGTAGCTCATTGCTGCTTGCGCCGACTCCTGCATGACTTCGCCAAGTTTTCCGGTGAGTGTCAGACGCCCTTTGCCTTCCATGAGTGTCGCTTCGGTCGCGAGCACCGAGCCGCCAACTTCAGTCCAGGCAAGGCCAGTCGTAAGTCCGATTTCGTTGTGCTTCTCCAGCCAGAATTCGCGGTACTTCAGAATGCCGAGATACTCGCCCACGTTTGCGGCCGTGATTTCGAGCTTAACGGCGTCAGGGCCGTCAGTGACAACCCTGCGAGCGACCTTGCGCGCGATGTTCTGGATTTCGCGTTCGAGGTTGCGGACACCCGCCTCGTGCGTGTAGTGGCGGATGATGTGCAGCAGGCCGTCATCCTGGAAGGTGAGATTTTCTTCGGTCAGGCCGGTGGCCTCACGGCCGCGCTTTACGAGAAAGCGTTTCGCGATTTCCAGCTTTTCCTGTTCGGTATAGCCCGCCAGGCGCAGAATTTCCATGCGATCCTGCAGAGGTTGCGGAATCGTGTGCAGGACGTTGGCGGTGCAGACGAACATCACCTTGGACAGATCATACTCGACGTCCAGATAATGGTCGGTAAAGGCGTGGTTCAGCTCCGGATCGAGGACTTCCATCAGCGCCGCCGAGGGATCTCCGCGAAAATCGGTCGACATTTTGTCTACTTCGTCGAGAACGAAAATCGGATTCACCGTGCCGGCTTTCTTCATCATTTGAATAATCTGGCCCGGCAACGCGCCGATATAAGTGCGACGATGGCCCCGAATTTCAGCTTCATCGCGCACTCCGCCGAGCGATACGCGCACAAACTTGCGTCCGGTCGCGTGGCCAATCGACATCGCGAGCGAAGTTTTGCCCACGCCGGGAGGGCCGACAAAGCAGAGAATCGATCCCTTTGGATTTTTCACCAATTGCCGCACGGCCAGGAATTCGAGGATGCGGTCCTTGATTTTCTCAAGGCCAAAATGCTCTTTGTTCAGGATTTCTTCCGCGGCTTTGATATCGCGAATCTCTTTCGACCGTTTCTTCCAGGGCACCGCCAGCAGCCAATCCAGATAATTCCGGCTCACCGTGGATTCCGCCGACATCGGTGGCATCAATTCGAGCCGCTTCAGTTCGGTCAGCGCCTTTTCCTGCACTTCCAGAGACATGCCAGCGCTTTCAATTTTTTTCTTCAGCTCGTCAAGTTCACTCTTTTCCCCTCGCCCAAGTTCTTTCTGAATCGCTTTGAGCTTCTCGTTGAGGTAATACTCTTTCTGCGCCCGCTCCATCTGACGCTTTACGCGGGTATTGATGTTGCGATCGACGTTCAGCTTTTCGAGTTCGATCTCGAGAATGTCGCAAATTCGCGTGAGGCGCTCGAGCGGGTCGGTCGTTTCGAGCAGGTCCTGTTTTTCATCCACGGGGAGTTGCAGGTTTGCGGCGATCGTGTCAGAGAGTCGAGCCGGGTCATCGACCCGCGCAGCGGCGATCATCGTATCGTAATTCAGGCTTTGCGAAAGCTTGATGAACTGCTCGTACAGTCCGGTCACCTTCTGCACCAACTGCTCCACCTGAGGGGAAGGCTCTACGCGCGCGCCGAGCAGGCGAACCGTGGCCCGGAAAAATCCTTCGTCGCCGGTAATGGATAGCGCGCGCGCCCGCTCAACGCCCTCTACCAACACCTTGATGTTGCCGTCCGGTAGTTTCACGCTCTGGACGATATTGGCGAGCGTCCCTACTGCGTAGATTTCTTCGGGCTTGGGGTCGTCCACCGAGGCGTCGTGCTGCGTCGACAGAAAGATCTTTTTGTCGCCCGCGAGCGCTTCCTCAAGCGCGCGAACACTGGCCTCTCGTCCCACAATGAACGGTGTCATCTGCTGCGGGAAGATAACCATGTCCCGTACCGGCATCATGGGCACGCGCTTCATTTCTTGTTTTTCGCGGTTGAACATTCGGGCCCTTCGGATCCCCCTGGAACCAGCTCAGAGCGAGCCGGAAAACTGAGTGATACTTCTATCCTCGTCACGACAACGATCGGGCAGGAATCATCCCGCCTTTTCGAGCAGACTCCAATTAATCTCATGTCCGCGAACCATTTCCGCAGTGACCACGAAGTCGCGAACCTTTCGCTGCATGGGCAGGTGATACATCAACTCCAGCATGAGGTCTTCCAGGATCATGCGCAAGCCTCGCGCACCCACCTTGCGCTGAAGAGCCAACTCCGCCACAGTTTCGAGCGCGTCGTCCGTGAATCTCAAACGCACATTTTCAAATTCGAACAGCCGCTGGTACTGCTTCAGAAGCGCATTCTTCGGCTCCGTCAAAATCTTCATTAGCGCGCCCTTGTCGAGATCGTTCATCACGCCGGCGACCGGCAGGCGACCGACAAACTCCGGGATCAGACCGTAACGGATCAAGTCACCGGGTTGAACTTGCTCCAACAGTTCCGTATTGCGCCGCTGCACGGTGGATGGAGTCGTGTCGGTATGGAACCCGAGTGCCCGTGTTCCCGCGCGTTTCTCGATAATCTTCTCCAAGCCCACGAAGGCTCCGCCACAAATGAACAGAATGTTTGTGGTATCCACCGGCGTGAATTCCTGGTGCGGGTGCTTGCGTCCGCCCTGCGGCGGGACATTCGCTACCGTACCTTCCAGAATCTTCAGCAGCGCCTGCTGAACGCCCTCGCCGGAGACATCGCGCGTAATCGAGGGATTTTCATCCTTCTTCGCGATCTTGTCGATCTCGTCGATGTAGATGATGCCTTGCTGCGCTTTCTGCACATCGCCATCAGCGGCTTGCAGCAGCTTCAAAATGATATTTTCGACGTCCTCGCCAACATATCCGGCTTCCGTCAACGTCGTTGCGTCAACGATGGCGAACGGTACTTCCAGCATCCGCGACAGGGTTTGAGCCAGCAAGGTCTTGCCCGTGCCGGTCGGGCCGATCAGCAAAATATTCGATTTGCTCAGTTCGACGTCGCCCGGCTGCTTGTTCAGGAAAATTCGCTTGTAGTGGTTGTAAACCGCAACCGCGAGTTTCTTCTTCGAGCGATCCTGTCCGATTACGTATCCGTCCAAAAACTGCTTGATCTCGGGAGGGCGGGGAAGCCGCTTCGCTGGGGCAGCGGACTGTTCGCGCTTTTCGTCTTCCAGAATGGTTTCGCAAACGCTGACGCACTCATTGCATATATAGGCGCGCGGGTAGTCTGAAGGCGAGCTGATCAGCTTCTCGACCTGCTCCTGCGTTTTATGGCAGAAGGAACACCGCAACGGTTCGTCGGAGTTGTACTTTTGTTTCACGGTGTGAAGGCCTCCGCTCCGCCATCGTTGCGGTGGAGCACTTCTAGTTCATTCTAGGCCGAAATTGTCTCCATGCCAAAAACAATCCGCAACCGATACTAACTTTTTGGAACGCCCTTCGGAAGAATTCAAAAGCTTCAAATTCACCATTCCGAACGAGGCGAAAAATCATTTTACGACGACTGGTTACCGGTGCTTAAAGATAATCTCATCGATCATCCCGTATTCCTTTGCCTGATCGGGATTCATGATGTAGTCGCGTTCGACGTCCTTTTCGATTTTTTCGACCGGCTGGCCGCTGTGTTTCGACAAAATCTGATTGATCGTCGTGCGCATCCGCAAAATCTCTTTTGCGTGCAGATCGATGTCTGTAGCCTGCCCGCCCAGACCCGACATCCAGGGCTGGTGAATCAGCACCCGCGCGTTTGGCAGCGCAAATCGTTTCTTGGGCGCACCGCCGGCCAGCAGAACGGCAGCGATTGAAGCAGCTTGGCCCACGCAAGTTGTGACCACGTCCGGCTTCACAAACTGCATCGTGTCATAAATCGCAAATCCTGCGGTAATCGAGCCGCCCGGAGAATTGATATACAGCTGAATATCTCTTTCCGGATCTTCCGCTTGCAAAAACAGCATCTGTGCGGTCGCCAGGTTAGCTACGTGATCGTCAATTGGCGTTCCGATAAAAATAATATGTTCCTTGAGCAGTCGCGAATAGATGTCGTACGCGCGTTCGCCACGGCTGGTCTGCTCTACCACCATCGGTATAAGCGTCGTGCCGCGATATACGGGTTCGTCGTGATTTCTCATTTTTCTCGAGTGTCCGTGATTTCTGGAAGTGGATTGGTAAGGCGGCCACAGGCCAGTTGACCGCTTCGCGGTCACTCTTCAATTGCCTGCTGCTGCAGCCGCAGTACGAACATTGGCATTTTGCGCTAGCCAATCGAGAGTTTTGTCGCTCCGCAGCTTAGCTCTCATCCTATCCAGCGCTCCCTGCTTTGTCAAACGCGCGCGAATTGCCTCTACCGATTCGCCACTATGGCTCGCGAGATGCTCCAGTTCGTGCTGGACTTCCTCTTCGGTTACGTCGATCTTTTCCACGGAAGCGATGCGGTCGATGATCAATTCAGCTTTCACGTCATCCTTTGCGCGATCGGCTTGTCGGCCGCGCAAAGCTGCCCAGTCCAGATTCACGGCTCGCGGATCCACTCCTTGCTGCGCGAGTGATCTAACGACCCGCTCGAGCCGCACATCCATTTGCTGCTGGACGAGCGAATCGGGAACAGGAAAGTCGTGCAGCTTCACCAGCTCACCGATAACTCGTTCTCGCTGCAGATCCTTTTGCCGGTGATCCCTCTGATGCTCCAGACTCTCGCGAATCTTGGTTTTCAGTTCGTCGAGCGTTGTAGCGTCGCTCACGTCTTTCGCAAAGTCGTCGTTCAGCTCGGGAAGTTTCTTTGTTTTGATGCCGGTGACGTCCGCGGAGTAATGGAATTTCTTTCCCGCGAGCTTCTCATCCGGATAGTCGGCCGGATAGTCAACGTCAAATTCCTTGTGATCTCCGATGTTCGCGCCACGCAAGTTCTCGTTGAACGGCTCCATGGTCTCTTCGGCGCCGACGTGACAGAGCACGCTGTCTGCCTGTAGCGGCTCGCCGCCGTCCTGCGGGGTTCCGATCAGCTTCAATTGTGCAAAGTCACCGTTTTCCACGGGTCGCCCTTCTGCGGGAGCAAATGCCGCCGCCCGTTCCCGAGTCTCCTCAAGCGCTTTGTTTACGTCTTCATCCGTGACGTCCATCGCGGGCATTTCGATCTCGAGACCCTTGTACGAACCCAACTCAAAGTCCGGCAAAACGTCGAAGACTGCGCGGAACTTCAGCGGTTGGCCTTCATTAAAGTCCAGTTTGTCAACCTGGGGCTGCGACACAGGATTCAATTTCTGCTCTGCGACGGCCTTTTCCACTTTTTCCGGTACCAGCGACTGCAGCACTTCGCCCTTGATGTCTTCCGCGAACCGCCGTTTGATCAGTGCCACTGGCGCCTTCCCAGGACGGAACCCAGGAACCCGCGCAACGCGCGCAATCTCTTTCGCCACGCGTTCTGTTGCCTTCGTTACGTCTTCGGCGGGAATCTCCAGTTCCAGCTCACGCCGGCAAGTTGCTTCAGCCATGCCACATTCCTCATTTCTATCGGATGGTTCTGTTCAGGGCAAATCAGGTAAGACGCGGGAAGTTACCCTGCAAATCGAAGTACAAGTATAAGTTACGCTGCAGACTCGGTCAATTCATAGCCGTCCATTCGCTATCTTTACGAACTCCGCCGAATTTGCAAATCGTACCTGAGAAGGCGGCATTTTTGGTTACACTGACTCGTTCCTAGGAGAGCGCGTCTTGAAAAATTCTGCGGTCCTGCTCGTTCAGTGTCCCGATCAAAAAGGTCTCGACGCCGCGATTGCCGATTTTATCTTTCAGCACGACGGCAACATTCTGCATTTTGAACAGCATCAGGCTGGCGAGGAGCGCTTCTATCTTGCTCGCGTGGAATGGGACCTGAGCGGATTCCAGGTGCCACTGGACCAATTTCCGGAGAAATTCACACCAGTAGCAAAAAAGTTCGGAATGCATTGGGGCGTTGCTCTGACTAGTTATCGCCCCCGCGTGGCGGTTTTCGTCTCCAAGTACGATCATTGCCTGGTCGACCTGCTCTACCGGCAGCGCAACGGCGAGCTGGCTTGCGAAATTCCGCTCATTATCAGCAACCATGAAGACGTGCGGCGCCACGCCGACTTTCATGGTGTTCCTTACCACGTCATTGCAGTCTCAAAAGGCACGAAAAGAGAAGCGGAAGTCGCTCAACAGCGGCTGCTTAGCGAACACAGGATCGATTTGATCGTGCTTGCCCGCTACATGCAAATCCTCTCACCAGAGTTCATTGCAAATTTCCCGCAGCGCATCATCAACATTCACCACTCGTTCTTGCCCGCGTTCATTGGCGCCAAGCCGCACCAGCAAGCCTATGACCGTGGCGTAAAAATTCTCGGCGCGACGGCACACTACGTTACGGAGGTTCTCGACGACGGACCCATCATCGAGCAGGGCGTGGTGCGCATCTCACACAAAGACGACTTGGATGACCTGGTAGAAAAAGGCAGGGACCTCGAAAAGGTCGTGCTTTCTCGTGCCGTTCGCTGGCACATCGAGAATCGTATTTTGCTTTATGCAAACAAAACCGTGATTTTTGAGTAGTCTTTCTTCGAAAACCGCGGGTTTGGCTAGTCTGCCGCGGCGTTTTCGGTTTGCTGCGTTCCTCGCGTAAGATCCGCGTGCAGCAAGCGATGAAATAAGTGTTCACCTGCTTCGCGGCGCACAGATAGGCGCCCCGCCAAGTACGCACGCGACGCCAGGCCCCTCTGCACGGCATCGCAAATCGCCATGTCTTCATCCTGTACGACTTCACTCACGCGAATGCTTTGGCGATTCCGCTCTTCCGCCGCCGCGCTTGTGTCACCAAAATAGTAGTCAAACACCACGGCACACTTGTCCACTGCGAGAGGCAGGACAAGATTTGTGTCCATCACACCTTCATACGCATTGATCATGAAATTTGGGTACAGCCAGAGATAGAACGCTCGACCGAACCGCGTGTTCGCTACACTCGCTTCACTGCCTGAATCGGAGGACAGCGGGCTCGACTGCAAACAGGCCCGATCGAAATTTTCAATCGTATAGCTGGTGTATTCGATCACGCTGCTCAGGCCTTTATGCGCGTGCGGCACGTGGTACCCGCCGTCCAGATAGTTGTCCACATACACTTTCCAGTTGCAGTTGAGTGTGTATACACGGCGATCGAGAAACTTCAACTTTTCGGTTAGCCGAAGGGGCGCAACAAGGTCCGGTACGCTGGCCAAAAAATCCCTCAGCGATACGGCCGAGCCATCGAGATTCACAAAAACAAAATTTTCCCAGGTGTCCACCGCGATTGGTACCAACCCATTTTTCGTGCGGTCGAAATCGCAAACCCCCTCAAATTCCACCATGCCCTTTAGCGTGCCATCATTTCCGTACGTCCAGCCGTGGTACGGGCAGCGAAATTGTTTTGCGCAACCCTGCACCTCCGTCACAACTGCGGCAGCGTGGTGCCGGCACACGTTGTAAAATGCGCGCAATACGCCATCCTCTCCCCGCACAACCACGATTGGTTCATCGCCAAGTTCGACGGTGAAGTACTGGCCATTCTCGCGAACCTGATCAACGCGTCCGGCAACCTGCCAGGTGTGCGCAAACACCCTCTCATTTTCGAGCCGCGCGATCCGCGGATCGAAATACCACGGCGACGGAATTGTCGATGCCTTCTCGAGTGGATTCTCGGGCCGATAAAGGCTTAGGAGTGAGTCGACACTGCGCTCCATGCTGGCTCCTTTGAGTTGTTGCACGCCGGATCTGCCGCCAATCGCAACAAGTCAGAAGTTTCTGCGGCAATTTAATCGTGAATAAAGGGAATTGAAAAGAGGAAAGACTCCAGGCCCGCGCAGGCAGTCCAACGAGCACGGTCTCACCGGCAAGCGTCAAGAGATGGTGCGGGAGAGAGGACTTGAACCTCCACGGTTTTTAGGCCACAAGATCCTAAGTCTTGCGCGTCTGCCAGTTCCGCCACTCCCGCACTGTTGAGTACAATACTGAATTCTAGCATGTTCCGCTTCTTGAGGATTTTCTGCAACTTGCTCCACTTTAACCAAACTCTGGCTTATCTCGAGTTTTTTCGCGGCGTCCGCAAGATCGCGCTCGCTGACGATGTTGTAGCGGTCGAAAACTGCGCGGGTTTTATGTCCGCTAATCTTCATGCAAACCACTTCGGGGATGCCGGCGCGAATCATTCCCCGCACGGCAGAGCGGCGCAGGTCGTGAAACAACAACCCTTCACACTTGGCGGCCTTTGTTACCGCTTCCCATGTTCCGCGAAAATCCGCTACAGGTACGCGCTTTCCGGATAACTCCGTGCGCGTGAAAACCGATTCCTCGGCATTCTTGCCGGAAATGCAGACGGCTAGAAGCTTGCGCGTTTCTTCGGTTAGGTTCACTTGGCGCGGCTCCCCGTTTTTCGATGTCCGCAGCCGGACGGATCCGCCGAGTATGTCAACATCCGAGACTTTCAGGGTGAGCAATTCGGCTTTGCGAAATCCGAAATTGTAGGCCAGCGCCAACATTGCCCGCATGTAAGGCTCTTCACATTTTGTGAGCAAATCGCGGTACTGCTTTTCCTCAACAAATCCTTGCCGACCTTTCGGCTCTGGCAAGCGGGTGAAATGAAGTTTTTCAGCAACACGGCGTGGCGTCTGTTCATAGCCAAGTGTGAAAGCGCACGATAGCACGGCCAGCTCGCGGTTAATCGTTCCATTGGCCGCGCCTTCCTTCCTCCGGAAGGATTGATACTCCATGATCGCGGCGGAGGCCAGCGCGTCAGTAGCTTTCATCTTTCCGAAAAACGGGAGCAGCCGTTTCCAGCAACGTGCGGCCCATTCTTGGGTTGCTTCATTCTTCTGCGCTAACTCCCAGGCTTTCGTCATGCTGTCGGCGAGAATTTGAACAGTCACTTTTTTGCAATCAACGGCCTTGCCGGAGGATACCTCGCTGACGCGTG
>Ga0207646_10003002_pt1 | contig 19468 bp, 14 predicted proteins | sample KBSK5502metaG_FD_184343 | JGI IMG/M metagenome (GOLD analysis project Ga0207646, IMG submission 184343) | Corn, switchgrass and miscanthus rhizosphere microbial communities from Kellogg Biological Station, Michigan, USA - KBS K5-50-2 metaG... | ecosystem: Host-associated > Plants > Roots >...
CCAGCAACTTCCCCATCGAGCGAGAATTCCGTGGAGCAACTGATAGGCGCAGAACAGGGAGACGAGCAAGACCACGGCGAAAAAAAGAAAGCCGTTCCGGATGTGATTGAGGACGTAGTGTCCGGCTTCGTGGCCAAAAATAAAAAGTGCTTCTTGCGGAGTCATCTTCCGAAGCACGTTATCGTAAATAACCACGCGTTTTGAAGCGCCAAAGCCAGTCACGTAGGCGTTGATAGCGTTCGTTTTGATACTGGCATTCATCAGGAACATCCGCTCGCGAGGAATTTGCAATCCGGCACGCTGCGTGAGTTTCTGCAAGTCAGTGCTGAATTCAGGATGCTGAACAGCGAGCGGCTCGAATTTGTAAAACAGCGGATCGATGATGACCGGCTCAAGGATAAAGACGCCGAGGATTATTGGTAGCGCGGCAAGCCAGAAGTAGAACCACCATCGTTGCGGGCTTTTGCGGATGACCAAAAAGAGAATCAGGCCCAGCAAGGTGAGAAAGGCGAGATCGATCAGTTCGGCTTTGCAGCGGTCGAAAAGCCACGAGCCCCAGCGTTGCACCGACTGTTCGTAGTGAAGCGAAAGCGCGTGCCAGGCAATACCGACCGGAAGATCGGCAAGATCAATAAGAAAGCCTAGAGTGGGGATGAAGAGAAGTCCTTGAAGAAAGCGGTTTTCCGTGGTGTGCTGCGCAAAATCACGAATGTGAGCCACAAGACCAAAACGAAGCGCGAGAATAAGCACGGCAAATCCGATGAAGACGGAAAGAAAGTAAAGCGTGTAACCGGCGCGGGAGTAGGCCACGGCCTTCTCGTAGCGATCGTGGGAAAGCGTGTACCGTTCCGTTTCGTTCAGAGCGGCAGGCGCAGGCGCTTTAGCGGGAGGTTCGATTTGCTGCGGTCCCGGAGTACGAACCGTGGGAGTTTCTTGAACCGGAAAGGCGGGCGACGCAAGAACGCCGGGCGTCAGCCACAAACAAACGATAAACAACGCATGGGTTATGCGTTGGCGCGGCATTCGTCCCCCACTGTTTCGATTGATGAAACGCCACGCGAGACCACCAAGCGACGCGGGCGACGCGAGTATGCAGTACATCCGGCTTCACCTGCAACCTTCCACAGTCCGCGCGCGTGATGCCGGGCGGCGAGGCTCTTTAGTTAGATGGCCGCGGGACAAGGAAGGAAAGCACGAGATAGAAACAATTAAGGTGTGGTAACGGGATATTCAGTCTTAAGGCAATAATTTCGTACGGCGCCCGATGTGGCAAGACTTGCGTGCACGATGGAAGTCCAACGCTCGAGACGATGATGATGATAGCGGTGAAACAGGTAAGAGACTCCTATGGACACAGCCGTACCGGCTGCCTCGATGGCGGCGAAGGCGGCGTGATTGTCGACGATGTCGTTGGTCAGAAATGCTTCGTAGCGGCCACGACGGCGGAAGTTCAAGGTAGATGAGTAGTCCAGTGCACGCGAAGCTCCGACGGCGGCAAACAGGAAACTGTTCTTGCGATCCCAGAAGCGATGTTCGGGGGCCGGCAATTTTACATTGACGTTGCTGCCGCCTGAGTTCGCTGGACCTTTAGACGGATTACCAGAAGATTGCGCGCTCGAGACACGAAAAAAAAGCTCGTTCGTGCATGGAGTGGAATCAGTCAACGGGTAAGCAGCCAGATTCGCCGGCAAGACGAGCGAAGAGGCCAAGCTGACGCCTGCGATTTTGCAACTCCGGACCTTGATAATTGCGCGGGTTCGCGTTTGCGGTTCGGCAGAAGCGCCGGCAGCGCCGAGAAACGTGAAACCAAGCATGATACTTAGAGTGCGCGCAAAAACTGGCTTTGCCTGACTGGTCGGCGAAAAGCGGAACGGTTGCGCTTTGTGTGCTGAAGCGAAGGTAGATAATTGCAAAGGGTCGAAGTCTCGTTTTAAATCGCGCGCGATTTTCTATTTTAGGGCAAGCGGTCGGGGCAGTGCACCTATTATCGCGACGAGCCGACACTTGCGGCACCAGCATCCGTGCGGTAGCGCTCAACGCCAGGCGCGTGTTCAGTTCCCCTCGGCGGAGATATACTTGCCGGATCCAGGAGTGCATCCAGGGTGGTCGGATATTTTTTCGGTGCGATCGATGCGGACCGAGTGATGTTCACCTATGGACGCGACATCCGGCTTTTCGCGGAACAGAAAGGCGAGCCGCTAAACTACTTCATTTATCCCTATGCGGAGTCAAACGGCCAGGCGATAAAGGGACTGCAAACGCACTTTGCGTTTCGTGACTTGGAGCCTCCGCGCGAGGTGGGAACAGGGCATTGAGAGGCTTTTGGGCCGACCGGGCCGCTCAAACGGTCCAGTCGTAATTGATTCGTCGCACTGCAAAGGTCCGAATATTGCGCGTGCCGCGTCCGCGGCGTATGTTTGCTTACAGGTCCCCAAAGGAAGAAACCTATGTTGACGCGGAAATGCCACTATCGTTTTGTCACTCTCTTGCTAGCGTGTGTGTTTTTGACCGGATTGTCCGGCGCGGCGTTGGCGCAATCCCAAAACGATTCGGCGCCGTCGGTGGCAGAAGCCGCGCGGCGAGCCCGCGAACAGAAGAAAACTGCTGCAAAGCCTGTTCGGACCCTCACGAATGACGATTTGCCGGCGGCACCCGTGTCTGGTGCGAACGCCGCAGAAGCGCAGGTCAATACAGCAAAAGCCGAGGACAACGCTGCGGCGACGAGCGATACGAACCAAGCGCAAGCCGCTCCAGTGAACGATGAGAAGACCAAGGAGAAGAACGCGGAAAACGCTGCGGCGTTGGAACACGCCAAGAAGGAATTGGCGCAAGCAGAACACGAGTTGGATGTGACGCAACGAAAGGCAGCGCTTGATAGCGATGCCTATTATTCGAAGCCCGATTTCGCCAATGACAAGGATGGCAAGGCGAATCTGGATGCTGAGGCGCAACAGATCAGCGACAAGAAACAAGCTGTGGAGGCGCTGAAGGCTCGTGTTGCTGAGTTGCAAGCGTTGGTCGGCGAAGCACCTTCTTTAGAGCCTGACAAGAATCCGCCGAACAACTAGACCCCAACAAACTCGCCAAAGATTATTTCGGTTTGAGCACTGGCTTATTTGGGCTCAAGCACAAGGGGTAGCCCGATCTTCGGGTTGCCGATCACCACGATTTTCGTGTTCGAGCTGAGTGCAAGCTTTTCGGTGGCTTCAATTCCTTTCCACTCCAAAAGCTGCGGGCTGATCCCCTGAGCGACAATTTTCTGAAAATCCGCGATGCCCTGGGCTTCGATGCGCTTGCGTTCGGCCTCTTGCTTTTCCTTTTGAAGAATAAAACTCATGCGGAGAGCGTCCTGTTCGGCCTGCTGTTTGGCTTCGATTGAGCCTTTCAGCATGGCTGGGAGCTGCACGTCGCGTAGAAGAACCGCTTCGACGATGACGCCGCGCGCGGCAAGTTGTGTCGTCAACTCGTCCTGGATCTGTTGCTGAACGAGTTCGCGCGCATTGGTGTAAAGGGCGTTCGCGGTATGAGACGACGTAGATGCGCGAATCGCTGCTCGGAGAGTGGGCTCAACGATCTTTTCCGCATAGTTCTCTCCAACCGTCTGAAAAACTTGCGCCGCTTTGCTCCGGTCAAGACGGAAAAGCAGAGACGTATCAAGAGCGAGGATCAGCCCTTCATTCGACGGAACGTTTGCGCTTTCCTTGACCGACTGGGTCTGGACGGAAAGTTTCTTGACCGTCTTAAGCGGATTGATCAAATGGATGCCTTCGCCGAGTACGTCACCGGTGACTCTGCCGAAGAGGGTCAAGACACCGACATTGCCGGTGGGAATGGAAGTGGTGCTCGCGAACAGCAGGATCAATACGAGAATTGCGCCGAGGATACGCAGGAACCGATTCCTGAGGTTTCCAAAATTCGGCATGGCGCGAAGCGAACCACCCAAATCGAAGTCACCACGTCCGGTAGTAGTCATGAAGTTTCTCCGTCCCCAGCTGGGTAGAACCGAGTTTCATTGATTTGCTCTAGGTTGCTCTCATCATCTGATACATCGGACGGCGCAGTGAAACTTCGCGCGATGACGATGGGAATTGGTCAATCCCTGACCGCAACCGCGGCCTTGGAAGCTCCGGGAGGAAATCCACACATCTGCAACCGCACCCCTATATCTTGTGTGGTTTGTTCTTGACACCACCGGTTTCTCGCATCACAATCCGGCATCTTTGCTGCTTCGGACGCCAGCGAGTAGGGCTTCGCCATCAGCGTCCACTGGGGGAAGCAACATGCAATATTTGCCGGGATGGACTGTGCAGTGCATTAATCAGGAGTGTTCGGCGAGAGGACATTGGCTCCGGGCGCATCTCTCCGGACCGAATGCCGGGCTGGAGTTCTGCCCGAGCTGCGGGAGTTCTCTGCAAGCGGTGCCGCCGCCAATTGGTCCCCGGCTCCGTATGAGGCCGCGTTCCCTGGCCGCGAGGCCCCCGTTGCGACCCAGACCTCATTAGATTTTTCGTTAGCGTCGCGCCCTAATAAAAAAGGCCGGAGGCGGTTGCCTCCGGTCTTTTTGTTTTTGTGAGATTTCTGGCGAGCCTCTCGGCTTCGCCAAGTCAACTTTCGATGAGTCCCTTCTCCAGCATTTCTTCGTCGCTAAGCCAGAGGTCCGGAATATTTGCAGAGCCGAGCCGAAGAATGTCCTCGAGCGCGCCGCGGACTTCGTTTAGGCGAAAATCCACGCCCATGCGGTCCAGAAGGTCGAGCAATGGCTGAGCACCTTCAGCGAGAAGGGGCTTCGCGCTTGCGCCGCCTCCGTCCAGCCGGTGATAGGTGAGTACGTAGACTGCACGCGGACCTGTACCGTAGCGGACGATGTGAAGAAATCCTCTTGTGTGTGCAACGTTTGCTTCTGGCGAAAAGGCTGGGCGGGGTGCGGAAGCGCTCATCGAGTCTCTCGCTCGAATTTTATATCAGGGTTTGCGACCGCCAACCCTGAAGCCCGCTTTAGGTCAGGGTGCGTAAGCACAAGGTGTTTTTCTAAGGGTCTGTAAAACAAACCCTTAAATCCTGAGACCCGTTCGCGCCGCATCCTTAGCTGCACCCGCTGGTGCTGCCGCAGTTTTCGCATTTGTAGCAGGCTCCGTTGGGCACCATCAACATTCCGCACTCGCTGCAGGTTGGCGCTCCTTCGTGAGCGTTGCTTGGAGTTCTCGACCCAGCCGGTTCCGTCGGCTTGATCGCCGGCGGCATTGCCAGATTCGTTTGCAAGGGTGCGGCGGCAATTCCTTCAAGCGCCGCGCCGTTGAGCTTCAGGTAGTCTGATGAGATGAAACGGCCGCCAAGCCAGCGTGCAATGTAATCGAGCACTGAAGATACGAAACGAATGTTTGCATTGGCGGTGATGCCGCTTGGTTCGAAGCGGGTATTCAGGAGCTTGTCCACGAACACCTTGAGCGGCACGCCATATTGCAGGCCGATCGAGATGGTAAGCGCCAAACCGTCCATTACACCGGAAAGCGTAGAGCCTTCCTTGGACATCTTGATAAAGACCTCGCCCGGACGGTTGTCTTCGTAGAGGCCAACGGTGATGTAGCCTTCGTGGCCGCCGACGCTGAACTTGTGGGTAACGGACGCCCGTTCCGCCGGCATCTTTTCGCGCTGGGCGCGTGCGAAGAGTTCGCGCTGCATTGGTTCCAGAACCGCCGCCACAGCAGCCGCCGCGGATTTTTCTTCCCTTTTGTTGCCGCCTGCATTGAGAGGCTGCGACTTCTTGGAATTATCGCGGTAGATCGCTACTGCTTTGAGCCCGAGCTTCCACGACTCCATGTACGCGTCCATGATGTCTTCGATCGTGGATTCCTCTGGCATGTTGATGGTTTTCGAGATCGCGCCAGAAAGGAACGGCTGCGCTGCCGCCATCATTTTGACGTGACCGGTCCAGGTGATCGAACGCCCTCCACCTGGTGGCGCGAGCGAGCAATCGAAAACCGGCAGGTGCTCTGGCTTGAAATGCGGCGCGCCATCCACCTTGCCGTGGCCATCGATGTAGGAAATGATTTCACTGGTTTGATCGGGCATGTAGCCGAGTTTCGTCAGCGCCTGCGGAACGGTGTTGTTCACGATCTTGATCAGGCCACCGCCAACCAGCTTCTTATATTTGACAAGAGCCAGATCAGGTTCGATGCCTGTCGTGTCGCAATCCATCATGAAGCCGATGGTGCCGGTCGGAGCGAGCACGGTGACTTGAGAATTCTTGAAGCCGTACTTTTCGCCGAGATCCAACGCGTCATTCCAAGACTCCTGCGCTGCCAGGAAAAGCTCCGGTTGCACATGATCTGGATTGATACCGCGCATGGAATCGCGGTGCATACGGATGACATCGAGCATCGCTTCGCGATTCACTGCGTATCCGGGGAAGGGTCCCATTCTTTCTGCGACCCGTGCAGACTGAGCGTAAGCTTCACCGCACATCAGCGCGGTGACAGCTCCGGCAACGTCGCGGCCTTCGTTCGAATCGTACGGCAACGCCATGGACATGAGCAGCGCGCCGAGGTTGGCGTAGCCCAAGCCGAGCGGCCGGAAATTGTGCGAGTTTTCGGCAATCTTCGGCGTGGGGTAGCTGGCGAAGTCGACAAGGATTTCCTGCGCGGTGATGGTCACGTCGACCGCGTGCTTATAGGCCTCAACGTCAAACTGGCCGTTGGAATCGACATACTTTATCAAATTCAGCGAAGCGAGATTGCAAGCCGTGTCATCCAGGAACATGTATTCCGAGCACGGATTGCTGGCGTTAATGCGAGCGGTGGTCTTGCAAGTATGCCAACGATTCACCGTCGTGTCGTATTGCATGCCGGGGTCGCCGCAATGCCAGGTGGATTCGGCCATCTTATAGAGCAGGTCACGCGCGCGGAGTTTATCAGCCGGCTGGCCGTCGGTCACGTTCTTGGTCCACCAGTCTTTATCCTGCTCAACTGCGCGCATAAAGTCGTCCGTCACGCGCACAGAGTGGTTCGCATTCTGAAAAAAGATCGAGGTGTAGGCTTCACCGTCGATCGCGGAATCGTAGCCGGCGCGAATCAGCGCGTGTGCTTTCGTTTCTTCCTTATATTTGCATTCAATGAATTCAACGATATCCGGATGGTCCACGTTCAGAATGACCATCTTGGCCGCGCGACGCGTCTTGCCGCCACTCTTGATGACGCCCGCGAAGGCGTCGAAACCCTTCATGAAGCTCACCGGACCGGACGCGATGCCTCCGCCGGAAAGAGTTTCCTTACTGCCGCGCAATGAGGAAAAATTGGTGCCTGTGCCGGAACCCCACTTGAAGAGCATGCCCTCGGTACGGGTCAGACCCATGATCGATTCCATGTTGTCGTGGACAGAGTTGATAAAGCACGCGGAGCACTGAGGCTTTGCTTGAACACCGACGTTGAACCACACCGGCGAATTGAAGCTCATCTTCTGTTCGACGAGGAGGTGGGTCAATTCGTCCTTGAAAGCATCGCGTGACACGCTGTCGGCGAAGTAGCCGCCTTCCGTGCCCCAGCGGACAATCGTATTCACGACGCGGCCGATTAGCTGGCGCACGGAGCCCTCACGCTCCGGGCTGCCGGGTTTGCCGTGGAAATATTTGCTGGCGACAATGTTCGTCGCCGTTTGCGACCAATTCTTTGGAACTTCGACGTCTTCCTGGCGGAAAATGGTAACGCCCTTCTCGTTGCCGATCAGAGCGGTGCGCTTTTCCCATTCGACTGCGTCGAATGGCGAAATCTTTCCGTCGGTGAAGAAGCGGCTGAAGTTCAATCCCGTCGGAGTGCCTTGTGTATCGGGCGCGCCTGCTTCAACTGATTTGCCATGTAATACCGGCTTCACCGTAGCCATCCTGTTCCTCCAAGCGCCGGGTCCCCGTTTTCTCGAAGGAACCCTTCTATTTTACTCCTCTGCGGTTGCAGAGGTCATGCGCGTTCGACTTCAAGTAAAGACTTCAAATTCGTATGATTCGTTGTCCCGTGGAAGCCGCCGGCATTCGCAATGATTTCGCAGCACGAAAAACGGCGCCAGGTCTGGCGTCCGCAAACGAAAATGACCTGCCATCGGCCGTCGATCGAGCTGAGCCTCATAGCAAGCCTGCCACTTCGCGCTAACGAAGCGCGGAGCAGTTACTTCGCGCTGGATTGTTTTGCGAAAAACCCGGCAAGTCTCGTGGATTAGACCGAACTAAGTCACCCTCGACTGGGTTCGTCTGGCGCTTCCACGATCCCCCGAATCTGGATTTGCAGTATCAATGCAGGGAAAAATCCTGTCAAGGGAAAAACGCAAAATGTGGATGAGTTTTTAACGATGCGCCCATATCTTGTGGTGCATATTCTAAAGGCCACACAGCGATCGCCCCAAATCGTTCTTGGATTTTTTTGAATTTCTCTCGTAAGCCACTCAGCGAAAGCCGCTTAGGTAATTTTGCGCGAGAAAATGTTCGGAGAACCATGCGCTAGCTTTTTTCGGGGAGCAAAGTCCTGCCTAGCTTACAGGCTGTTGAAAAAATTTCCTCTGGCTTCAGCAAAAATTCATCGCACCGTGCGGAACCGTACGCGGCGAAGAAGATTTGCACCAGAGATGAAAACTTTCAAATTGATTTCATTGCGTGTCACCCGAATTTGCCACTTTCTTTCGCCGTCAACCGGAGCTAAGCTTTTTGCATCCAAATATCATATGAGCAGATTTTATTCACCGCTGTTGTCTCTCCTCTTTCTGGCCACTGCTGCGCTCGCGCAGCAGCCTCGATCGTCTTCAGCACTTCCGTCGTCGCCCGGTGCGCAGTCGGTAGTGCGCTCGGCGTACGGGGAAAAACTTAGACTCACTGGTCTCCCTAACGGCGGACGCATTAACGAATTTCTGTATCGCGGAGCTCAGCCACACATCGAGGGAATAGCAGAGCTAAAAAAACTGGGGATCACCACGATCGTCGATCTGCGCGGCGAGGATTCGGGCAGAAGAGAATCAGAGAGAGAGCAAGCCGAGGCTCTCGGGATCCAATTCGTAAGTATTCCCGTCAGTGGCTGGTCTCCGCCGAGCAATGATCAGGTGGCGCAATTTCTATCTCTGTTCCGCAACAATCCTAAGGAAAAGATTTTTGTGCATTGCCGTTTCGGCGACGATCGCACCGGTGTTTTTGTCGCGACCTATCGCATGGCATACGAAGGCTGGCCTGCACAGCAAGCCATGAATGAGATGTATTTCTTCGGCTTTAACGGATTTTGGCATCCTTCGATGAAATCCTTCATCCGGGATTTTCCGTCGCGGCTGAAGACTGCTCCGGCCCTCGCCCAGTACCGGCCTCCTGAACCGCCCGTAACGAAATGTGACAAAGCGGTCGCGAGTTCCTCGTGCTCCTAACGGTGATTATTCCCTTGACACAATAGAGGGAGTTTTGGTAAATTCCTCATAGTGAGGTTTTACCATGCACCTGATAGACGTGGTTAGCAAATTCAAGACAGAAGATGAATGCCTCGACTACCTCATCAAGGTGCGCTTTCCCTTTGGCGTTTGCTGCATCAAGTGCGGCATGGAAAACGTGCAAGAGATGCGCATTGCCGCCAGCATCCGCAAGAATGGTAAGTTTATCCCCGCTCGTCGCCTGTTCCGCTGTATGAATGAAACGCGATGCAAAGGCTATCAATTCTCTGCCAAGACCGGAACGATATTCGACAAGTCTCACCTGCCCCTTACCAAATGGTTCATGGCGATCGGTCTAATCACTGCTGCGAAAAAGGGCATGAGCGCCCTACAGGTAGCGCGGCACCTAGACATGGAAGGAAGCTATAAGACAGTCTGGTATCTCTGCCACCGCATCCGCGAAGCCATGAAAGAAGGCGGCATCCTAACAGGCATCGTGGAAGCCGATGAGACATATCTGGCTCCGAAAAAACCGCGCAAGGGCCGTCCTTATGTGAAGAAGGACACGACGGACATGGTGCTTGGAATGCGTGAACGTGGCGGAAAACTCCGCCTGATTCCCATTAAAGATTCCAAGATGAATACAATCGAACCGGAACTGGTAAAGCACATTTCGCCTGAAGCCACGCTCATGACGGACGAGCACGCGACCTATTTCATAATCGGCAAGCGGGGCCTATTCAAACGGCACCTTACGATCAATCATCAATCGGCTTACGTAGTTGGCGATATTCACACCAACACAGTCGAGAATGCGTTTTCGCTTTTAAAGAAGGGCATCTATGGGACTTTCCACAAGGTTTCGATAAAGCACTTGGGCCGCTACTGCAATGAGTTTTCGTATCGGTTCAATCGGCGGGGAGAACAAGCGGCCATGTTTGGCGCGACAGTAAAGGAATTGGTGCGAGGCAAGGCTCTGCGGTTTAAGACTCTGATCGCTTCGGAAACAGAGAACCCTTAGGACGCTTCCCAGTAGTTTTTATTTTCTTCATTGGTATGGGCTTCGTTTTCAAGAGCTGGCCAAGCACGCTCTTGAATTTGACTTCCTCAACGATGATTTCCTTCTTTTTCATATTCGCATGCTAACATAGTGTAGGGTCCGGAGGGATTCGGACCCCCGGAACGTGCATGCACACGTTCACCACGATTATAAATCGGGCGCATTAGACCGCTCTGCCACGGACCCGCCGCAAGTCAGCCGGGAAAAATCCCGGTTGATTCGTGGTGGGGGTCGTGCTATAAACACAATGAACCGCAGGCGCTCCATTGCGCCTCCTTTCGACTTAGACAACTCGTGAGGAACAGGTTCGATACCGGGTAGGTCGGGTGACAGCCCAACCTACCCCACTTGCTTTCTAACCTGCTTTTGTATGCCTCTTATTAGGTTCTACAGGCATCAATCTCCGTTGTTTATCTTCCTTTTCTACTGACAAGGTGATTTCCATGAGACCTTCATTTTCATTCCAAGAGGTCGGAAATGTACGCTTCCTTGAGTAATCAAACTTGGCAAAATCTAAGAAGCTTTTACCGGAGAAACTACAACCATTCTTGTTTTTTCCGTATGTGACGCGGTAAGCTCGGGAGTCTCCTAACCGGCCTATTTTCTTATATTTAAAGGATATATAGTCCTAGTACCTCGGTTTGCCGTCTCCAGAACCTTCGCTTCATTTCAGAAAACATCCACAAAAACTAAAGTAGCTCTCGAATGGAAGGTCCCCATGCAAGTCGGACGTTATCAATTATTTGAAACTCTCGGCGTCGGCGCTACCAGCCGCGTAGCGCGCGGCTTTGATCCGATGATTGGTAGACCGGTGGCGGTGAAACTGTTTTCCGCGGACCTCGCGCGCGGCGAGGCACGTGACCGTTTTTTGCGCGAAGCTCGCGTAGTCGGCCAGCTTTCTCACCCGAACATCATTACGCTCCACGACATGGGAATTGAGGAAGCTACGCAGACCCCGTACTTGGTGATGGAATTTGTGGATGGCACTCCACTTGACCGTGTGCTCGAAAAAGGCACGCTGCCACTCCCGCGCGCTTGTGCGTGGACGGCACACGCGGCAGAAGCGCTCGAAGCGGCGCACAATCGTGGAGTGATTCACGGCGACGTGAAACCAGCCAACATCCTGATTACCGCTGACGGCAAGGTGAAGCTTACGGACTTTGGCATGGCGCGCGTCGCGAAACGGGATTCTGGGGATTCTCCGTTGCTGGGCACCCCGGCGTATTGGTGCCCGGAACAGATCATGGGCCGCCCACAGGACGCGCGCTCTGACATTTTTTCGCTCGGAGTAGTGCTCTATGAAATGGTCACGGGAACACGACCATTTGAAGCGGACTCCTTGCAAGGAATCTGCAATCGCGTCTTGTCCTCTGCCGTTACAGCCGCTTCGCACCTTCAGGCATCCGTGCCGGCCGGTTTTGACGAAATCATCGCATCGTGCCTCACAAAAGATCCGGACGCGCGAATGGCGTCGGGCGACCTGCTTGCGCAAATGCTCTATCCGCTAGCAAGACGCAAGGCTGTTGTGCCCACGCAATCCAAGACGCCAGCACCCTCCACGCTGCGCGATCGCGCTTCGCGGTTGCTTCGCTCGGCATAACCCATCATCGAAAGCCACGCGGTTTTTTCGCAGAAACAATTTCCTCAAGCGACGCTGCCTGTCCACACGTTCAGCGAAAGGCAGCCGAAACCGCGGACCAGGCAAAATTTTCACGGTACTTCCGTCCTCAGGCTTTTTGGGACTTCAGAACCATTCCGCAGAGTCATTCATTTTGTGAAGCTTACATCCGCGTGGATGAACTGTCCCCGAGCCACAACATGCCAGAGAACCGCTATGAAGTCGTAAGCACGATCGGCGTCGGCGCTACCAGCCGCGTTGACAAAGCGCATGACACGCTGATCGATCGCACCGTCGCGTTAAAAACCTTCGGTCATGGATTTGGCTCGGAGGAACTGCAGAAACAGTTCGTGCGCGAAGCGCAAATCCTGGGCCGGCTTTCACACCCGAATATCGTTTCCATTTACGACTTGGGAACGAACGAAGACGGCTCGGCGTACTTAGTCATGGAATTCGTTCCGGGCAAGACGCTCGAGTCCGTCATGGCGACGCAGGGCGCGGTGCCATTGTCTCGAGTGGGTGTCTGGGCGGGTGATCTTGCAAACGCCCTCAATCGTGCTCATCGTGCCGGAATCATTCACGGAGACGTGAAGCCAGCGAACATCTTCGTGACTGAGGAAGGACACATCAAGCTGGGCGATTTCGGAATTGCCCGGTTCGCCACCCAGGTTTCAGGGACCGGGCGGCTCGTCGGCACGCCGGCATATCTCTCGCCCGAACAAATCAAAGGCGAGACGCAGGACCACCGCTCGGACATTTTTTCTCTGGGCATCATTCTGTATCAGCTTGCCGCGGGTGTGCGCCCGTTTGATGGCTCGTCGGTCGCCGCCGTATGCGCCCAGATCGTTGCGGCAGAGCCGCCACCCCCGTCGCATCACAATCCCGACTTGCCAAAAGAATTCGATCGCATCGTGATGCGGTGTCTTGCGAAGAATCCCGATGCGCGATATGGTTCCGGTGAATCCCTGGCGGCGTCACTCTACCCATTTGCAAGGAGCAAAGCAGAGGCCGCACCGAACCGCTTCAATTTTTCCTGGTGGAAGAAGCCGCTGCGCGGCCGCGATGCGTGGATTTCCGTGGCCACTTGTTCGGCAGCGATTCTCGCCGTCGCATTTCCCTATGAACTGAAATCGCACCGGAGCCAAAATATGGTCACGGTTGCCGCTTCGTCCAACGCGTCTGGGAACAGGGCGGCGAACTCGGAGGGTTCCTGGCCGCAGGCGGAATTCGCCACCGATGATACGCCGGCCACGCATGACGATTTTTCCCGTGCCGACAGGCCGCAAGTCATGGTGTCGAGCGCCAAGCCTTGGTCCACGACACACAAGAAGAAGCCCGCGCAAAAACATACCGTGACCCCGTCCGCGACTGCCACGCGACCATCAGCGCTCGCGGCGAAGGGGCCTGACGAAATTTCGCTCGCCCGCACGGCATCAACTGCTGCCGAGACACCGATAAAGCTGCCGTCAGCTGGGCCCACAACCCACAGCACTGCAGCGGCCCCGGTTCCACTCAATATAGAAATTACGTCGGCAGTCGACGGTGAAACGATTGCCGTCTACGCGGATCAACATTTGGTCGCGACATCTTCATTGTCGGTCACGGCTGCAGGTGAAACACTGCATCTCGAACGACCCCTTTCCGCAGGGCATCATGAATTCCGCGTCGCACTCTATCGGCCCGACCGGAGTTTGCATCTGGAGCGTGGCGGATTGGCCGAAATTCAAGCGGGAGCGGCAAATTTGCTCTCCATCAAGGTAGTTAAACACGCCAAAATGCTGGTGAAGCACGATGCCGCACTGGAGATTGTGTGGCCCGGCGCGCTCGCCACAAAGCGCCCGAAACCGGGCGATACAATCGCTGACGCCTCTGCATCAGTTGGCGCGAAGTAACCGCAGGGCGCTGTCACAAATCAGAATTCCTGAGAGGATGACTCTCCGGCAGGAGGGCCCGCCATCGCATTTTCATGGTCCGTTGTGGTTCGAAGAACCATGATTTATTCGTAGCGGAGAGCTTCGACCGGGTCGAGTTTTGCGGCTTTCATCGCGGGCCAGACGCCGAAAATCAATCCCACGCTGACGCTGATGGAAACGCCGAGGACTGCGGCCCACACCGGGACCATGCCATGCCACTTGAGCGTGGCTCGAATCAGGAACACCAGCCCGTTGACTAGAACAAGCGCGATGACTCCTCCGGCGCCGGTGAGCGTCATCGCCTCCAGCAGAAACTGCCACGTTATGTCTTTTCTCTTCGCGCCGATTGCTTTGCGCACGCCGATTTCGCGCGTTCTTTCCGTCACGCTCACAAGCATAATGTTCATCACGCCGACGCCACCGATAAGCAGCCCGATAGCGCTCAGCACGAACGTGGCGATGTAGACCATCATCATGATGTTGTGAAATTCTTCCACGCTCTGCGCCGCGGTGCCGATGGAGAAATTATTTTTCGCATCATACTTCACGTTGCGGCGTCGGCGCAGGATTTCGGTGGCTTCGTCGACCATCTGGTCCAGCCGCCCCGGGTAGGCCTGCACGCGCATATTCAGCTCGTCCGCGGCCGGATATGTCTTCTTGAATGTGTTGAACGGAATCAGCACGCGGCGATCTTCATCTCCCATGCCGAAGCCGCCCTTGGGTTTTTCCACGACGCCAATCACTTGAAAATCCGTGCCGTCGATCATCACGTCTTTCCCGATAGGGTGGCCCTCGGGGAAGAGCACGGGTGCGACGTTTTCGCCAAGCATTACCACTTTTTCGCGATGCAGGTCATCGCCTTCACTGATGAAGCGCCCTTCGAGCGTTGCCGCGTTCGCATACACCTGGCCAAAATTTGGCTGCACGCCGCGGAAGTCAATGGCCGTCACCTCGCCCGCTTTCGTACGCACCGTGTGCGATTGCATCCAGCTGGTCTGAATGAACGCCGTCACGCTTTTCACGGAGCGCCCACCCTCCTTGATGGCGTTGGCGTCTTCGACAGTAAGAGGCTTTCGGAGGCGCTCCTCAAGCGGAGCATTGCCGCCATGAAATCCCTGATCCCATTTGGAAATGAAAGCAGTGTCCGCGCCGAATTGTTTGATGTTTTCCTGAATCTGATAGTCGAAACCGGTAATCAGTGCGGCGACCAGCATGACGACCGTAACGCCAAGCACCACGCCGAACACCGTCAGCGCACTCCGCATCTTGTGGGCACGCAACGTGTCCATGGCTTGCTTCAGGTTTTCGCCGTAGGCTTGGGCCATGCGATGCTCCTATCCGTCTGCCCGCAGGGCTTCGATGGGATCCAGCTTGGCCGCTCGCATCGCAGGGTAGATTCCGAAGAACAATCCGACGGCGGTAGATACCACGAGAGAGAGGATCACGGCGCCCAGCGGGGTCTGCATGGGAATCGAAGTCGTCGCGCGGACCAAAGCTACGAGTCCATACGCGCTGGCTACTCCGATGAAGCCGCCAACAGCGGCAAGCACGCCGGATTCAATCATGAATTGCAGCAGGATGTGTATTTTCCTCGCGCCCAGCGAACGGCGGATGCCGATTTCGCGCGTACGTTCCGTAACACTGGCCAGCATAATGTTCATAATCACAATCCCGCCGACCACCAGAAACACACTCACCAAACCAATGGCGACGGAAGCGAGTGTGCCCGTGAGGTCGTGCCATAAAGCCATGATCGAGTCGGAACCTAGAATCGCGAAGTTGTCCGGCGCTTCGTAAGGCAGGTGGCGGTGCGCGCGCATGAGCATGCGCGCTTCATCCTTGCTCGCGTCCATCAACTCCGCGCTCGGCGCCTGAATGAAGATGCCGACCCAATCGTTCTGTTTGTGAAATTCTTTTTGATAGGTATGGATCGGCATGATCACGAAATTGTCTTGCGACTGTCCGAACGCGCTGCCGATTGGCGTGGCAACGCCGATGACCTGATACTCGTGTGTTTCGGCGCGGAATGTCTTACCAATAGGATCCACGTTGGGATACAGCTTTGCCGCGACGTCGGCGCCGATGAACGCCACTCCCGCGCGATGCTCGTCGTCCGATTCGGTGATCATTCGGCCTTGTGCGATGCCGATATTGCGAACGTCCGTATAATTCGGTGTGGCGCCCATCACGTCAGTGCGTTCAAGCCGCTCGTTCCCTGACTTGACGTCCATGTTGCGGTCATCCAGAGCGGCGATGGCGTTCGCGATTCTCATGTTGTCGTGCACCCACTGGTATTCGTCCATCGTGAGTAGCGGCCGCTTCTGCGCTTTCACCCATTGATCCTGGCTCGTGATGATCCCGAACCGGTCCACGATGAACACGTTGGCGCCCAGATTCGCGATGCGGTCCGCAACATAAAAATTCATGCCCGAAACGACGCTCATCACCGCGACCAGTGTCGTGACCGCTAGGATGACCCCTAACAACGTCAAAAAACTGCGCAGCTTGTGGGCGCGAAGCGAATCGAGTGCCAATCGAAGGGTCTCAAAGAAAGCAACGAGGGAACGTCGCGTGCGCGCGAGCCGACTGGCGCCATCGGCCGCACCAACAGCGACTCTGACCTGATTTAGCCCTTCAAGCGGCGTTACACCCAACTTGGTTTCACCTGTTCATCCATCGCGGAAGGAAGGCCCTGCCTGTATTACGCGCGAGCACACCCTTTCGTTCCTTATTAGACGTCAAAAAGGGACGATTTGCTTCCCGTGCGAGCTAATATTATGTCAGCAAATGAAAGGAGGCGCGCTCGCAAATAACGGGACGGGCCTCGGGTCCACTAAGGATCTTTGTAGTCAGCAGGTTAAGATGCTGATTTAGGCTTCAGCCGCAGGTCTTGACGAATGCAACACCAGCCCTCGCCAAAGAATCCAAAGAGGCTTAACGCATTAGGTAAAGTCTCACTAGGGAGCTCCGATTTGTACTACTCGGCGAAAGTCCTGATTACGACGCTCGTCCTGACCGTCGCAGCGGGCGCCCTGGTCCAGAACGCGGTCACGAAGGCCGATGCAACCCCTGCCAGCGCTGTGCCGCACGAAGTACTGGACCACGTGATCGACGGCATTAAGGACGCCGAGCACGCCCAATACCTTTACGAGCGAATCGAGAGGGTAGAAACGCGGAAGCAGGCGCGTGACCCTAATCCATTCAGTGTCAAGGTTTCGCGAGTGATTCCTGCAGGAACGGGGATCGCAAAGATCACGCTGGGACCGGACGGAAAGCCCTCGGATGCAGACGCATACCGCGCCGAGTTGGACAAGCTGTTGAAATCGCTTGCCTGGGCCGTCGAAACAGGCCAGCCGCAGCGCGAGGCCTACCAGAAAGTTCAAAAGAAACAGAAGGACCGCGACGACCTCATCGAGGCGACGCGCAACGCATTCCTTTTCAGCTACCTTGGCCAGGAAGCTCGCGGCGATCGTACGCTTTCGAAATACAAGATGATGCCCAATCCGGCCTTTAAGCCTACCAATCGCGCTACTTCCATTCTTACGAGAGTCAAAGGATCTCTGTGGGTGGACGACGCTGCGCAGCAACTGGCCCGCGTCGAGGGCGAAGTCACCGAAGATATTTCCCTGGGACTTTTTCTGGCCAAAGTTTATAAGGGCAGCCGATTTTCGCAGGACCGCTACGAAATGGCGCCGGGGCTTTGGCTTCCCTCTTTCTCGCAATATGATTTCGACGGCAGAAAGTTTTTCTCCAGCTTTTCCGTACACGAGAGGACTTTCTATAGCGAGTACAAGCGGATCGGATCGCCGGCCGAGGCGATTCCACAGATTCAGTCTGAGCTTTCCCGGCTGAATTCCCCGAAGTCAAAGCCGACGTCGGATTAATCGTGGATTTTTATTCGGCGGCGATTTCCGTCCAGGGATACGCTTTCATGTCTCGCAATTGAGGTTTCTGCCAGGCGAGTTCAGGGTGTGCGGCCAAATGCTGAGCTGCAATGAAATCGTGACCGCAAGCATGGCCTGCCGCCGCAGTGAAGGTAAGCTTCGAAGCCATCGTTGCGTCCGTGACCTTGTTTTGCACCGCGCCAGCCGTGCCGAACACCGGTTGCCACGTCCCCATTCCGCGCGGAGAAAGTTCGACATGGCCGCACAGCGTGCGCTCGCTGGGCTCGCTTTTTCCGGTAACTGAATCGATGTGGTCCGCCAGAAATTTTTGTGCCGCGGCAACGTCAATCTTGCCCTTGTTTTCCTGCATCAGCTGTTCCCAGCGCTTGTGACGCGCATTTCCGCTCAGGCCGGGGTTCTTAAGGTCAAAGTTCGTTTCCTCGGCCGCAAGTTTTGCGTTGATCGGGAAATTTGATCCCACAAAGTACCCGTCCTTCTTGCGTTCGAGTATGACGTTTTTCAGCCCGAGTTCCAGGCTGGCGATTTCATTCTTTTTCGTGTCGGCGATGAGCCAGTCGTTCGCGTAGCCGCCGTTGTTTCCGTCCTTGAAAATTTTCGCCACGTCATCGATCGAAGCCGAATACTGCATCGCTTTGCGCGCACGAACGAATTCAGGGATTCCGTTGAAGTCGTAACCAGAAAACCCGGTAATGGTCGTTTCCGTAATTACAATCCCCGCGGCGTTGATTCCAAAATCGTCGCCGCTGTGAATCACGCCTGGCAGGCCGTCCATCACAAAGCGATAGCCATCGGTCGGCTTGATATCGAATGCCACGGTCCAACGCGAGCCGTCCATGTATCCGGTCCAATTGTTGTGCGCTATGACAACTTTTCCGTCCCTGGTGTACTTGCCGGTAGCCACAAAGGCGCTGCAATGATCAGGCGCGGTGACAGTCGAGGGCGAAGCGATTTTATGGTCTTTGTCGTACTGCCCGACGTAGTAGCTCCATTCTTCCGCGGCGTTCATGACGACGATGTCCCAAACGTCGAGTTTGACTCCACTGGCATTCACACCCTCTGCGATCCCCTGCATTTCATCGCGATATTCCCGTTCGATGTGCGGCCACATCACGTTTTTCGCGGCGTCACGAAAGAAATTCCAGTCCTTGCCGTTATCGTGCGTCAATTCCAGCAGGAAAACCTTCTGCAGATCGGCGATTTCTGGCGCCAGCAAATATCCATGCTGATACCCGATCTGCCCGGGAGTGCCCGAAAGATGAACCACGGTCCAGCCATTGACGGGAGGCTTCCGCGAAGACCCAGCGAGCAGCGCTTCGGGCACAACGGCGGACGACGAAGCAGGCGGCGAACTGTGAGAAAAGGCTACCGCCGCCGAACAGATCGCGATCAGCAGAAGTGCCAAGGAAAGCATTCGACGCATGAAACCTCCGCGAAATGAAAACAAAAAAATAACCCCTGTAGCACGATTTTACAAGCCCATGACAGGCGGTGTCGCTGCAAAATGAGAATGTCCGGTTTGAGCAAAGTAGCGAACAAACCGGTTGGGAACCGGTCGATAAGGGAAGGAACATGGCGAGAGGATAAAGCG
>Ga0207646_10003003_pt1 | contig 19467 bp, 19 predicted proteins | sample KBSK5502metaG_FD_184343 | JGI IMG/M metagenome (GOLD analysis project Ga0207646, IMG submission 184343) | Corn, switchgrass and miscanthus rhizosphere microbial communities from Kellogg Biological Station, Michigan, USA - KBS K5-50-2 metaG... | ecosystem: Host-associated > Plants > Roots >...
ACATCCTTCGTCATTTGCGGCGCACTCGGGAAAGAGGTGAAGGACATCGTCGACCGCCGGGGCTGGGACGTCGACATCTACGGCGTGTCGGCGCTGCTGCACCTCTACCCGAACCGCATCGTCGACGAGCTGCGAGAGAAGCTGCACACGCTTCGCCCGCGCTACGAGAATCTCGTCGTCGTCTACGGCGACTGCGGCATGAACGGCAAGCTGGAACCGATCCTGGACGAGGTCGGCGCCGCTCGTGTCAAGGGGCCGCACTGCTACGAGATGCTCGCCGGCGCGGAGCTTTTCGAGCGCGTGAGCGAAGAGCGCCCGGGAACGTTCTTCCTCACCGACTGGCTCGTCCGGAACTTCGAGCGTGCGGTGGTGCGCGGCCTCGGCCTCGACCGGCACCCCGACCTAATCCCGATGCTGTTCGGCAACTACGACGCTGTGCTCTATCTACGCCAGGTGCCGAATCCACGCCTGGCCGCGAAGGCGGGAGAGATCGCAACCTACCTCGGGCTCCCCCTGGAGATCAACGACGTCGGCCTGGGCGAATTAGAATCCCGCCTCGCCGACCTCGTGCCCGTCTAGAAGCGTTATGGCCTCGTATCAAGTCATGTTCTGGAAGCACATTCCGTCTCAGGTCAAGGCATGGGAAGGCGGCACGGAGGTCAAGCGCATGATGCCCGATCGGTTCCAGGTCGCCATCGACGCCTTCGCGATGAAGGACGGGTCGACCGACATGGACGCTTATCTCGACGGCTGGGCCTGGGGCCCGGTCGAGGAACGGCCCGGCGCGCCCGATGAAATTCTTGCCGCGGTGCTCGCCGAGCTGGACGCAGCCAACCCGCGGGCCCGCCTCATGAACCCTGAGCCGGCCGCGTGAGCGATACGTTGCTCGAGGAGCTCAAAGCCAGCCAGCAGCTGTTGGTCGCGATGACGCAGCTGATCGCCGACGACGACCCGGCTCGCGTTGGGGCGTGGACGCTGCGCGACGTGGCCGCACACCTGGCCGCGACGGAGACCGAATGCTTCGAGCCGCGAATACGCGCGATGGCCGCGGGCGAGCGCCCCCGGTTCGACTACTACAGCAACGACGAAAGAGACTTCGACGGCGTCTCGCTGCAGGCCGCTCTGAATGAATGGGCCGACACCCGCAACCGGCTCATCGATTTCGTCCGCGGTCTGAGCGAGGAGGAGCGGAACCGGGTCGGCGTGCACACTAAGTTTGGCGAGCTCACAGTCGACGGCTACCTCCGGGTCGCGCTCGACCACGACCAGGATCACTTGAAGAGCCTCGAGCGCCTGGCGACCGAAGCCGCGCGCTAGCTTCGCTCGCAAGCCGCCGCGCCTCGTCAAGCCTGACGTCCCCGGGTTCCCCGACGTTTACACCGACCAGGTACGCGGCCGCTTCCGCCGCAGACGACGCGAGCATCGCCGCCACCACAGCGTCGGCGCGCAGCTTTGGGTTGCCCAAGGACGCCGACTGTTCGGCCAGCTCGGCGACCTCTGCCGCCGATCTCACGATTTCGAGCGGAATCTCGATCGTTCTCGCCTGAGCGCTCGCCACGTCGACGCCGGTGCGCATCGCTTCCATGAACGCGAGGTACGCGAGCGAGTCCTCCTCGATGAGCTCCTCGGCGCGAAGCCGCAGACGATGGGCTCGCGTGTGAACCTCGCCAGCCTCCGGCCACTGCTTGGTCGAAAGGCGTCCCACTTTCTGAACCAGGGCCGCCGCCGCCGCAACGACGGCTGCGATGGCTGAGCCGCTGGCGGGCGCGGGCGCGCTCGATGCGATCTTCGACAGCAGATAACCCAGGCGCTTGCGGCCCCGGCCCTCAGTCGTTTCCGAGCTCCTGCTTGCGCCTGGTCATGAACTCGCGCAGCTGCTCGTCGACCCCCGGATCGATGCCGGGGTCGGGATACTCCGCCAGCACCTGCTTCCACTTTTCCGCCGCGACCACATCCGCGGTCCTCGCGCCGAAGCGGTTCCAGCGGTCGAAGTTCTCGGTCGACGAGATCCAGGGGCGATAGAAGCCGGTCCGGTAGTTGCGCAAAGTGTGCTCGGCGCCCAGAAAGTGCCCACCCGGGCCGACCTCGCGCAGCGCATCCATGGCCATGCCCTCTTCGTCTACAGGCAAGCCGCGGGTCAAGATCCACTCGAACATCCGCAGAACTTCGACGTCGAGAATGAATTTCTCGTAGGACGCCAGCAGCGCGCTCTCCAGCCAGCCTGCCGCGTGCAGCACGAAATTGACGCGGCCGAGGATGGTCGGCCACATGCACATCATCGATTCGTATGCGGCCTGCGCGTCGGGCGCTTTCGAGGACGTCAGCGCGCCGCCACCACGGAAAGGAAGGTTGTAATGACGCGCCATCTGCGCGCTCGCGAGAATCCCCATCGCCGACTCAGGCGTCCCGAACGCGGGGCTGCCCGACTGCATGTCGGTGTTGGTGAGAAACGAGCCATAGACGCTCGGCGTGCCCGGACGGATGAGCTGCACGAGCGCGATGCCCGCCAACGCCTCCGCGGTCTGCTGCGCGACGGTCCCCGCAAGCCCCATCGGCGACATCGCCCCGGCCATCAGAAACGGAGTCACGATCACCGGCTGGCCGGCTTCCGAGTACTCGAGCAGCGCGCCCAGCATGCGGTCGTCGTACCGGAGCGGGCTGTTGACGTTGATCAGGCTGATCACCGCGGGTGTCTTCTCGATGTTTTCCCGCCCGCCGAAGACGATCGAAGCCATCTCGATCGTGTCGCGGGCGTTCTCGGACGAAATGACGCTGCCCATGAATGGTTTGTCCGTCCACCGAATGTGGGAATAAACCATGTCGAGGTGCCGCGACCCCAGCGGCAGGTCCTCCGGCTCGACCGTCGTGCCGCCGGCGCAGTGGATCTGGTCGATCGCCTGGGCCAGCTTGTCGAAGTTGTTGAAATCCTCGATGGTGGCCCCGCGCCGCCCACGCTCGAGGTCGGTGATGAACGGCGGTCCATAAACCGGGGCCGTGACCACGTTGTCGCCCCCCAGCACAACCGACCGCGAATCCTTGCGAGCCTGGAGCTCGAACGTCGGGGGCGTTTTGGCCACCGTCTCGAGGATGAACTCCCGGTCGAACCGCACCCGCATGTCCTCGACCTTCATCCCAGCCTTGGCGAAAACGGCCCTGGCCCGCTCGTGCAGGAAGTCGATTCCGATCTCCTCGAGGATGTCCATAGCCTGGCCGTGAATCGTCTCGACCTCCTCCGGGCTGAGGATGTCGTAGGGCTGGAGCCGGTTCTTCCACACCGCGCGTCAATAGTGCAATAGACGAGCAATGTGCTAACGTAGGCCTTGCCCATTGGGGTGCTAGGTCCCGCCTGGGGACCCACTTTTGAACTCAGTTGATCCCATTTTCATGTCCCACCCGCGCATCGACCCTTAGGTCCGCCTGATATGAGCACGCCCAACCCCGGCGACGTCCTTTTGCTCTGGAACCCGGACATTCCGGGCGAAGAGGTGCAGACCGGCCGCCTTGGAATCCGCGTTCGTCCTGGCACGCCCGCCTCCGCCAAGGTCGCCGCCCTGGAAGCCGCCGGCGGCGCCGAGCTGCTGCGCCAGGTCCTCGAAGAGCAGCGGACCATCGACGGCATCTACACGATCATCAAGCCAGAAAAGCCGCTGGAGTTCATCGGCCAGGTCCGCCAGTCGCTGCTCACCGGCAGGCTTGGGCGAACCCCCATGGGGCTCGCCCTCGAGATCACCGACTGGCAGGACCTCGACGGCGACTTCGAGATGGAGAAGAACCGCCTCCGGCTCGGCTTTCAGGAGCTGCAGCTGGTCAAAGAGTGGGACGGCGACCTGGAAGGGTTCACCGCGATCGTCCTGCGCGAGAAGGCCAAGACGCTGCCCATCCTCGACTCGACCCTTCGCTTCATCGAGCACCTGCGCGACTACCGCGAGAAGCTCGCCGAAGCCGCGGTGCGGCGCTATGAGGCGACCGAGCAGTGGATCGAGTGTCCGAAGTGCGAGACCGAGGTGCCGACTTCCAATGGCATCCACTGTCCGGAATGCGGCGAGGACATGCGTGGCGGCGAGTACGTCCGCGCGATCCTCCACCTCGTCGACGACGCCGACGGCCGCATCTACCGCGGCATCGACTCGCTGACTGTCCGCTCGGCGGGCTTCCCCGAGTACCGCGGCATGTCGCTGGACCGGATCCAGGGCTCCAACCTGTGGGTGAGCTTCCGGCGTTACGACCCCCTGCCCGACGAGGGCATCGTGCTGCCGACCGCGAGCGTGGAGATGTTCGAGGCCCAGCGATCGGTCATCCGCCAGCTGCAGATCGGCAGCCCGCGCAGCGGCGCGCTCGCGGCCGAGCTGGCGGATACCGGCTGGCTCGGCAGCCCGCCGCGCGTCACGCTCGACGGCAAGAAGGCACACCATCTGCCCGACCCGAACGAAGAGCAGGCCGAAGCCGTGGCTCGCGTGATGGGCATGCGCCCGGGCCAGCTTTACATGATCCAGGGACCGCCCGGAACGGGCAAGACCACCGCAATCGTCGAATCCATCCGCCGCATCCTCGGCCGCAACCCTGGTGCGTCGATTCTTCTCTCCTCACACTCCAACGACGCCGTCGACACCGGCCAGGAACGGCTGATGGGCTTCTCGCACGTGCGCCAGGCGCGCATCGCCGAGCCCGGGAAGGTGCCCCGCAAGCTCCGGCCGACGCTGGTCGAAGGCGACGACCTCGAGCCGTACAACCTCGTCGCCGGCACCTGCAACCGCCTCGCCATCGACTCGCGGCTGCGTTTCAAGACTTTCGACTGGCTGATCCTGGACGAGGCCAACAAAGTGCGTGCGAACGAAGCGCTGGCGCTCATGCCGATAGCGAAGCGCTGGGTGATGATCGGCGACCTCAAGCAGCTGCCTCCGGTGATGGAGGAGGCCGCGTCCACGTTCAAGATCGAGCAGCCGCTCGACGAGGTCGTTCGGGACGACAGCTTCTATGGCTGGATGTGGGACACGGTGCCGGCCGCCTCCAAGATCATGCTGCCGCGCCAGTACCGCATGCGCGAGCCGATCGGCCGCGTCGTCTCCGACCTTTTCTACGACGGCAAGCTCATCCACGAGGCGCCGCACCCGCGAATGCCGCTGCCGTGGCCGTTCGACCGCGAGCTCGTGTGGGTCGACACCGGCGCGCAGGACGAGTACCGCGATGCGCAGCGCTCGGTCGCCAATGAGTTCGAAGTCGCGCTATGCAAGGACATCACCTCGATCATCCGCAGGCGGGTCCGCAAGGCACACCTGGCCGTGATCGCGATGTACAACTCGCAGGTCAACAGGCTGCAGGGATCCCTCAAGGGCATCGTGCCGCCGGACGACATCGAGTCTGTCGACGCGTTCGAAGGCCGCGAGTCGGACGCGGTCATTCTTTCTCTCGTCCGCTCGAACGAGCGGGCGGCGATCGGCTTCCTCAACGACCCCAACCGCGTCAACGTAGCCATCTCCCGCGCCAAGAAGCTGCTGGTCATCGTCGGCGACTCGAAGACCGTCATCGGTGGGGCGCCCGAGCTGTTCGGGCCGCTGTTCGAGCATTGCAAAGAGGACGGGCTCGTCGCGGGGGTCGGCGCCGTGGTCACCGCGTGCCAGCGGGTCGGCATCCGCTCGCAGGTGCAGCGGCTGTCTCGGCCGCATCGCGGCGACCGGCGTACGCGGAGACGGCGACGCGGGCAGCGTGTCCCTCTGGAGGCGGGCAGCAATGGAGAGACGCCCGTCAGCGTTGAACCAGATGCAGATGTGGAGGCTCCGCTCTACGCGAACGGTTCCGACGCAGTACCCGCGCCCGAGCCGACGACACCAGAAGCCCCTTCACCAGTCGAGTAGCGCTCCCTTAAGCTCTGTAGCAACGTGAGCGACGACTGCATCTTCTGCGCCATCGTCAAGGGCGAAGCCCCTGCCAGCTTCACCCATCAGGACGACAGCGTCGTGGCCTTCATGGACATCCAGCCGATCACGCACGGCCACATGCTCGTGGTGCCGCGGGAGCACGCCGTGCTCATGCAAGACGTCAACGAAACCGCCGCGATGCGGGCCTTCAGGGTGGCACGCCGAATGGCATCCCTTGCCCGGCACACTCTGGGAGCAGCGGGCGCCAACCTGCTGGTGATGGATGGCGAAGTCGCGTTCCAGGACGTGCCGCACTTCCACATCCACGTGATTCCACGCTATCCGGGCGACGGCTTCGGCCTCACGTTTCCAAAGAGCTATGAAACGCCGCCGGGGCGAGCCGAGCTCGAGACGATCGCGGCGGCGATTCGCGCCGCCGGCTCCTAACGACCAGGTAAGACGGTCACCGTCACGGAGTAGAGGATCGCGTACATCGGACACGCTTGCCCTGGAGAGCAGGCAGCCCCGGCAGACGCGGTAATCACCGACTGGCCCGGCGTCTGGGCCTGAAACGCGGCGAGTGTCACGCCGCGAACCGCCGTCGCGGCCGGGTTGACGATCGGGGTCAGGACTGACGTGTCGCTGGACCTGACGTTGCTCCAGTTGGTCATCCCCGCGTTGGCGTGAAGCACGACCTCGAGCTTCTGGCCAACCTGGATCGTGATGGCCTTGTCCTTCTCGGTCACCATCGCGTCGAATCCCAACCCAGGCCCGGTCGACGGGCTTGGAGCCGGGCCGATGCCGGTCTGGACACCGCCGCACGCGGAAATCAGCAACCCGGCGCCGGCAGCCAGCAGCGCGGTCTTGACCATGAATACGCAACGCGCACGGCTCGCGCCGGGTAACAACAGACCGGTTGCCACCGTTAACATCGGCGATTCACGTGCGGCTCTCCCTCTCCAGGCGCCTCGATTGGGTTCTCGCGCTGGCGATCATCGTGGCGACAGCTTGCGGCGGAGGCACGCCGATCGCCACCCACTCGCCTTCGCCGGTCGCGGGCGCGTTGAACGAAGGGCTCATCGCGTACCTCAGCGACAAGGGTGTCGGCGTGCTCGATCCCACGTCCGGAAAATCGACTATCGTCGCTCCGCTTCCCGCGGGGGCCGCTTTCCGCGTTTCGGGCCCGGTATGGGCGCCGGCGCCTGGAGTGGCGTACCCGGTGCTGTACTTCACGATCCACGACGACAGGCCCGCCGAGCGGCGGACGACCCCTCCCGGAGTGATTCCGTACGACTGGCTCTTCCGCGCCGATCCGTTCACCGGTGTGATAGAGCCATTGGCGGCGTCTGCCGACCTCCAGAGCGAAGGGCCGTTCGGCCTCGCCGCCAACGCACGCTACCTGGCCCTGACGGTGGGCTGCTGCGCCAACTACGAGGTCGATGCCCTCGATGTGACGCGCCCGTCAGCCGGGCTCAAGGTGCTCGCCAAGCCGCCCACCCAGGCGGCGCTTTTCACAGAAGGGGCTGCGCCTGGGCCTGACGGATTGATCGCCGTGCGCGCATTCGGCACGGGCGCCTGGTACTGGCTCAATGCATCGGCAGCGGTCTTGAATCCATTCCCCCTGTCGCTTGGACCCGAGGATGGTCCGATCGCGATCAGTTCCGATGGCACGCTGGCCGCCATCTCGCTGCCCGACCAGGGACCCGTCATCGAGCCCATCAACGTCGCGACACCCGTTGCCTCGCCGTCACCGGTGACCAGCGGCACAGCAGCCGCGACGGCTGCGCCGGCGCACGCGAGCCCCGCTCCATCAGCCGCTCCCCGCCACGTGAACTCCAAGCTGCCGCACGCAGATGGCCTCGCGTGGAGTCCCGACGCCAAGAAGCTCGGCCTCGCCGTGAACGGCGGGATCGAGATCTACAGTTCGAGCGGAGCCGACGGCGCCGCACCTGTCGCTCGGTACCTCACAGGCGGCAACGTGATCGACATCGATTGGTCGGCCCCGATGCCGGGCCAGAGCCTCGCCCTTGTCAAACCCAACGCCGGTCCGCAATCCTTTGTCGACGCACTGCTCGAAGCGACCAAGCTGCCGGCGGCCGCGGACACGGCCGCGAACCGGCCGCTGACCAAGGTCTACCTTTGGCAGTTCGACTCGACGAGGTCGTCGCCAATTGCCACGATCGCCGACGCCACGCCGGCGATCCTGCAGCAGTACCCGCCGCTGGCGGCCGGTGTCAACCTGCACCACTGGGCACCGTCGAACTTCTGGCAGCTGCTCGGTGGGTGCTTCCGCTACCGCGTCGTGATCACCGGCAGCGTGCCGCCGACCGCGTCCACGGTCGGCCTTGCGTCGAATATCGCGTGCAACGCGCCCATCGTCACCCCGACCCCCAGCCCAAGCCCAAGCAAATGACCCCACTAGGATTGAGGCGTGGCCGACGTCGATTTCCTTGCGATTCACGCAGAAGGCAGCCCGCATAAGCCAGCGCTGATCGTCGGCGAACGCTCGGTCGACTTCGCAACCTTGAACAGGCGCGCCAACAAGGCTGCCCATGTGTTCACCGAGCTTGGATGCGAGGCGCAAGACCGCGTGGCGATCATGTCGTTCAACTCGACCCAGGGTTTCGAGATCGCCAGCGGCCTGCGTCGCAGGAAACTGATTGCGGTCCCCGTCAACTACAGGCTGCGCGGATCGGAGGTCGCCTACCTCCTGAATGATTCGGGCGCCGGCGTCGTGTGCGCTGATGACGATCACGTGGACATCGTCGAAGCGGCGCGGCCGGAGGTGAACGGCCACCGTCACTACGTCGCCACCGGTCGCGCGAGACCGGATGGTTGGAGCTCGTATGAAGAGCTGATGTCGGGCGCGCTCGATGACCGGATCGAGGCGCAGGGTGCCGGCGGGCTCGGTGCGTCGATGATCTACACCTCCGGCACGACGGGCCATCCGAAAGGAGCATGGCGTCCGAACGGCGTAAACATCGAAAACGTCCTGCAGGTGATTTCCATCTTCGGCCTCAACCAATCGGACGTGCATCTGATGTGCGGCCCGGGGTATCACAGCGCGGTTTCGTTCTTTGCCGCGCTCCACCAGGTACTCGGCGCGACCGACGTCATCCAGCCAAAGTTCGAAGCCGACGGAGCCCTCGACCTCATCGAGCGTCACCGTGTGACGACGACGTTCATGGCTCCGACGCTGCTGCAGCGTCTGGTCGACGCGCAAGAGCGCCGGCCTCGTGACCTCTCATCGCTGCGTGCCTTGATCCTGGGCGCCGCCCCATGTCCTCACGCGCTCAAAGTTCGCGCCGAGGGAGTTCTCGGCCAGGTGATCTGGGAGTTCTATGGCGCGACCGAGACCGGCATCAACACAGTGCTGCGTCCCGAAGACCAGCTGCGCAAACCAGGCTCGTGCGGCACGCCGGTTCCGGGGCAGGAGATCCGCCTCGTGGGGCCCGACGGCCGGGATGTGGCGGACGGCGAGCCAGGCGAGTTCATGGTCCGCAACTCGTGGCTGGCCGAGTACTACAACCGTCCCGACGACACCGGCAAGAGCCTGCGCGGCGGTTTCTTCTCGGTGGGCGACGTCGCTTATCGAGACGACGAGGGCTACTACTACATCTGCGATCGCCAGATCGACATGGTCATCTCCGGCGGGGTCAACATCTATCCGGCGGAGATAGAGGCTGTGCTTTACGCACATCCGGCGGTGATGGACGCGGCCGTGATCGGGGTGCCTGACGAGCAATGGGGCGAGTCGGTGAAGGCGGTAGTTCAGCTCAGGGCCGGAATGAGCGCGAGCGCAGAAGAGCTGATTGCGTTTTGTGACGCGCGACTGGCCGGTTACAAGAAGCCGCGCTCGGTCGATTTCGTCGCCGAGCTCCCGCGCGACGCTGCCGGCAAGCTCCTGAAGCGGAAGGTCCGCGAGCCCTACTGGGAAGGGATGGCGCGCAGGGTATAAGTCACGCGGCCACGAGCCTGCGCACGTGGTCGAGCGCGCGCTTGATGCTGGTCAGCGGTTTGTCCTCATTCGATTCGAGCCGGACGTCCTGATCGATCGCGTACCAACCGCGGTATTTGGAGCGCCGCAGCGTCTCGACGACGTCGTCCACGCGTGCGTCTCCGCCGCCGAGAGGCTTGAACAGCCCCTCGCTCACGGCCTGCGGATAGTCGATGCGGCTCTCGCGAACCTGCCGCGCCAGCTTGGCGTCGACGTCGTTCAGGCGGACGTGATGGATGCGGCCGGCGGCCAGCTCGAGCACCTCCATCGGGTCGGCGCCGACCATGACCAGGTGCCCGGGGTCGAAGCACAGGCCCGCCTCGGTTCCGACCAGGAGTCGTTCGATATCGGACGGGCCCTGGATCATGGTGCCGAAACGCGGCAGGACGGCGAGCTTCAGCCGGTGGCGGGCGCACACGTGCTCGACGGAGCCGATCAAGTGCAGAAGGTGCGCCCAGCCCGCGCTGTCGAGGACGATCCCATGTGCAGAGCTCGCGCCTCGCGGCGCGATCGCGGACAAGACGAGCGTCTCGGCCCCAACGGCCGCGAGCCAGTTGGCGTGCCCGTCGATGTGGGCGAGCTCCGAGCCGCGGATGTCGTAGTGATGAAGGACCGCATGAGCCTGACCTGACACCACACGCAGCCAATGGCGCCGGATGAGCAGCTTGGCCTGGTCGCTTCGATCCGGCAGGAAGCCCGGCGGTCCTGCCTCGATCGCCGCGATTCCCAGTGACCACACTTCGGACAGGACTCGCTCAGAATCGAGCTGGTGACCCCACTCCGGTACATCGCTCACGCCCCACGACGCGGGCGAAAGCGCGATGCGCAAACCACCCCGATCGCGCGACGTTCGCCGCCCCGGAACCCTCTGCAGCGCGCGGCCAAACACGGCGCAGAGATTAACCGGATGCTCAATGCTAGGCTGGTCACTCGGTGATGACCAAAGCCCAGATTGATCTTGAAATGCGCCCGGCGACACCCGCGGAAGGTGTTGCGGTCTCGGACCTCGAGACGGTGCGGAATCCCGACGATCCGGCCGATCCCGCGATGGTTCCCTTCTGGTGGTCGACCACGCCGGCTGATGAGGTGTACACGCGGCTTATTGCAGTCCGTGACGGCGTCGCGGTCGCTTACGTCATGGCCCGCCACCGGCCATGGGTGGATGGCGCGGAGCGATTCGGGTCGATGCGGATCCTGTTGCATCCTGACCTCTGGAGCCCAGATCGCTACGGGGGACTCGTCGACCTCGCTGAGTCGTGGCTGCGAGGCCAGCGCGCCGCCGTTGCTGTCATCCGCCTGCTGACGCACTTTGCCGACGAGCGTCGCGTCGTCGATGCCCGCGGCTACGGCGAGGTTCGGCGCGGCCGCCGTTGGGAGCTGGACCTTGTCGCGAATCGCGCGGGCCTGCTAGCCGGCGCTGACATCAGCCGAAAGCGGATGCAGGAACAGGGCGTCCGTGTGCTCAAGCTCGACGAAGACGACGACCCCGACCTCCTGGCCAAGCTGTACGAGATGACCGAAGCGGCCGAGCAGGACGTCCCAACCACCGTGCCGGCCCACGTGATGCCGTACGAGGAATGGCACCACCTGTGGTTTGACAATCCAGGCATTCGCAGAGATCGCATGTGGATCGCGCGCGAAGGCCAGGCGATCGTCGGCCTGTCCGCCCTCGAGTATCCACCGACTCGCGGCTGCCCATGGACCGCCTTTACAGGCACTGCGCGGAACGTTCGAGGTCGCGGCATCGCCCGGGCTTTGAAGTACGAGACCGTCGCACAGGCGATTGCGCTCGGCGCCGATCGGATCCGAACCGAGAACGACGAGGAGAACGCGCCGATCCTTCACATCAACGGCGAGATGGGCTATGCGCCGATCGATCCGGTGCTCGAGCTGCACCGTCCGCTTGAGCCGTGAGCGACGTCCCGCACGGCGTTCGCACGCTGCCCGAGCTCTACAAGGAGTGGGCCTCGATCGGGATGATCGCCAACATCGGGGGCAGGCTGGTCGACGTGGGCTCGGGCACGCTCGTGCTCGAAGGCAACCTCACAGTTGAGGCCCACAGCTTTCCGACGAGCAGAGGACCTATCGTCCACGGCGGCGCCATCGCGACCCTGGCTGACGAAACGCTGGCGTCGGTCGCCTACACGCTCGCCGACGAGGGTGAGACGACGGCGACCGCGGACCTGAAGGTCGATTACTACCGGCCGGCACAACCCGGCCGCCTCATCTGCCGCGCAACAGTTCGCCATCGCACGCGCAGGCTTGCCTTCTGCGAGGCGACCGTCGAGCAGGACGATGGAACCGTCGTTGCCGAGGCGCGCGCGGTGATCGCCTACGTAAAGGCGTAGTGATCCGTTCGGCGAACCTGACCGACGCACCTGCGATCGCGCGAGTGCACGTCGCCAGCTGGCGGTCGACGTATCGCGGCCTCCTGTCCGACGATTTCCTCCTTTCGCTGAGCGAGACCGGCTACGCAGAGCGATGGAAGCGCGTGATCGCGGAGCGGACGTCGAAGGTTTACGTCGCCGAAGATGAGGGCGAGGTGGTGGGATTCTCGTCTGGCGGCCGCGAACGTGCCGGCGAGACCGGATACGAAGGCGAGCTCTACGCGATCTACGTCCTAGACAACGCCCAGCGCCGGGGATTCGGTCGAGAGCTGGTCAGGGCAACCGTCTCCGGCCTTCGCGAGCTCGGCCTCGGCGACATGATCATCTGGGTCTTGCGCGACAACCAGCCGGCGCGCGCCTTTTACGAGCGGCTGGGCGGCGTATACGTGCGAGCGCAGCCGATCACCATCGGCCTCACGACTCTCGAAGAGGTTTCGTACGGATGGCGGCGGCTCGACGACGTGCGGTACTGAGCCAGCTTCCGCTTGCCGCACCCAGCACGCAGAACATGGTGATGGCGAGGAACGCATAAGCGGGTCCGATGGTGAAGAGGTAGCCGGCCGCCAGCGCGCCGGCGATCTGGATCGATGACTGCACGCCCTGGAACACGCCCTGGGTGCGGCCCTGATAGCCAGGTTCGGCATTGCGGCTCACCTCTGCGATCAGGCTCGGGGCGCCGGAGATCGTGAAGGCGCCTTCGATCAGTCCGAGGCCGATCAGCCACGGCACCGATGCGATGAAGGGATAAATCGCCGAGAAGAACGCGGTCACGATCAGCGAACCGACGATCAGCCTCAAGGCGCCGAAGCGATCGCCGAGCGCGCCGGCGCGTGCGCTCACGAGCAGAGCTGGAATTCCAAACGTCGCGAACGAGATTCCGACCGCGAATGTGGTGGCGCCTCGATACGTCATGTAGAGCGACCAGATCGTGTCGAACGTCCCGATCATGTACGACGTTCCGACGCCGAGGATGATGAGCGGCAACAACCTTCGTGCGATACGCAGGGCGCCGACCGGGGCTTCGGCGCTTTGTTGCAGGCGAACATTCGGCACCGTTGCGATCGGGATGGCGGCAAGGCCGGAGACGATGGCCGCGACCACGAACACGACGCTCAGGTTGGCGAGCGCGACGAACCCACCGATGGCCGGACCGATGATGATGCCGACCATGTTCGTCGACTGCATGACACCGAACGCCCTGCCCAGCTCTTTGGGCGGAGCGACCTCGGCGATGAGGCCATTGGCCGCGGGCCAGAATGCGCCCGCCGCGGCGCCGTGCACGAAACGTAGCGCGATGAATGCCGCCAGCGGAAGGTGCGGCAGGTAGCCGAGAAACAGCACGGCCTCGCTGGCAAGCGACACGATCATCACCGGACCGGTGCCGAACCGATCCGCGGCCCAGCCGGCCGGGTAGCGGATCAGCGCGTTGGCCAGCAGCCCAGAGGCGAAAACCGCGCCGACCAGCGTCGCCGACCCGCCGCGGCGTGACAGGAAGATGGGCAGCAGGGGAAGGAAGAACCAGAAGCCCACTGAGGCGAGCAGGTTGCATCCATAGAGAGTCCACAGAGTTCGTCGCTGCATCGGCTTCCGGAATACTGGCAGAGCAAATGACGACTGACCTGCTGAGGGAGCTCGAATGGGACCTCATTCCGTACTCGCCGCAACCCGCGCACATTCACATGGCCCTGGACGAAGTGCTGCTGCACCGAGTCATCGCCGGTGCGCGGCGGCCGACGGTGCGCTTCTGGGCATGGGTCGAGCCTGCTCTCGTGATCGGGTCACACCAATCCGTCGTGAACGAGGTCGACACCGTCGCCGCCAAAAAGCTCGGATTCACGATCACGCGTCGAATGAGTGGAGGCGGCACGATGCTTTGCGAGCCCGATCGCACGATCACCTACTCGCTCTACGTTCCCGCGACCGTAGTGGCGGGATTGTCGTTTCGGCAGTCGTACGCGGCACTCGACGCATGGGCCGTGCGCTCGTTCATCGCCCTGGACGTCCCGGCGAGCTATCGCGAGATCAACGACATCATCTCCCCGCGGGGAAAGATCGCCGGGGCGGCGCAGGCGCGTAGGCGTGGCTTCGTACTGCACCACACGACGATCGCGCACACGATCGACCCGAACCTGGTGCCAAGGTTGATCCGGGTCGGGCGCGATCGATTGTCGGAGCGGGGCGTGCGCAGCGCGGAAAAACCCGTCTCACCGCTCTCCTGGTTCACCTCCGTTGACTGCGCCGGCGTCGCCCGTCACATGGAGCAGTCGTTCGCTTCTGAGTTCAACGTTCACGAAAGCAAGTTGAGTGACGACGAGCTGGACGCTGCGCGCGAGCTGGAGTCGTCCAAGTACGCGACCCCCGCCTGGATCAACCGGCTGCCCTAGCCCATCTCCCGCCACGAGGCAACGAGCTCCGGGCACTGGTGCACGTGCTCGCGGTAGTGCTCGCGCAGCCATCCCAGGACGTCGTCAGGACTGGTCGGGTACGGGTCCTGTCCCTCGCCATACACAACCGGCGTCTTACGCAACCAGTCCGCATCGCCAATGCCCGCCGCGGCCTCCCTAACCGAACGATGAAGCCCTGACATCTCTTCGAGCGCCGGCTTGCGCTCCGGAGCGCTGAGCCCGGCTTTGGCCTTTTTGTTGGTCGCCGTGGACTCGCCTGGCGGGTCCAGCGGTTGCAGTTGGTGATTCGGGTCGGCTTTGATGCCGTCGAGCACGCGACTGTAATGGACGAGGACCCAGTTGACATGGACCTGAAGACCACCGAGCGCGTAATCGTCACCAGGCTTGAGGTACGAGAGCGCGGCATCCGGCACCTGCGCGAAGACCGCCTCCCACTCGGCACGAGCCGCGTCGAAGTCGGACAGAGCGGCCTCGCGATCCACGGGGGCTAAGGTACAGCGTTGTGACCCGCACGCAAAGGTGGACGCTCATCGCCGCCGTGCTGGCTACCGCCACCGTCTTTCTCGATTCGACCGTCGTCAACGTGGCCCTGCCGCGGATCGGCCGCGAGCTCCCGCACCCGATCCTGGGCGTGCTCGAGGGCCAGACCTATGTGTACACCGGCTACCTGCTGTCCCTGAGCACGCTGCTGATCCTGGCGGGCGCCCTGACGGACGCGTACGGCCGGCGCCGTGTCTTCCTGCTCGGACTCGTGGGTTTCGGCGTCACGTCGGCGCTGTGCGGCCTGGCGCCCAATCTCGAGACATTGGTGGTGCTCAGGGTCCTGCAGGGGATCGCAGGCGCGTTCCTCGTCCCCGGCTCGCTCGCGCTGATCACCGCTACCTTCAGCGGCCCGCTTCAAGGCCGCGCGTTCGGCATCTGGTCGGGGGCGTCCTCGGGCACGACCTTGCTCGGACCGGCTGTGGGTGGTCTCCTGGTGGACACGCTGTCCTGGCGCGCCGCGTTCTTCATCAACATCCCGATCACGGCTATCGCGATTTACTTGACCTGGCGCCACGTGGTCGAGACACGCGTCGAGCGGCCACCGTCAGGGTTCGACTGGCTGGGCGCGATCATCGTCGGCGTCGCGGTCGGGGGACTTGCGTTTGGCGCCGTTTACGGGCAGCAGCGCGAGTGGCACGACCCGGTCGCCTTCGTGATGCTCGCGGTCGGAGCGCTCGCCACCATCGGGCTCCCCTTTTACATGGCGAAGGCGCGCAACCCGCTCATCCCGCTGAGCCTGTTCAAGTCGCGCGCGTTCACGACCATCAACATCTCGACCCTGCTGATCTATGGAGCCCTGTATGTGTCCGGGTACAACCAGGCCCTGTTCGTACAGGGCACGCTGGGCTACACGGCCGTTGCGGCCGGGCTCATGTTCATCCCGGGCGGTCTGCTGCTCACCCTCATGTCACCCCGATTCGGAACACTGACCGGCAGATATGGAGCACGCCCCTTCCTCATCGTCGGGCCGTTGGTGATGGCCGTTGCGTGCCTTCTGTATGCCCGCGTGCCGGCCACGTCCTCGGCCTGGACCTTGAACCCACACTTGGCGTCGAGCGTGTTGCCGCCAGTGTCTTACCTGGTGGACTTCCTGCCCGCGACGATCATCTTCGGGCTCGGGTTGGGGATCATGGTGGCGCCCTTGACGGCCGCGCTGATGGCGTCGGTACCGGTTGCCAATGCCGGCCTGGCGTCGTCCATCAACAACGCCATCTCACGCATCGGCCCGCAGCTCGCGGGCGCCGTGGTCTTCATCGCGGTGACGGCGGTGTTCTATGCGGCGCTGGCTTCGAGGGTTCCGGGCCTCGACCCCAACTCGCCCACCCTGAGGGCGGAGGTGAGCCCGCTCAACAGGCCGGCGGCAAGCGCGCCCGCTGATGTTGCCGCGCAGGCGCGCTACGCGTCAGCCGACGCGTTCCACACCGCCATGCTGATCTCCGCCGGCCTGCTGGTGGCCGGCGCGGCCGCCAACGCCATCGGCGTCGCCCGGAAGCAGCCCGAGTCCGAGCCGTCGGTGACGAAGGCGGTCGCTTAGCTAGCTAGCTCGCGTAGTTGTGCTGCTGCAGCCAAGCCGTCGCGACGGCGTCGGCGTCCTGGTGCTGAATCGAAACCTGCGAGTTCAGGGTGACGAGGTCTGCCGTGGTCAGCTTGGCGTCGATGGCGTTGAGCACCTTCTTCACCTCGTCGCTCGCAGCGGCCTGCCGGACGATTGGGACCACGTTGTCCGCGTTCTCCAGGTGCTTGTCGTCCTTGAGCACGACCAGCCCGAGCGAGTTGAGGTCGCCGTCGCTGCTGAAGACCAGGCCGACGTCGATGCTTCCGTTCTTGAAGGCCGCCCGAGTCAGCGGTCCGTCGGTGTCGAGCGCTTTGAAAGCCTTGAAGGTGATGCCATAGGTGCTCTTGAGGCCTGGCTGGCAGAAAGGCCGGGTCGGGCATTCCGGTCCGGCGCCAAGGGTGAGCTGGCCGCCGATCGGCGCCAGGTCGGAGAGCGACGTGAGGTTGTACTTCGTCTGGGTGGCCTTGGTGACAGCGAACGCGTTCTGGTCGACGGCCGCCGAGGGGTCGAGAGCGACGAGCCCAAGCGGCGACAGGCGGGTGTTGAGCTTCGCGGTGGTCGCGGTCGCGTCGCCACTGGCTTCGCCGGCCCCCTTGTTGTAGAACTCGAGGTCGGTCGCGGCGTATCCGGGATAGAGGTCAATCTGGCCTGACTCGAGCGCCGGCGCTACGACCTCACGCGTACCCAGAAGCAGCTTGTAGTTGACCGTGTAACCGTCATGCGCGAGGGCCTGGCCGTAAATCTCGGCCAGGATGCTGCTCTCGGGGAAGTTGAAACCGGCAACGGTGAGCGTGCCCTTGGAAGCCGGGCTCGCGCTACCGCCGCCGCCAGTGCTCCCACAAGCGCCGGCAACGAAAACGAGCGTGGCCGCCGCCGCGAGCAATCTCCCAAAACCGAGCTTTGAATTCATTTAACCCTTCTCCTTGCCACCCGTCTGCTTGCCGATCTCTTAGGGGTCCCCGCGAACTCACGGCCTCAGCCTCTGAGTTCGTGGGGTTGAACTTCCGGGTTGGCTTGATTCTTCCATTTATGCGGTCTTGAAGGTTGTTGCGCGGCGGGCGACAGGCGCCCGCTGAAGCCGTATCCCGCGAGGGATGAGGACCCGTTCCAAAGCCGAAAGCGACAGCTCGGTGGCCATCGCCAGCGCCGCCACCAGCACCGCGCCGGCGGCCAATTTCGTGTAGTCCTGCTGCGCAAAGCCGTCGATGATGTACCTGCCGAAACCGCCGCCCGCGATCAGCGCCGCCAGCGTCGCGGTGGCCACGACCTGGACCGCAGAGGTTCTGATACCCGCCATCACAAGGGGTACCGCGAGAGGCAACTCGACCCGCAGCAGCTGCGCCAGCTCGCGATAGCCCATCCCCCGCGCGGCCTCCTTGACGTCCGGATCGACCTCGCTGAGACCGACGTAGCTGTTGGTGACCATCGGCGGAATTGCAAGGGCCACGAGCGCGACCAGGATCGGAAGGTTGCCCAGGCCGAGGACCTGGAAGGCGATGACGAGGACGCCGAAGGATGGCAGTGCCCGCCCCACGTTGGAGATGTTGATGGCCACATTTCCGAAACGTCCGTAGTGACCGAGCGCCATCCCGATGGGCAGCGCGATGACCGCCCCGATCGCCACCGACTCGGCAGAGATCTGCACGTGCTCGAGCAGGCGCTGGGGGATGCCGTCCGGACCGCTCCAGTGGGCGGGATCCGCGAACCACTGCGCGACGAGGGAAATGACGCTCACGAAGCGGCGCCCCGCGACCAGGGGACGGCCAGCCGCTGCGCTCCGACAAGCAAGAGGTCGGCCACCAAAGCGAGCGCGATGGAGAGCACCGTTGCGACGACCAGCGGCGTGTGGAAGTTCTCGATCAGGCCTCTCTCGATGAGCTGGCCGAGCCCGCCCAGGCCGATCAGCGCCGTGATCGTCACCAAACCGATCGTCGTGACTGTGGCGATGCGGACGCCAGCGAAGATCGCCGGCAGCGCAAGCGGCAGCTCCACACGGAAAAGTCGCGCCAGCGGCCGGTAGCCCATGCCGTCGGCGGCGTCGAGCACGTCAGGCGGCACCGACTCGAGGCCGACCAACAGGTTGCGGACCAGGATCAGCACCGTATAGCCGATCAGCCCGATCTCTGCTGTGACGACTCCCAATCCGGTGTAGGGCACGAGCAGCGCGAAAAGCGCAAGCGACGGGATCGTGTAGACGACGTCGAAAAAAGCCAGCACCGGATTGCGCAGGGCCCGCCATCGATGAGCTGCGATTCCCAGGGGAATCGAGATCGCGAGCCCGCCGGCAACAGCGATGACTGTCAGGGTGAGGTGCTGCTCGACAGCGGCCACGAAGAGCGGAATGTGGGTCGAAAGCCAGGTCCAGTTGACCCACGGGTCGACGTAGTCGAGGGATGGCCCGCTCGGCATTCAATTACGGTAATCGACGAAGTGATCCGGCTGGAGCACATCAGCAAGGGCTTCTCGGGTGGCGCCAACGCCGTCGTCGACCTTTCGCTCGACATCGCGGACGGACAAACGTGCGTCTTGATCGGGCCGTCGGGCTGCGGCAAGACGACGACGCTGCGGATGATCAACCGGCTCATCGACCCCGACTCGGGCCGGATCCTGGTCGACGGCCGGGACACTCACGGCGTCGATCCAGCGCAGTTGCGTTTGAAGATGGGCTACGTCATCCAGAGCACCGGCCTGTTTCCGCACATGACGGTGGGCGACAACGTCGCCA
>Ga0207646_10003004_pt1 | contig 19462 bp, 20 predicted proteins | sample KBSK5502metaG_FD_184343 | JGI IMG/M metagenome (GOLD analysis project Ga0207646, IMG submission 184343) | Corn, switchgrass and miscanthus rhizosphere microbial communities from Kellogg Biological Station, Michigan, USA - KBS K5-50-2 metaG... | ecosystem: Host-associated > Plants > Roots >...
GATCCCTGATGTCCGCGTCGAGGACGCCGCGATCCCGGTGGAAGACGGGACCCTGCCGGGACTCATGGCGTTGCCGGAGCGCAGGTCTGCGCCTGGAATTCTGATCATCAACGACGTCTTCGGCCGCAGCCCGTTCTATGACCAGCTCGCGCGGCGCATCGCGCAGGCCGGCTTCGTCGCCGTGACCCCCGAGTACTTCTTTCGCGAGGGTTCACTTCCCGAGCCGACGCGAGAGGCCGCGATGTCGCGTGCGAAGCAGCTCGACTTCAAGCGCTGGGGCCGCGACATGTCCGCGGCGATCGACTGGCTACGCGCACGGCCCGAGGTGAGCGGCGCCGTCGGTACGATCGGGTTTTGCATGGGCGGGACGCAGGCGCTCCTCATCGCGGCGCGCCGCCACGACATCCCCGCGACGGTCTCGTACTACGGCTTCCCAGCTGACGCGCGCACGGAGGCGTCGCCGATCGAGCTCGCGTCCAAGATGCGCGGGCCCATCCTCGGCCACTGGGGCGATCAGGACGCGGGCGCGGGAATGGACAACGTCGAGAAGCTACGCGCGGCGCTCGAAGAGGCCAGGGTCGAGCACGAGTTCCACATCCACCCGGGGCTCGGCCACGGCTTCCTCAAAGCGTCGCTTGAAGACGAGAAGACGCCCGGCTACGCGCAGGCGTGCGCCTCGTGGACGCGCACCCTCGATTTCTATCGCCGGTGCTTCGCGCGCGAGAAGGTGCCGAGTTAGGTGATCTTCGTGATGACGAGCGTACTGGCCTGCTTGTCGTGGAAGCCTTGCTTCCGCGGGTCGGTCGAGGCCGTGTAGAGCAGATAGATGTAGTAGACGAGGACGACAAGGCTGACGAGGGCTCCTAGGCCGCTGGCGCCCGGGAACAGTGAGTTCAGGACCGACGGGCCGAAGAGAAATGCCCAGCGCATCGTCGCCTGATTCCACGTGAGAGCGGCGCCGTCCGCGGCGTTCACCGTCATGAGCCCGAGGATCCGTTGCCCAGGCGAGGCGCGCCACGCCGTCCACGTGTAGCCGAAGTACAGGAATCCAAGGACCGCGTAAATAATCGCGCGTGTGACGCTCCCGACGATGGTGACGTCGGTGATGATGAGCCCGAGGACGAATATCCCGATGATTCCCACGATGATCGCGTCGATGATGTACGCGATGACCCGCGTCACGACCGCGGCCGGTGCGAGCGCGGCGGATGCTGTTTGGACCGTCACAAAGCGTCTCCCTTCCTCGGCGGCGTCACCGCCGGGTACATGTCGGCGCGGAGCATACGCGGTCGCGTCCTAGCGTCGCCGTTTCGGCTCGCTCCACGCGACGTCGGCCGGCACCTCCGCGCGGAGGAGTGGCTCGAGCGCGCTGACGTAGGCGGCGAGGCGGTCTCCGACGAGTTCGAGGAAGCTCCAGTCGAGGTTCGCCAGCGCGACGGGCTCCCAGACGCGCGCCCAACCTTTGTCCCACGTTTCGATCCGCACCTCGGCGCCGAGAGCGCGGCGGATGGCCCGCTCGCGAGCGCGGAACGCGGCGAGAAGACGCGCGTTCGTCAGCGCGTCGGCTTCGAAATGCAGCCCGATCTCGATCACACCCAGCCGCTCCCGTATCCAGGCCTCGTAGTGGAGCTGCTTGTTGCCCGACCAGAGCTGAGCCATGTTCGACCAGGCGGTCGCGTGAAGTGGCGGATAGACCCTGCCGGTCTCGGCCTGGACTCGGTCGACGACGCCACGGAGAAAGGTGCGCGAATCGAGCCTACGGAGTTCGGGCGCGGAGGGCGAGATCGATGACGCCACTGAACGCGGGCGCCGCGATGCCCTCGAGCGCGACGAAGGTGAGGACTCTGGGGCTTGTCGGGCGCTCAACGACATTCCAGATCCGGGCGGCGATCGCGGCGCCGAAAGTGAGCGGCCGGTCCCGGACGGTGCCCTTCGCGATGCCGAAGGAGAGGCCGGTCAGCGCCCACCAGCGCCAGCCTATCGCCGCGATCCCTCGGAGGGCGATGGCGAGCGCCGGCACGACGAGCTGCACGAACTCGGTCGTTCGCGTGAGAGAGACGCCGAGGTCGAGGACGAGAACGTGCCGCGAGTCGAAGCGACGCAAGAGTCCGACAGGGACTAGGGCACCGATCGCCACCTGTCGCGGAGAGAAGAAATGTTCGGACGGATGGGTCCGGGTTAGTGCGATCCCATGCGAACCCGACGCAGAACGCGAGGATGTCAAAGGCGACCGCGAGCCAGAGCAGGCGGTACATAGTGTCGAGGGCCGAGCCGATTCCGCGTTTCTCAGCTGGGAATGCGGTCGCGGTCAAGCGCAATAAATACGGTCCGGGATTCAAGCGACACGGCGTCGAACCTCTATCGGTCGCGCCCTGCGATACCGTAAAATCGCACGCACGGTCCCCGGTGGCGCAATGGCAGCGCGGCTGACTGTGGCCAAAAATGGTAGCAGCCTCTTGGGGAAACCCAAGAGTGAAAACTGGGTGAATTGCGGGAAACCTAAAGCGCGAGAGCGCCAAGGCAATCCGCAGCCAAGCCCGAGGGCACGCCTCGGGAAGGTTCAGAGACTAAGCGCCCAGTGCCTGTAGCGCGGAAACGCGCCAAGGCAATGAGATAGTCCACGCCCGAGGGAAACCTCGGGGAACGGGTAATCAGTAGGTTGGAGGTTCGAGTCCTCCCCGGGGAGCAGATCGCGTAAGCGTTGGGCAACGGGCAGATCGCGTAAGCGTTGGCCGACGGCGGCCCCTCCTATTGACACGAGCATAGAACCTATGTTCCATCGATCTTGTGCTTATTTGCGAGAGCTGCGGTGGGAATTTTCCGGTAGAAATCCGAATCGACGGTCGGAGATGCAATCTCCGCGGTCGTAAGCACTGCCTGGAGTGCCGCCCGTACCAACCACTCAAGCAGCCGCGCAAGCGAGTCGCGCGGCTTCCGAAGTCACTTGTTTGCGTCGCGTGCGGGCGCCAGTTTCCGGCGAAGATGCTCATCTACGGAAAGATCCGGTCGCTGTATCGGCGCAGCTTCTGCCTGGGGTGCTCACCCTTCGGGACTCACAACACATCGAGAGCGCCGCTCGGACGATCGGAGGATCTCGACAGCGCTCGGCGTGATCGCAGACGCGAACAGTTCCGAAGATCGCTCCGAAAGCGGCGTCGAACCCGTAAGCGCGAACTTGTGGAAGCGTACGGCGGCAAGTGCATCGAGTGTAGTTACTCTCGGTGCCTCGAAGCCCTTCAGTTCCATCATCGAGACGCCGCGACGAAGCGGTTCAGTTTGGCCAATTTCAGTGGTTCGTACGAGCTGATGCGAGCGGAAGCCGAAACTTGTGACCTGCTCTGTGCGAACTGTCACCGCCTCAGACACGCACCTGCCGACGTGGGCCCGACGGCCACAGTCGCCTTGCGGCGAAACAAGAAGATGATGGCGGTAGAACGCTTCGGCGGCGTGTGCTTTGGGTGCTGCGGGCGTTATCCCCCGACGGTGTTCGAGTTCCATCACTGGGATTCGCGGGAAAAGGAGTTCGAGATCGCGAGCGGAGGCATGGGTCGGTCGTGGCGAACGATCGTCATCGAGCTCGCGAAGTGCGTAATGCTCTGCGCTAACTGCCATTGCGAGATCCATACCGGCCAACTGCTTCTGGATCGCGAGGGCAATCAACTCATCCCGGCGGCCGTCTAGGTGCCTCTAACATCGCGTCCGTGAACGACGGTCCGTTTCTCGAAGACTTCAAGGTCGGCGACGTCTATCGCTCCCCGGCCGGCCGCACGATCACCCAGGCCGACAACATCTGGTTCTCGCTTCTCACCAACAACCAAAACCCGATCCACATCGACGCGCACTACGCGTCGACGACCGAGTTCAAGCGCCCGCTCGTCAACAGCGTCTTCACGATCGGCGTGGTGACCGGGCTCATGGTCCCGTATACGAGTCAGAACGGATTCGCACTCGGCTGGAATGAGGTCAGATTGCCCAACCCGCTTTTCGAAGGCGACACGCTCTACGCGGACACCGAGGTGCTCGAGACGCGCGAGTCGAATTCGCGAAAGGGCTGGGGGATCGTGAAGGTCCGCCAGCGCGGGTTCAAACCGGATGGAACCGTGGTCCTCGTGATGATCCGCAGCTTCATGGTTCCGACACGCGCAGCCGCGCCCCGTCGCGATCTTCCGTCGCCGCGAGACTGATGGACTTCTCAGCCGATAAGGATCGCGACCAGATCCGCGCCGCCGTCCGGCAGCTCTGCGCCGAGTTCGGCGACACCTACTGGCGCGAGGTCGATCGGAAGAGCGAGTACCCCGAGAAGTTCGTCCATGCCCTGACGACGGCGGGCTGGCTCGGAGCGCTGATTCCGACCGACTACGGCGGATCGGGACTGCACGTCGCTGACGCCGCCGTCATCCTCGAGGAGATCAATCGCTCCGGCGGCAACGCGGCGAGCGCCCACGCCCAGATCTACACGATGGGCACGCTTCTCAAGCACGGAAGCGAGGAGCAGAAGCGCAAGTACTTGCCGGCGCTCGCGAAAGGCCAGACCCGGCTGCAGGCATTCGGGATCACCGAGCCGGAGGCCGGCTCGGAGACGACGCGGCTTCGAACGACGGCCGTGAAGCAGAAGAGCGGCCGCTACGTCATCAACGGCAAGAAGGTCTTCATCTCGCGCGCCGAGCACTCCGACCTGCTCCTGCTTCTCGTGCGCACGACGCCGTACGAGGAGCTCGAGGACAAGACGCAGGGCCTTTCGGTCTTCATTGTCCATCTAAAGCGCGCTCTCGCGGACGGCCGCATCACCATCCGTCCGATCCGCACGATGCTCAACCACCACACGACCGAGATCTTCATTCAGGACCTTGAGGTCCCGGCGCGTGACCTCATCGGCCAGGAGGGTCAAGGCTTCCGTCACATCATCGACAGCTGGAACGTCGAGCGGATCCTGATCGCCTCCGAGGCGATAGGCGACGGCCGATGGTTCGTCGAGCGTGCTTCCAAGTACGCGACCGACCGCGTCGTGTTCGGACGCCCGATCGGCGCGAACCAGAGTGTGCAGTTCCCGATCGCTCAAGCGCACGCGCGCATCGAGGCCGCGGCCCTCGTTCGCGACAAAGCGGCGTGGCTCTACGACAACAACAAACCCTGCGGACCTGAAGCGAACATGGCGAAGCTCCTCGCATCGCAGGCGTCGTGGGACGCCGCGAACGCGGCGCTCGACACCCACGGCGGGTACGGGTTCGCGTCCGCTTACGACGTCGAACGGAAGTTCCGGGAGACGCGCCTCCTGCTCGTCGCGCCCGTGAGCAACAATCTGGTCCTCGCGTACCTCGGGCAGAACGTCCTCGGCATGCCCCGGTCCTACTAGTGCTCGTGCTCCGTTCGCTCATGTTCGTCCCGGGGCATCGTCCGCGGATGCTTCAGCGCGCCCTCGGACTGGGCGAGTTCACGCCAAGCGGTCTCGACGTCGCCATTCTCGATCTGGAGGACGGCGTGCCACCGGATGAGAAGGATCGCGCGCGTGCGGCGATCGCCTCGGTGCTCGGTCTTGCATCGCGTGGCGAAGGTCCGGCCCGCTACGTGCGGGTGAACCGGGGCCCGGCAGCGCGCGACGTCGATCTGGCGTCGGTCTTGCGTCCCGGCCTCGATGGGATCGTCGCGCCGAAGATCGATCGAGCCGAGGAGGTCGCAAGCCTCGCACGCGATCTCGACGAACGAGAGGACGCCGTGGGGATCGCGCGCGGGTCGATGCGTATCGTGCCGTCGATCGAGTCGGCCGAAGGCCTTCTCCAGGCGCACGCGATCGCCGCGAGCACGGATCGGGTGGTCGCTCTGCTGTTCGGCGCCGAAGACTTCGCGCGCGACGTCGGGCTCCCGGCCGAACGCGTGGCCGAGGCGGCCGATCTGCTCTACGCGCGCTCGGCGGTCGTCGTCGCGGCGGTCGCTGCACATCGGCAGGCGATCGATGGGATCTGGCCCGACGTCACCGACGACGACGGTCTTCGCCGCGAGGCGCTCCAGGCGCGCCGTCTCGGCTTCAACGGAAAGTCGCTCATCCACCCGGGGCAGATCGAGACGATCAACGATGTCTTCAGTCCGAGCCCGGCTGAGGTCTCATACGCACGCCGAGTGATCGATACGTTTGAAGGGGCGCGATCGAAGGGCCTCGGCGCCGTCGCTCTCGATGGCAAGCTGCTCGATCAGCCGATCGTGGAGCGCGCCCGACGGGCACTGGCGCTCCACGACAGCATCTCCTCTAAAGAGAGGACGCCGCCGGTGGAGAGACCGGCGGCGTCGGAGGGGAAGCTGTTGAAGTGATTTCTCACACGGCCTAACGACCGCCGTGAACCGCAATTAGGCCCTCCGGTCTCAGCGCGGTAGCGAGGGAAGGAAACAAGAGCGGCCCGCCTGGTGGGGCGGGCCGCTCGACGCAGGGGGTCGGATGGACGAGTCGGTCGGGTCGCACCATTCAACGCGCCGTGAATAGGCGCGTTACTCGACGGCATACATTCGTCGGGTGTTGCGACAAACGCGCACGCTCTGGCCGTATTTCATCGGGGTCGTCGTTCTCGCCGCGGTGGTCGTCTACGGCGCGATCTCGTTTCGGGCCGCGGAAACGGTGACCCAGGTCGAGCGCATCCCTCTCGATCCGCCGGGTAGGTCGATCGCGGCAACGCACGGGGATCGCGCGGTGGTCATGGTCCACGGTCGGGGAAGGAATCGCGTCAACTCGGACTTCATGGAGGCCGCGATCGCGAAGATCCTCCTCGCTCACGGCTACTCGGTCCTGCTCTTCGACCTTCGCGGTCACGGCGAGAGCGGCGGGACGAGATACACGCTGGGCCTCGAAGAGCCGCGCGACATTCTTGCCGCGATCGATCTCGCGGCGGCGAAGGCCCACATCGATCGCGCGCGTGTTGCGATCATCGGCGAATCGCTCGGCGGCGGCAGCACGCTCATGACCGTGAAAGCCGATCCGTCCATCGGGCCGGTGGTCACGGACTCCGCGTTCGCAGATGCCAACATCGTCGTGAGCGAGTCAGCAACCAAATACACCAATCTTCCGTCGTGGTTCACGCCGGGAATCGTGCTGATGTCGCGTCTCTTCCTCGGTCTCGATATTTCTCAGGTGACGCCCTGACAAGTCGTCGCCGCGCATCCCGAGCACGCCTTTCTCTTCATCCAATACACGGACGACACGACGGTCCCGCTTCATCACGGGCTCGACCTCAGGGGCGCCAGCGCGAATCCGCGCGCGGAGCTCGGGATCGTCCCCGGTTGCGAACACCTCAAGGCGTTCGCCAGCCATCCGGATGAATGGGCGCAACACGTCCTCGGCTTTCTGAGTCGCGAGCTCGGTGCCGAGAAACCCGCATCAGTCCCGGCCGGTATCCTCGCCTTACCACGACGGGGAGGATGACGTTGACAACAGCGACGAAGGGTCGACGCGTTCGCTGGGAGGACTCGCCGCGCGAGGACCTTATGGCCGGCATCCAGCGGAGGTTCGTCCACGGCGAGAAAGCGATGCTCGCGCAGATCTGGCTGAAGAAGGACACGATCGTCCCGAGGCATGTCCACCCGGCGGAGCAGCTCTCCTTCATCGTCGAGGGCGCACTCCGCCTCCGTCTCGGCGACGACCTCTCCGAGATCCACGAGGTGCGCGCCGGCGAGGTGCTGGTCATTCCGGCGAACGTGCCCCACGAAGCCATCGCCCTCGAGGACACCTATGACCTCGATGTGTTCAGCCCGCCGCGCGAGGACTGGATCAAAGGACAGGACGCATACCTGCGCGGTCGATAATGATCGTCAGCCGCGACCTCTTTCGCGCCATATCGGGCTCGTTCCCTACGGGGGTTCTGATCGTCGCGACGCTCGACGACAAGGGCGAACCCAGGGGCCTGACGACCCAGGCGTACATGGGCGTGTCGATCGAGCCGCCGCTCGTGCTCGTGTCGATCGACAAGACCTCGCGAACGCTTCCCGCTTTGCGGTACCACCGCGCCTTCGTGATCAACTTCCTCAAGAAAGGTGCCGAGGACGTGGCAACGCTCTTCGCGTCGAAGGCCGACGACAAGTTCAAGAATTTCCGGTGGGAACCCTCGAAGGAGTCGGGCGGATCGCCGGTCCTGCGAGACATCTCGCTCGCATACGCGGCCTGTCGGGTGACCGAGGTTCACGAGGCGGGCGACCACATCCTCTTCATCGCGAGCGTCGAAGGGGGCGAGGTCCTCGGCGGAACGCCGCTCATGTATTACAAGCGCACATACACGGCGTGGCCTGAAGAGCGGCCGGCGCCACCGGTCGAGAGGAGGGCCTAGCGTGCGTATCTGCACGTTCGAGCAGCGCGGGACTCCGGCGGCCGGCGTCGTCGCCGCCGACGACACGATCGTCTCGACTGTGGACCTCGTCGGAGGCGCGACCGACGAGGACGACGTGCTCGACCTCCTGATCTCCGGCGAGGAATTCTGGGCCGAGCTTCGCAGTGCCGCCCCCACCGCGCGCAACGGCATTCCGCTTCAGTCCGCGAAGCTTCTCGCTCCGATCCCGCGACCGCCCCGCAACGTGTTCTGCGTGGGTTGGAACTACAGCGAGCACTTCGAAGAAGGAAAGCAGGCGCGCGGCCAGGCCGGCGCGCAGCTCGCGCCGCAGGAGATACCGCATTTCCCTGCGCTCTTCACGAAGAATCCGGCGACCGTCGTCGGCCCCGACGCTCCGGTGTTCTTCCCGTCGCCGCATTCGGAGCAGCTCGACTGGGAAGCCGAGCTGGCGGTCGTCATCGGGAAGGGCGGCCGGGACATTCCGGAGGCGGAGGCGATGAGTTACGTCTTCGGCTACACATGCGCGAACGACGTTTCGGTGCGGGACGTGCAGCGGCGGCACGGCGGGCAATGGTTCAAAGGTAAGAACTTCGACACCCACCTGCCGATGGGGCCGTGGATCGTGACCGCGGATGAGCTCGACCCAGCGGATCTGGCGATCCGGTCCCGCGTGAACGGCGTGGGCAAGCAGGACTCGCGAACGAGGTTCATGGTCTTCAAGATCCCTCGTCTCATCGCTGAGGTGTCTGCGGGCTGCACGCTTTGGCCCGGCGACATGATCATCACCGGCACGCCAGCGGGCGTCGGTTTCGCGCGGACGCCGCCGGAGTACCTCAAGGTGGGTGATGTCGTCGAGATCGAGATCGAGGGCATCGGGGTGCTGCGCAACACCATCAAAGGGAGGGCCTAATGCTCGATAAGTTCACGTGGTACAAGCAATCGACCTTTCGTTGGAGGGGCGAGAAGCTCGTCGTGTACATCGACTCGTGGGGACTGACCGATGGCCTTCCGCCGGCGGACCTGCTCCTCATCACGCACGCGCACGGGGACCACTTCGCGCCGGATGACATCGCTCGTGTGAAGAACGACAAGACCGTCATCGTCGCCCCGGCCGACGTCGCGAAGCAGCTGTCAGGGAATGTCAAGCCGGTCAAGCCCGGGGATCGACTCGACGTCGCCGGCGTGAAGATCGAGGCCGTGCCGGCCTACAACATCGACCCCGCGCGTCTGGAGGCTCACCCCAAGGCGAACAACTGGGTGGGCTACGTCGTGCAGCTCGGCGGAAATACCTATTACCACGCGGGCGACACCGATCATCTGCCCGAGCTCGACCGGATCCGGAGCGACGTCGCCTTCCTGCCGATCGGCGACGGCGGCTACGTCATGACGGTCGACGAAGCGGCCGGCATGGCGAAGGCGCTCAAGCCGAAGGTCGCCGTGCCGATGCACTTCGGGTTCTACCCGGGCGTCGGTGTGCCCGCGGACGGCGAGCGGTTCAAGAAGGCTGCAGCGCCGGTCGAGGTAAAAGTGTTCACTCCTGTGCATCCATTCGCGAACAAGTAAGGGAATATCCTCGAGTCATATGGCGACCACCATCAGCCAGATCGTTGCGGTGAATCCGGCGACCGAGGACGTGATCGCCTCGTTCGACGCATTCGGCACCGACGAGGTCGAGATGGCCCTCGCCGAAGCACACGACGCGTACCTCGAGTGGCGCCTGCGTCCGATCGCCGAGCGCGCCTTGCCCATGCGCGCGCTCGCGGCGCTCCTCAGAGAGCGCGCCGATCGCTACGCACGTCTCGCGACGCTCGAGATGGGGAAGCCGATCGCCGAAGCGAGGGCCGAGGTCGAGAAATGCGCCTTCGGCTGCGAGCACTTCGCGCAGAACGCGGCGCGGTATCTCGCCGACGAGGATATCCGCGCGAACGCGCGGCGAAGCATCGTCGCTTTCCAGCCGCTCGGTGTCGTGCTCGCGGTCATGCCGTGGAACTTCCCGTTCTGGCAAGTGATCCGGTTCGCGGCTCCGGCGCTTATGGCCGGAAACGCCGCCATCCTCAAGCACGCGTCGAACGTTCCCGAGTGCGCGCTCGCGATCGAGGAGGCTTTCCGGGATGCGGGCTTCCCCCGAGGGTTGCTACGCGCCGTCCTTGTTTCCGGCTCGGCGATCGAGCCGGTCATCGCGGACGATCGCATTCGCGCCGTCACCCTCACCGGCAGCTCGGATACGGGCTCACGCATCGCCGAGCTCGCGGGCCGCGCCCTCAAGAAAACGGTGCTCGAGCTCGGCGGATCGGACCCGTACATCGTTCTCGCGGACGCCGACATCGAGGCCGCGGCCACTACGGCGGTCCGCGCGCGCAATCAGAACAACGGCCAGTCTTGTATCGCGGCGAAGCGGTTCATCGTCATCGAGTCCGTCGCCGCCGACTTCGAGCGACGTTTCGCGCGGGGCGTCGAGGATCTTGTCGTCGGTGATCCGATGGATCCGAAGACCCAGGTCGGTCCACTCGCGCGGCGGGACCTCTTGGACACGCTCGAGCGCCAAGTCGAGGAGTCGGTGCGGGCCGGAGCACGAGTGTTGACTGGCGGCGAGCGACTTTCGGGGAAGGGTTACTTCTTTCGGCCAACCGTGCTGACCAACGTCACTCGCGACATGGCCGCCTTCCGCGAGGAGACGTTCGGGCCGGTCGCCGCGGTCGTGCGTGTTGGCGATGCCGACGAAGCGGTACGCGTCGCGAACGACTCCGCCTACGGCCTCGGCGCGTCGATCTGGACGCGCGACGCCGCCTCGGGCGAGCGCCTCGCGCGCCGGATCGAATCCGGAAGTGTTTTCGTCAATGGCATGGTCGCATCGGACCCGCGGCTCCCCTTCGGAGGCATCAAGCGTTCAGGCTACGGGCGCGAACTCTCGGCGTTCGGCGCGCGCGAGTTCACGAACATCCAAACGATCTGGATCGGTCCCGCGGAGGGGCCACAACTCACGTCGCAACCGGCCGAGTGACGCGCACGCGCGCGGCGACCGTCGGGGAAGCCGAGGCCATCGCGCGTGTCCTCATCGGCGGGACCGCCCGTTGAACGTCGCACAGCTGCTCGTGAAGTGCCTCGAGAACGAGGGCGTCCGGCACGTCTTCGGAATCCCCGGCGAGGAAACGCTCGCCGTCAACGCCGCGCTCGCAGACAGCGAAAAGATCCGCTTCGTCCTCACCAGACACGAGCAGGGCGCAGCGTTCATGGCCGACGTCTACGGCCGCCTCTCGTCCTACCCTGGGGTATGTCTCGCCACGCTGGGGCCGGGCGCCACGAATCTCATCACCGGCGTCGCCGATGCGCACATCGACCGCGCGCCGCTTGTCGCGATCACCGGGCAGGTCGGCCTCGAGCGCTCGCACAAGGAGTCGCACCAGTACATCGACATCGTGCGGATGTTCGGTCCGGTCACGAAGTGGAGCACTCGCATCAGTGTCGCCGAGGCGACGCCCGAGATCGTCCGCAAGGCCTTCCGCCTTGCGCGTTTGGAGAAGCCGGGCGCGACACACATCGAGCTTCCCGAGGACATCGCCGGCGAGACCATCGACATGAAGCCCCTCGAAGTCCGACGGACGTCGTACCCGAAAGCTCAGGAGGCGGTGATCAGCCGGGCGCTTGAGCTCATCAAGCAGTCAAAGAACCCGATCGTCCTCGCCGGCAACGGCGTCGCGCGCCGCCAAGCGGCTGGTCACGCGAGCGTCGAATCACTCCGGCGCTTCGTCCGGCGGAGCGGAATTTCCGCGACGCACACGTATATGGCGAAGGGCGTCCTCGACCCGTTCAGCCAGCAGTCACTCCCGGCGGCCGGTCTGCAACGCCCGGGTGCGGAGCTCTCGAACATCCCGCAGCTCGCGGAAGCCGATCTCGTCATCGCCGTGGGTTACGACCTCGTTGAATGGCCGCCCTCGCTCTGGAATCCCAAACGGGACAAGGTCGTTATCCATGTCGACAGCACCCCTGCCGAGCTCGATGGTCACTACCAGCCATCCGTGGAAGTGGTGGGGGAGCTCGACGAGTCCCTCACCGAGCTCGCGGAGCGAGTCGAAGAGCGAAAGGACCGGCCGATCCGCGCCGCGCACAAGCCGCTCGGTGCCGGCACCAAAGACACGCCGGCGCCTTTCGCGCCGCAACAGGTGGTGGCCGCGGTTCGGGAGGCGCTCGGGCCCGAGGACATCGTGGTAAGCGATGTCGGCGCGCACAAGGTGTGGCTCTCGCGGTACTACCCGACGCCGGTTCCGAACACCGTCGTCGTCTCGAACGGTCTCGCCTCGATGGGCATCGCGCTGCCCGGCGCGATCGCGGCGAAGCTCGTCTTCCCCGAGCGCAAAGTCATCGCGTTCGCCGGCGATGGCGGCTTTCTCATGAACGTCCAGGAGCTTGAGACGGCGAAGCGGATGGGCACCGCGATCGTGTGCATGGTCCTGGTGGACGATCGTCTTGGGATCATCGAGGCGAACGAGCGGAGGATCTTCGGCCGCGCCTTCGCGACCGAGTTCGGCAACCCCGGCTTCGTCGAGCTTGCGCGGGCCTTCGGCATCGCTGGGTTCGCGGTGCCGACGGCGCGCGAACTCTTCCCGACGCTACGCCGGGCGCTCGACCTCGGCGAGCCGGCGCTCGTGGCGGTGCCGTGGGATCATCGCGCCAACGAGCGCATCGGCGACAAGATGCCCTAGGTCCGGACCAAAACCCGTCCTGGCCGTGCGCCGGTGTGCTCTCCCCGATGGAGCACCTGCTCGCCGTTGACGAACACGTCGACCATGCCGGTCGCGTAGCGGTGCGGGGCCGCGTACGTCGCGTGGTCGGCGATCTTTTCCGCGTCGAACGCGACGACATCGGCGAAGTATCCGCGCGCGATCCGGCCGCGCCGGTCGAGGCGGAGGTTCGTGGCGGGGAAGCTCGTGAGACGGCGGATCGCTTCCTCGAGCGGCACGAGTCCCTCGTCGCGGACGTAGTGCCCGAGCAGTCGCGCGAAGGTCCCGTACGCCCGCGGGTGCGGATTCGATTTCAGGAATACGCCCTCGGGCGCGGGTGCGGCTTCGTCCGAGCCGAAGCTCATCCATTCGATCGCGACCTCGCGGCGCAGGTTGTCTTCGGACGCGATGAAGTAGCACGCGCCGACGCGGCTCTCGTCCTCGACCACGAGGTCCATCGCAGTCTCCTCCGGCGATCTGCCGCGCACGCGAGCGACCTCCGTCAGCGTCTTGCCGGTGAGCGCCTTGAGCGCATCGTTCTTGAACGACACCAGGAGAACGCCGTCGGGACCGCCGGCGGCAAGGTAGAGGTTCTCCCAGTCCTCTCCGGGAGCGCGCATCTCGCGAGCGACACGTTCGCGCACTGAGGGATCGCGTAGCCGCGCGAGCCAAGCGCGGAAGCCGCCCTCCTGGACCCACGGCGGCATCGAGGCGTTGAGACCCGTCGCACCAGCGGCGTAGGGATACATATCCGCTGTGATGTCGAGACCGTCGGCTCGAGCCTTCTCGACCCGTTCGATGACCGCCGGGAGCTTCGACCAATTCGCTTTCCCGGCCTGCTTCAGGTGGTAGATCTCACCTCGGACCCCAGCGATCCGTGCGATCTCGATGAGCTCGTCGACCGCCTCGACGAGTCGGTCTCCTTCGTTGCGAAGATGCGAGATGTACGTCCCGCCTGCTGTCTCGGCCAGCGCGGCGAGCTCGCCGGTCGACGCGAACGTGCCCGGCGTGTATATCAGTGCCGACCCGAGACCGAGCGCGCCATCCGCCGCGGCGTCGGCGGCGAGGCGGCGCATCCGCTCGAGCTCGTCCGATGTCGGCGGGCGGTCGTCATAGCCGACCTCGTGCACGCGAAGGGTCGTCGCCCCAACGAACGAGGCGACGTTCACCGAGACTCCGAGCCGAACGAGGTGATCGAGACCCTGCCGGAGCGTGGTCCATGGAATTTCGTACCTGATATCGGCCTGCCGCTCGATCTGGTCGCGGCGCATCTCGTCGGTCAGCGGACCCATGGACGATCCTTCGCCGAACACCTCGAGCGTGACTCCCTGGCGGACATCGCTCTGCGCACGGCCGTCCGCGATGAGCGACGGGATCGCCCACGACAGCACGTTGATGAAGCCTGGCGCCACAGCGAGACCGGACACGTCGATCTCGCGCCGCCCGCGATCCCCGATGGCAGGCATCACCGCCGAGATCAAATCGGCATCGATCGCGACGTCTGCTGCGTACGGCGGACCGCCTTCGCCGTCGTACACGATCCCGCCGCGGATGACGACGTCGTGCATCGGGCGGCCATACTACGGGCGTGGTGATGCGGACGGTCGCCCGGGTCGAGGAACGGCCGTGGCTTTTCCTCGGTGTCGTCTTCTTCGTGACGTGCTTCTTCGGTTTTCTCGTGCAGGCCGCAGGCAGCGCTTGGTTGCGATGGCACGACGACCCGATCGCGTCGACCTATAGGACGACGCTCTCGTACACCTCGGCGCTCATCGGTGACGCGATCCTGATCCCGCTCGTCAACGTGTTCATCGTCGGCCAGCTCCTCGCCTGGCGGCGCCGGCCGCGCATCGCCGAGGTCGCCGGCCCGCTACTCGCGAGCGGGCTTATCACCATCTTCCTGCATCTCTATCAGGCGGCGAACGCGCTCCTCAACTGGACGATGATGCAGCCGTACCGCTGGACCGGGATCGGCTACGAGCACGCCGCGTTCATGTGGGCCGAGATCGGCCTCGTGCTGTTCTTCTGGGGTCAGGTCGCACTCGTCGCCAAGGAGAGCCCCCGCGCGATCCTTTCGCATCGCATCTTGCTCGTCGCGCTGTGCGGGCTCGCGTTCCTCCGGCTCGTCTTCACCGACTACGGTTACTTCTAGGGACCGTACAGCTTCCCGGGGTTCAACAGCCCCTTCGGGTCCATCACGTTCTTGATCCGCTTCATCACGTCGAGCGCGTCGCCATGCTCGGCGCGCATGTAGCGAGCGCGCACCGCCCCGGTGCCGTGCTCGCCGGTCACGGTGCCGCCGACCTCGATCGCGAGCTTGTGCAGCCGGTCGGCGAGCTCGTCCGCGCGGCGGACTTCCTCCGCGTCATCGGGGTCGATGAGGATCGCAGAGTGCACGTTGCCGTCGCCGAAGTGCCCGTAGAAGACGACCGCGATCCCAAGCTCCGCGCCCATTTGGCGGGCTCGGCGCACCGTTTGAGGGATCTCCGAGAGCGGAACCGCGAGGTCTTCGCCGGCGAAGATGCGGTGCTTTCCGGGATGCGCGAGCGCCGTGGCCGCGGCGAGCCCGCTGCGTCCGGCCCAGAGACGGGTGATCTCTGTCTCGTCCTCCGCGAACCGCGTGACGCTGGCGCGCTTGCGAACGATGCCTTCCGTGTAACGCACGTTCGCCGCAACCTGCTCGGGCGCCCCTTCCACTTCGATGAACAGGACGGCCTCGCCCGCGGGTAGCTCGAGCTCCGGCCGCCAGAGGTGGAGCGCGTCGACCGCGCTCTTGTCCAGGAGCTCCGCGGTGGACGGAAGGATCCCCGCCTGGAAGAGGTCGTCGAGCGATGCGACGGTGTCCTCGAGCGCTCTGTAGCCGGCGAGGATCACCGCGCGGGCCGGCGGTCGCGGCTGCACCCGCAGGCGAAGACGGGTGAAGATGCCGAGGGTGCCCTCCGACCCGACGAAGAGCTTGGTGAGGTCGATCCCGCTCGATGATTTGAGCGCCTTCGAGTGGACGCCGCCAGTCGTGATGACCGAGCCGTCCGCGAGTACGACCTCAGCGCCGAGCACGTATGCCGACGTCGTGCCCCAGCGCACGGCGTGCGGTCCACTCGCGTTGTTCGCGGCCATGCCCCCGAGCGTGCACGCTCGTCCGCTCCCGGGATCCGGCGGGAAGAACAGGCCATGTTCGGCGAGGGCGTTCTGGAAGTCGAAGTACACGAGGCCGGGCTCGACCATCGCCTGCAGGTTGCGGCGGTCGATCTCGACGATCTTCCGCATCCGAGCGAATGAGATGACGATGCCGCCCTCTGGCGCGATCGCGCCGCCGGTCTGCCCGGTGCCCGCGCCGCGGGGCACGATCGGAATTTCGGTCTCGTTCGCGACGTGCACGACGGCGACAACCTCGGCGGTCGTCTCGGGAACCACGACGGCGCTCGGCGTCCGCCGCTGACGCAGCGACCAGAACGACGCGTCGTAGGAGTAGGGGAGCAGCGTCGACGGATCGTCGATGACGCGGTCACCTGGAATGACCTCGCGCAGTCGCGCCGCGATGCTCGAGGTGCCGACCGCCATCGTCCGTATGCTAGGGACATCGCTCTCTCTTCCACCCCCGTCAGCCCCGAGGATCTCGCGACGTGCATCTCGTGCGGGCTCTGCCTCAACGACTGCCCCACCTATCGCGTGTTAGGTGACGAGGCTGATTCGCCGCGCGGACGCATTCAGCTGATCCGCACGGTGATCTCGAGTCCGATGGCGCCGAGCGACACGACTGTCGACCACCTGGAGGCGTGCCTCGTCTGCCGCGCGTGCGAGACCGCGTGCCCTTCGGGCGTACCGTTCGGTCGGATCATGGAAGGCGCACGCGAGGTCCTGCGTGCGCGCGAAGGTGGAGGCGCTTTCGCGCGCACGGCGCTCGACACGGTGGCGCGTCCGCGCCGCCTCGCGCTCGCGGCGCGGCTCGCCGACCTCGGCGCGCGGCTCGGGCTGGCGCGTCTCGCCGCTAAGCTGCCCGGCCGAATCGGCTGGGCGGCGTCCCTCGCGTCACCCGCGGAGGGCGCGCCGTTCCGTGGCGTTGAGCGCGAAGGTGCAGACGTGAGCATCTTCGCCGGCTGCATCATGCGCGAGTCCTTCGGCGACACCGAGCGCGCCACGGTGCGTCTCCTCGAGCGGGACGGACACGTGGTGAGCGTCCCGGAGGAGCAGACCTGCTGCGGCGCCCTTCACGCCCACGCCGGCGACGGCGAACGTGCGCGCGATCTCGCGCGCTACAACGTCGATGCCTTCTCCGGCAGCGATACGAAGGTGGTGGTCAACGCCGCCGGATGCGGCGCGCATCTGAAGGACTACGGGCACGTCCTCGCCGGCGACCCGCTCTGGGCCGATCGGGCGAGAGCTTTCGCGGCGCGGGTCCGCGACGTCAGCGAGGTCGTCAAGCCCGTTACGGCGCGCACCCGCAGGCCGACCCGTGTCGTGTACCAGGACGCGTGTCACCTCGCGCACGGCCAGCGCGTGCGGGCGCAGCCTCGTGCCCTCCTGCGGGCGATCGAGGGCCTGATTCTCGTCGACATCGAGGACGCTGAGCGGTGTTGCGGCAGCGCCGGCATCTACAACCTGACCCACGCCGAGATATCGCGGGAGCTACAGCAGGACAAAGTGCGCAAGATCCTCGACGCGTCGCCGGACGTGATCGTGAGCGCGAATCCGGGCTGCATGCTCCAGATCACGGCCGGTCTGCGCGCCGTCGGATCGAGCACGCGGGTGGTGCATCTGGCCCGGTTTCTCGACGACCCAGACCTCGTCATGGCGGGCGACCCCTAGCACGCGCGTCAAGCGGTCAGGCCTGTTTTTGGTGCGAGCAGACGGCCGCGTTTCGTGCGAAAATATGTGCAGAGATGAGTGTTTCCCGATCGACTTATCGACACCGGCTTAGTGGCGAGGACGTTCGAAAGACTCGCATCCTGATCACCAAGGACGCTTGGAAGCTGTTCCCGGGCCCCGGCGAGCGCGTAGCCCTTCGCATTGGCGCACGCCGCTTCGACGCGGAGATCAAGAGCGAGCGCTGCGAGTGCGTGCCGCCCGAGCACGAGCACTACCACCTGATCTGCCAAGCGCTGAAGGGGCAGACGGGCTTCAAGAACGGCGCTCTGGTCGTGATCGCGAAGGACTCGGACGGCGGCTACCGCTTCGTAGAGGAGCGCGGCTAAACTCCCGCACGTGGCGTCGTCGCCGACTTACATCCTCATCCACGTCTTCGGAACGGTCCGCGACGAGCTCGATCGAGCCGACCGCGGGAAGCGCACGTATTCGGGCTGGCTGCGCGAGTACGTGGCGGACACCCCGAAGCGCCTCACCGAGATCGCACGGCTTCTTGACCTTCTCACCGAGAACGGGTGGAAGGTCGTCGGCTCGCCTTACGACTGCGACGTCATGCTCGAACGCGACGTCAGCAGGGACCAGGCCGAGCAAGACATTCGGCGGGCTGAGTTCTGGGATCGACTCGTCCAGATCGCGTCCGCCGATGACGATGGACACATCGTCTGGCGCGACCACCCCGAGGGGGCACCCTCACGCCCACGGCGCCGCCGACGAGTGCGCCGTCCACCCACGAGGGAGCAGGGGAGCTAGGAGCCTGACCACCCGGCCGAGCGGGTGGCACGGGGGAGCGGGTTGCGCGCGAGCCGTTGACCGGCCGCGTCGCAAGCGACTGGTTCCAAGTGGTGGCGAGCGGACCGGTAGGCGAGCGCGCGACCCCGACCCCGAGACAGGACCCGCTCGGCCGTTGCGTCACCTCCGGTAGCCTTCGCCTCTATGCCGCATCCCCTCGGTGATGAGTTGACGGAACTTCACGTGCACCTCGGCGGCGCCGTCGATCCCGCCGCGATGTGGGGAATTGCGCATGACCAGGGAATTCGCCTGCCGACCAAGGATTATTGGGAGTTCGTCGATCTGATCACGGTCCGCAAACAAGCCAAGAAGTCGTTCGAGGACTTCCTCGCTCTGTATCACTGGACCGAACTCGTCCAGTCGAGTCCGCTCGCGGTCGAGCAGTCTGTCTACCACGTCGTCGGCGGGGCCTACCGCAAGGCGAACATCACGACGCTCGAGCTCCGCTACAACCCGATGAAACGGAACCGCGGTGGCGAGCGCGACCTCGACCACATCATCATGGCGTCGATCCGCGGCCTCGACCGCGCGCTGCTCGAGTACCCGGTGAAGGCCGGGCTCATCTTCTGCCTCGACCGGACCTTCGACGAGACACTGAACTCGATCATCCTCGAAAAGGCGATCGCGTACCGCCATCGCGGCGTGGTCGGCATCGACATCGCCGGTGGCAAGAATCCGGACTTCCGCTATCGGGATTACACGGCGCTGTTCAAGAAAGCGCGCAAGGCGGGGCTCGGGGTCACGGTGCACGCGGGTGAGGACGACGACTGGGAGAGCGTCGACGAGGTTCTG
>Ga0207646_10003005_pt1 | contig 19451 bp, 17 predicted proteins | sample KBSK5502metaG_FD_184343 | JGI IMG/M metagenome (GOLD analysis project Ga0207646, IMG submission 184343) | Corn, switchgrass and miscanthus rhizosphere microbial communities from Kellogg Biological Station, Michigan, USA - KBS K5-50-2 metaG... | ecosystem: Host-associated > Plants > Roots >...
CTGAGCGTCATCGCCGGCAGATCCAAGAAATCGCCGAAATTTGGCGCAAGCTGGCGGCGGATAGAGCCCGAAGACTTGAAGCCGACCGCGGTCAAAAGTCCCGACCTTCGTGCTAAGGATTTCGCGTATGGATGTCCTTGCAGAGTACCGCCGCCGAGCCGCCGACTGTGAACAGCTGGCGAAGGAAGCCCTGACCGAAGAACATCGCCAACAGATCCTCACGATCGCCGCTTCGTGGCGACGATTGGCGGATCAACGAGAGCGGATGGCGCTGACCGTTGACAAAGCCAAGCCGCCCCAGTAGCGCGATCCAAGAGACAGGCCCCGGTAACCCTATTTTAGAGAGCATTCGCTACGCATCTGTGCGGCAGGCGAGTTCAGCAACTTCTCCCGTCTGTCCTGTTGCGGGAACAACAGGGGGCCAGTGCTTCGCGGTGCTGGCCCCGACCGCGCTAAATTCTCAACTCAGCCCATTGCCAACTTCGAGGCGATCTCCTCCACGCGCCCGTCCGGGTACACGACTTTGGCCGATCGATCGGGATGAACCACCATCACGCGGTCGCGGTCCACCAAAGTCCAGCGCTCGCGGTCTTTGAGCCTGTAGAGAAGCGGAAATACCGGCGCTGGCGTCCGCTTGCCGCCATGAGCCGTCAGCCGCCTTGTATAGCCCGCGCGCTGCCATGTCCGTAGACTAGGCATTCCCGCGGACGCGCGAAAGGGATCGGCCGCCCTGAAGCCTCGCTAAGCCGCTTCGGGAGGATTATTTTGTGTCCCCGAGCGTGTCCCCAAACCGAGAATTTAATCTAAGCTATTGATAACACTGATCCGCTACATGATGGACACCGACATGATCATCGCCGCGCTCGAACGCGCCGCCGCCGTCAAAGCCGCATAGCGGAATCGCGCAGCGATCGATGAGCCTGCCCGCCGAGCGCATCGCATCGGTCGATGCGAGCGGAACGCCGACGCCCTGTTGCGTGATCTCGAATAGGCCCGCTCGCGGGTCACCCCGCCTTTTCGAGCTCGCGCAGGATCGCGTCGCCCATCTCGCGGGTCGAGACCGACGCCGCATTCGGCTGCCGGATGTCGGCGGTGCGCGTCCCGGCGGCGAGGGCTTGCGCCACTGCCTTCTCGACCAGATCGGCCTCCTCGGCGAGATCGAAGGAATAGCGCAGCATCATCGCGAAAGAGAGGATGCAGGCCAGCGGGTTGGCGACGCCCTTGCCGGCGATGTCGGGGGCGCTGCCATGCACCGGCTCGTACAGCGCCTTGCGCCGGCCGCCATGGGCCCCTGGCGCGTCGGCGGCGCCGAGCGAGGCCGAGGGCAGCATGCCGAGGGAGCCCGTCAGCATCGCCGCGCAATCCGACAGCAGATCGCCGAACAGATTGCTGGTGACGATCACGTCAAACTGCTTCGGGTTGCGCACCAGCTGCATCGCACAATTGTCGGCATACATGAAACTGAGCTCGACATCGGGGTAGTCGGCGTGAAGGCGCCGCGCGACCTCACGCCACAGCAGGCCCGATTCCATGACGTTGGCCTTGTCGACCTCGCACAGGCGCTTCTGGCGCTTCTTCGCCAGCTCGAAGCCGGCGCGCACGACGCGCTCGATCTCGGCCTCGCTGTACACCTCGGTGTTGATGCCGCGTCGGCTGCCGTCGGGCAGGGTCTCGATGCCGCGCGGCTCGCCGAAATAGATGCCGCCGGTCAGTTCCCGGACGATCATCAGGTCGAGCCCGGCGACCAGCTCGCGCTTCAAGCTCGACGCATCGGCCAGTGCCTCGAACACCAGCGCCGGGCGCAGATTGGCGAACAGGTCCATCTCCTTGCGCAGCTTCAGGAGGCCGCGCTCGGGCTGCAGCTCAAACGGCAGGGTCTCCCATTTCGGCCCGCCGACCGAACCGAACAGCACCGCATCGCTAGCCTGCGCCTGGGCCAGCGTTGCATCGGTCAGCGGCGTGCCGGAAGCGTCATAAGCGGAGCCGCCGACCAGCCCCTGGCTGACCTCGAAGCTGGCGATGCGGCGTCGATCGAAAAACTCGATGACGCGCATGACCTCGCCCATGATCTCCGGGCCGATGCCGTCGCCGGGCAGGACGAGAAGTTTGCGGTTCGAGCGGGTTTGAGCCATGTCTTAGCTCCTGAGATCTCTGTGGTTTTCCATGCGCCGCTCCCCTAACGGCGTCCCGGCGAAATCCGGGACCCATTTATCAGCTGTTCGCGTCGGAAAGGTGGGTCCCGGCTTATGCCGGGACACGCACAAAGGGAGGTTCAGGCGCCGGCCTTTTGGGTCATGCCGAAGACCCAGGGACGGGTGGCACGCGCCTTTTCTTCGTAAGCGCCGATATCGGCCGCCTTCTGCTCGGTCAGGCCGATATCGTCGAGACCGTTCAACAGGCAATGCTTGCGGAACGGGTCGATCTCGAAACGCACGATTTCGCCGTCGGGACGCGAGATCGTCTGCTGTTCGAGATCGATCGTCAGCACCGCGTTGGCGCCCTTCTTGGCGTCGTCCATCAGCTGGTCGACGACCTCCTGCGGCAGAGCGATCGGCAGCAGCCCGTTCTTAAAGCAATTGTTGTAGAAGATGTCGGCAAAGCTCGGCGCGATAACGCATTTGATGCCAAAATCGGTCAGCGCCCAGGGCGCGTGCTCGCGGCTGGAGCCGCAGCCGAAATTGTCGCCGGCGACGATGATCTTCGCCTGCCGGTACGGCCCCTGGTTCAGCACAAAATCCGGGTTCTCCGAGCCGTCGGCGCGAAAACGGACCTCCTGGAACAGCCATTTGGAGAGACCGGTCCGCTTGATCGTCTTCAGGTAGACGGCCGGGAAGATCTTGTCGGTATCGATATTGATGTCCGGCATCGGCGCCGCGATGCCGGTCAGTTGCGTGAACTTTTCCATGGCAAATCCTCTAACCCAACTGCCGCACGTCGGCGAGGCGGCCGGTGACGGCGGCAGCCGCGGCCATCGCCGGGCCCATCAAATGGGTCTTGGCGTTCGGTCCCTGGCGGCCCTCGAAATTGCGGTTCGAGGTCGAGGCGATCCGCTCGCCGTGCTCGGCGCGGTCGTTGTTCATCGACATGCAGTTCGAGCAGCCGGGCTCGCGCCATTCAAACCCGGCCTCGAGGAAGATGCGGTCGAGCCCTTCCTCCTCGGCCTGGTGCTTGACGAGCCCCGAGCCCGGTACGACCAAGGCCCGTACGCCATCAGCGACCCGCCGGCCCTTGGCGATCGCCGCGGCAGCGCGCAGATCCTCGATGCGGCTGTTGGTGCAGGAGCCGATAAAGACGCGCTGCACCGGTACCTCGACCAAAAGCGTGTTCGGCTTCAGCTGCATGTATTGCAGCGCCCGCTCAATGGCTGCGCGCTTCAGCGGGTCATCGACCTCAGCTGGATCGGGTACCCGGCCGGTGATCGGAGCGGTCTGTTCCGGGTTGGTCCCCCAGGTGACGTGCGGAGCAATCTCGGCCGTGTCGAGGCGCACGCTCTTGTCGTAATGCGCGCCGGGATCGGAGGGCTGCGTCTTCCAATAGGCCAGCGCCTGCTCCCAGGCGGCGCCCTTCGGCGCATAGGGCCGGCCCTTGACATAGGAGAAAGTCGTCTCGTCGGGCGCGACGAGCCCGGCGCGGGCGCCGGCTTCGATCGTCATGTTGCAGACCGTCATGCGGCCTTCCATCGACATCGCGCGAAAGGTCGAGCCGGCATATTCGACGACATGGCCGGTGCCGCCGGCAGTGCCGATCTTGCCGATAATCGCCAGGATCACATCCTTCGGGCTGACCCCGGCGCCCAAGGTGCCGTTGACCTCGATCAGCATGTTTTTCGCGTGCGCCTGGATCAGCGTCTGAGTGGCAAGCACATGCTCGACCTCCGAGGTGCCGATGCCGAAGGCGAGCGCACCCAAGGCGCCATGCGTCGCGGTGTGGCTGTCGCCGCAGACGATCGTCATGCCGGGCTGGCTGAGCCCCTGCTCCGGGCCGATGATATGGACGATACCCTGATTGATGCTGTTGATCGGAAAATACGGGACGCCGAAATCGCGGACGTTCTGCTCGAGCGTATCGACCTGCAGCTTCGATTCCGGCTCGTCGATGCCGGCGCTGCGATTGCTCGTCGGGATGTTGTGGTCGGAGACGGCGATCGTCGCGTCGGGCCGGCGCACCTTGCGACCGGCGGCGCGGAGGCCTTCGAAGGCCTGCGGGGTGGTGACCTCATGGATCAGGTGAAGATCGATATAGAGCAGATAGGTGCCTTCGCCCTGCGGGGCGATGACATGGCTGTCCCAGATCTTGTCGAACAAGGTGCGCGGCTGCGCCATCGGGGGGTACTCCAGGGGATCAGGCTTCGGTTTCTGCGGTTTGGCGGCCGGCGGATCCGGTGACCGGCACCCGTTCGCGGCGGTTGTCCTCGCGGCCGCGTTCGGCGATGCGCGCCGACTTCCCTCGGCGGGCGCGCAGGTAATACAGCTTGGCGCGGCGCACCGCACCGCGGCGTACGACCTCGATCGCGCTGATGCGCGGCGAATAGAGCGGGAAAATGCGCTCGACCCCTTCGCCGTAGGAGATCTTGCGCAACGTGAAGTTCGAGTTGATCCCGGCATTCTTGCGCGCGATGCATACGCCCTCGAAAGCCTGGACGCGCTCGCGCTCGCCCTCGACGACGCGAACGCTGACCCGCACCGTGTCGCCGGGCTGAAACGGCGGCACCGGCCGCTCGCCGGCCAGTTTTGTTACCTGCTCGGCTTCGAGCTCCTGCAACAGATTCATCGTCCCACCTCTTACCTCTTGCCGCCCGCCGCGAGCCGGGCGGAATAGCGCTGCCATAGATCGGGCCGGCGTTCCCGGGTCAACCGCTCCGCTTCGGCCCGCCGCCAAGCGCGGATGCGCCCGTGGTCGCCCGACACCAGCACCTCGGGCACCGCCCGCCCCTGCCACACCTGCGGCCGGGTGTAATGCGGGTATTCGAGTAGCCCCTCGGCGAAACTCTCCTCCGCCAATGTCTCGGCGCAGCCGACGACACCCGGCAGCAACCGCACGCATGCGTCGATCAGCGCAATCGCCGCCGGTTCGCCGCCCGACAGGACGAAATCGCCGAGGCTCACCTCCTCGACCGCCCGCACTTCGAGCAACCGCTCGTCGACGCCTTCGAACCGGCCGCAGATCAGCCGCACACCCGGCGATGCGGCCAATTCCCGCACACGCTGCTGATCGAGCGGACGGCCGCGTGGCGACAGGTGAATGAGCGGACCGACCCCGCTGGCGCCGTCGATCGCCGCGTCGAGCACGTCGGGCCGCAGCACCATGCCCGGCCCGCCGCCAAACGGCGCATCATCGACCGAGCGGTGTTTATCGCGCGCGAAGTCCCGGATGTCCACCGTTTCGAGGCGCCACAGCCCTGCCTCGAGCGCCTTGCCGGCCAGCGAATGGGCAAGCGGACCGGGCAGCATCTCCGGGAAGATCGTCAGCACGGTGGCCTGCCAGCTCATGCGGTCTCCTTCTCGCGCCTGGGCTCGCGCTCGCGCTTGGGACGCGCCCGCTCCGGCCCATCGAGCAGACCCGGGGGCGGGTCGAGGACGAGGCGGCCGGCGGCGAGATCGACGCTCGGCACCACCGCTCGGGTAAACGGCACCAAGACCGGCGGTCCCTCGGACCGGGCGATTTCAAGCGTGTCGCCGGCGCCGAAATCATGCACCGCGCGCACCGAGCCGACCGGCGTCCCGTCCGCCAGCACCGCCGCAAGCCCGATCAGATCGGCGTGGTAGTATTCGTCCTCCCCGGTCGGCGGCAGTGCGGCGCGCGACAAATACAGCCGCAAGCCGCGCGCGGCTTCGGCCTGGTTGCGGTCGGCGATCCCGGATAAATGCCCGATCAGCACGCCCTTCCCGGCGCCGATCAGGCGCAACGAAAACTGCCGCTCACCACTCTCGTCCTCCAGCGGGCCATAGCGGGCGACATCCTCGGGAGCGGCGGTGAAGCTCTTGATCTTGACCGCGCCGCGCACGCCATGCGCGCCGGCGACAGCGCCGACACAGACCCGTTTGCCCACGGCTGCGGTCGGGCTGGATCGCTCGCCGTGCGTCCTTCGAGACGCCTCCTTCGGAGGCTCCTCAGGATGAGGTACTTTTTTCAATGCCATCAAAGAAAGACCTCATGCTGAGGAGCGCCCCAAGGGGCGCGTCTCGAAGCACGCAAAACAGTCATGCAATCCCAACTTGTCAGGCGCTGCCGACGGCGGCGCCGGCCGCCTCTTCGGCTTCCTTGGCGCGGGCCTGCGCCTTGGCCTTGGGCGTCGATTTGTTCGGGGTTTCGCGGATTGCCGGCTTTTCGACGAGCCCCGCATCGCCAAGGAAGCGCGCCACCCGATCGCTCGGTAGTGCCCCCACTCCGAGCCAATGCTTGATGCGCTCTTCCTTCAGCGTGACGCGGTCGGCATGGCCGCGATCGAGCATCGGGTTGTAGGTGCCGAGCTTCTCGATAAAGCGCCCGTCGCGTGGGCTGCGCGAGTCGGCGACAACGATCGAGTAGAAGGGCCGTTTCTTGGCGCCGCCGCGAGCGAGCCGAATTTTCAATGACATCGGTTACCTCTCATCAGACAAGACTCAAAGAAGTTGTCTTAACGAACAAGAAAAACTGGCGTCCCGGCGAAAGCCGGGATCCACTCGTCAACCACTCGAAAGCCGATCGGTGGGTCCCGGCTTTCGCCGGGACGCGGAGTTGGGGGGTCTTCTTCGCATGGCTTTCAATGGCGGAAACCGCCGCCGGGCATCAGCGCCGACAGGCCATGCCGCATCAGCCCCTTCTGGCCGAGCTTCTTCATCTTCTTCATCATGCCGGCCATGTCCTGATACTGCTTCAAGAGCCGGTTGATGTCCGGCACCGAAGTGCCTGATCCGGCGGCGATGCGGCGGCGGCGCGAGCCGTTGAGCAGTTTCGGGTTCCTGCGCTCTGCCTTGGTCATCGACGCGATGATCGCTTCCTGGCGCTTCACGACGCTCTCGTCGATATTGGCGGCATCGAGCTGTTTCTTGACCTTGCCGATGCCGGGCAGCATGCCGAGCATGCTGCTCATCCCGCCCATGCGGCGCAGCTGGCGCAACTGAGCCGCCAGATCGTCGAGATCAAAATTACCCTTCTGGAATTTCGCGGCGAGCCGCTCGGCCTCATCCTGGTCGGCGGTCTCGGCGGCGCGCTCAACCAGGGTGACGACATCGCCCATGCCGAGAATGCGGCCGGCGATGCGCTCGGGGTGGAACGGCTCCAGCGCATCGACCTTCTCGCCGGTGCCGATCAGCACGATCGGCTTGCCGGTAATGGCGCGCATCGACAGAGCGGCGCCGCCGCGCGCGTCGCCATCGACCCGGGTCAACACGATGCCGGTGATGCCGGCGCGCTCGCCAAAGGCTTTCGCCACATTGACCGCGTCCTGGCCGGTCATCGCATCGGCGACGAGCAGGGTCTGGTGCGGCGTCGCCGCCTCGCGCACCGCGGCGACTTCGAGCATCAGCTCTTCATTGACGTGCAGCCGCCCCGCGGTGTCGAGGATCACAATGTCGTAACCTTCGCGCCGCCCGGTCTCCAGGGCGCGGCGGGTGATCGCGACCGGCCGCTCGCCCGCGACGATCGGCAAGGTCGCGACGCCGGTCTGGCGGCCGAGCTGGGCGAGCTGCTCCTGTGCCGCCGGCCGCTGCACGTCGAGCGAAGCCATCAGCACCTTCTTCCGCTCGCGGTTTTTCAGGCGCAGCGCGATCTTCGCGGCGGTGGTGGTCTTGCCCGAGCCTTGCAAGCCGACCAGCATGATTGCGACCGGCGGGGCGGCGTTCAGGTCGAGCCCATCCCCCCGGGCGGGCGCCGCGCCGCCGCCGAGCATCTCGACCAGATGATCGTGGACGATCTTGACGACCATCTGACCGGGCGTCACCGAGCGCAACACCTCCTGGCCGAGCGCGCGCTCGCGCACCGCGGCGACGAAGTCGCGCACCACCGGCAAGGCGACATCGGCTTCGAGCAGCGCGATACGGATTTCGCGCAAGGCGGCCGTGACGTCGTCCTCGCCGAGCGCGCCGCGGCCCCGCAAGCGGTCGAAAACATCGTTGAGCCGATTGCTCAGGCTGTCGAACATCACGAAATCTCTCCGCACCACAGCACAGACGGGCCGGCGCGCGAAACTCGCGGACCGGCCGCCTCCCCGAGAAGTGGGGATGGGGAGGTGGGTTTGACACTCCTGCCGAAAGGCGGGCGGACGCTACAGCCCGGCGCCAGCCCTGTCAAATTCAGCCGCGTTCGGGCAGCTCTCAGTTTGAATTCCCGCTATCGACCCCTTTGCAGACCTTCTCCCCGACACGCAGGCAATAGCTCAGCCCCAAACTGCACTCGGGGCCCGATTTAGGATGGGTGAGCTACCTGCGACAGGCTGCAGACTGCGTTAAACTGCCATCCTCACCCGCCGATGGTGGAGGGAAAAAGGGGCTTTCACATGGTCGACCCGAACCGACGCGTTTGCATTACGCTGCTCGGCGGCGCGACGGTCGCGCCTCTCACAGGGCAGGCTCAACAGGCGGAATCGCTATGCTGCGTCTGATATTCCGTTTAATGCTGGCGAGCGCAGCCGCGCCCTTGATGCTTAGCGTCGGGCTTGCGCAACCAGTGAAGCAACATCGCATCGCCTATCTATCGGCCGGGTTACAAACGAGCGAAGCGAAAGATTTCTTCAAAGAGGCGATGCAGGCGCTCGGGTATAGCGAAGCTGAGCTCTCGATTGAGAGCCGGTATGCCGAAGGAGATACCCAGCGCCTTGTCGGCCTCGCGGCCGAACTGGTACGCGCCTCGCCCGAAATCATCGTGACTGGCTCGGCCGCGGCGGCGGTTGCGGCAAAGCAGGCTACTTCGTCTATCCCGATCGTAACGATATTTACCGCCGATCCGGTTGGTTCCGGGCTCGCCGCCAGCCTCGCGCGGCCGGGCGGTAACCTCACGGGTCTGTCCAACATCATGGAAGACACGGCCGGCAAAGAACTGGAGCTGCTCAAGGCCGCCGCGCCCACCAGTACCCGGATCGCCATCCTGACGAACCCGGGCAATCCCGCACATCCGAAGGAGCTGCAAGGCGCCCGGGAAGCGGCCGCGACGCTGGGAGCCGACCTCATCCCGGTGGAAGTCCGGGCTCCGGGCGAGATCGACAATGCATTCGGTGCGATTAAGGCCGCGGGCGCAGATGCACTGGTCATGCTTGCCGATCCACTCTTCACTGCCCAGGCGAAGCCCATCGCCGAATTCGCAGTGAAGCAGAAGCTACCGGCGATATACGGGTTGCGCGAGCATGTGATGGCGGGCGGGCTGATGAGCTACGGGCCGGATCTCAAGGACAGCTATCGGCGCGCCGCGCTTTATGTCGACAAGATATTCAAAGGAGCCAAACCGGCCGATTTGCCTATCGAGCAGCCGACAAAGGTGAAGCTCGTAATCAACATGAAGACCGCGAAGGCGCTCGGCCTCACGATCCCACAATCGCTGCTGGCCCGCGCCGACGAGGTCATCGAATAACGGTGGTGAACCAATAATTGAACCTCCGCTTACCACCCCCAAAGCCGAAATTCAAACTGAGGCACCACCCACTTGCGGCGGCAAATTCAGCGGCGGCCGAAGAGCCTTTCGATGTCGCTGAGCGCGAGCGACACATAGGTCGGGCGGCCGTGATTGCACTGGCCGCTGTTCGGGGTCGCCTCCATCTGGCGTAGCAGCGCGTCCATTTCGGCCGGATTGAGACGCCGGCCGGCCCGCACGCTGGAATGGCACGCCAGGGTGCCGCAGACACGCTCGACCCGCTCCTGCAAGGCGAGCGCATCGCCCCATTCCTCGATCTCGTCGGCGAGGTCGCGGATCAGCGATTTGACGTCGAGCCCGGGGGCCAGGGCGGGCACCTCGCGGACGATCACCGCGCCCGGGCCGAACGGCTCCAGCACCAGGCCGAATTGGGCCAGTTCCGCGGCGCGGGACGTGACCCGGGCCGCGACGGCCGCGTCGAGCTCGACGATTTCCGGCAACAGCAGGATCTGCCGGGCGACACCGTCGCGGGCGAGCGCCTCTTTCATGCGCTCGTAAACGAGGCGCTCATGCGCGGCATGCTGGTCGACCAGCACGATGCCGCTCGCGGTCTCGGCCAGGATGTAGGTGCCGTGCAATTGCGCCCGGGCGCTGCCGAGCGGCAGGTCGGATGCCGGCTCCGACGAGGGATCAGCCGGCCCAGGATGGTCCGGCCGTAGAAATTGGTTGGCGGCCTCGGCCAGCTCGCGCGGCGGCCGGCTCGGCGGGAAGGCAAAGCGCGACATCGCCTCGGCTTTGCCGTTGCCGGCGCCGGCTGGGCGGAAGGCGGCCAGCGCCGCATCGGCGATCGTCGTCGAGGCGCGCTGTCCCGCTTGTTCCAGGGCGTGGCGCAGCGCACCGACGATCAGGCCGCGGATCAGCCCGGCATCGCGAAACCGGATCTCGGCCTTGGCCGGGTGGACATTGACGTCGATCTCGGCAGCGGGGCCGTCGAGAAACAAGGCGACGATCGGATGGCGGTCGCGCGCCAGCACGTCCTGATAAGCGCCGCGCACCGCCCCGACCAGGAGCTTGTCGCGCACCGGCCGGCCGTTGACGACCAGGTATTGGTCGCGCGGCAGGCCGCGGTTGAGGGTCGGCAAGCCGATCTGGCCGGTCAGGCGAAATCCCTGCCGCTCGGCCATGACCGGCACCGAATTCTCGGCGAAATCGCGCCCGAGCAGGGCGGCGAGACGGGCCTCGCGCGACGGCGCGGCCGGCAGGCGGAGCAACACCCGCTCATCGTCGCCGATCACGGTAAAGGCGATCGCCGGGCAGGCCATCGCCAGCCGGCGCACCGTGTCCACCGCCTGGTCGCGCTCGCTGCGCGCGGTCTTCAGGAATTTGAGGCGCGCCGGGGTAGCAAAAAACAGGTCCCGCACCTCGACCCTCGTGCCAGGCGGATAGGCTGCCGGCACCGGGTCATGCTTGACCCCGGCTTCGACGGCGATCTCCCACGCCGCATCGGCACCCGGCGGGCGCGAGGTGATGCGCAGCCGGCTGACCGCGCCGATCGACGGCAGGGCCTCGCCGCGGAAACCGAGCATGCGAATTTCCAGCAGCTCGTCATCCGGCAGTTTCGAGGTGCAGTGGCGCTCGACCGCGAGCACCAACTCGGCACGGCTCATGCCGGCGCCATTGTCGGCCACCGCGATCAGCGCCTGGCCGCCCTCACGCAAATTGATCTCGATGCGGGTCGCGCCGGCGTCGATCGCGTTTTCGACCAGCTCCTTGACCGCCGCCGCCGGCCGCTCGATGACCTCACCGGCGGCGATGCGGTTGACGACGATTGGCGGCAATTGGCGGATCGGCATGGCGGCATTTTACGGCAGCGGGATGGTTAACGCGAAAATTCGTTTCGGCCCCGCAGGCGCGGCCTGAAACCCAGCTCTCCCCGCCTTCTGCGGCCGCCGCATTGACCCGATCCGATTCGCCCGATACGCGGCCATAAACCTTCCGTTAAGTATTGCGGCGCTAAACAGCACAGGGCTTGGAGTCCTGCGCCATGTGGAAAACCACCGCTCATCTGCGACATCAGTGCAAAAGCCATTGGGGGCCGCTGGCCGGCGTCCTGACCGGACTGATGTTTGTCGTCGTGCAATTGACCACCGCGCATGTCGGCGACAGCTGCAAACGGCTCGGCCAGATCGCCGAGGAGTGGCGCATCGGCCTCCCCGCCCGGCAGGTCATGTGCGTTGCGACCCTGGACGGCGATCTCGTCTACGAGCGGTTCGTCGCGCCGAACCGCAGGCAGAGCAACCAGACCGCTTCGCTGATCCAGTAATCTCGGGCGGCCGCGCCGCCCTTGCATCAGCCGATTGTCGCCGGCGCCAAGACCGGCGCCCGCGCCGGCAACGTGCGCGTCATCAGAATCGCCAGCCCGCCCGACGAAGTCCTCGACATAGGCGTCCGCCAGCGCCGGCATGCCGACCGACGGCCCAGGGTCGGGAACAGGAAGAACAAGGCTGTCGTCAGCAGCAACGCCAGGGTCGCGTTGGTCAGCAACTCGGCGTTGCGGTAACCCCAGCCGAGAAAGGTGAACCAGCAGATCGCACCAGACAAGATCGCCGAGCGACAAACCCGCCAGCAACAGCCAAACCCGGATCGAGGCGCCCGCCATTCCAACCGCTGCCGCGAGGGTTGAACGCCGGACCTACAAACAAACAGGATCGGCGAGGGTTCGCAATTTGCGAATGCATGGCAGAGCTATGCGGTGCGAATTCTGTTAAGGTCGGAATAACGCCTCCAGCAGCTCTGCCGTGAGGTGCAAGGCAGTACGAGCCGCCAATCCAATACGAGGGGGATGCATGCCTAAGCGACCGGGTTCCAAGCTGCCGAACCGCGGCAAGTGGCATTTGCAGAACCCGTTTTTTGGCGCCAAGCCGCCCTTTGCCATCCTGGAAATCAATTTCGACGTGCCGCGCGGCTCGGTCACCCTGTCGCGCATCACCACGGATGCGATGCACATCCATGAAATCGACGTCGATAAGTTCAATGGCGCCTACCAGATCTGGGGAAACAAGGGCGGGTTCGAAGCACAGATCGAAGACGACCAGACGCTGAACATGTCATTCTTCGGCTCGGTCGAGACGACCTGCCGGGCGTTGCCGATCGAGATCAAGAGCGAGCATTTCTCGGATGACATCGCGGCGATGAGCCCGGGCGATCGCATGGCCGAGGCGATCAACCGCTCGCTGCCCCTCCTGCCCGGAGACATCGCAGAGCAGCTGAAAGGGCTTTTGACTAAGGAATCGATCGCAATGATGGCGGGGGTCACGGCGATCTGGGCCGTCTCGCATTTCTTCGGCGTGGGCGAGATTGCCGATGTGGTGCTGCTGCTCTTCGGCACATTGGCCCTTGGCGCGCAGGCTCTCGACGTCGCCGAGGAACTCTTCGATTTCGCCCGCCTCGCCCGCGGCGCTCGGTCCGATGATGGGCTGAACGAGGCCGCCGGACACTTCGCGCGCGCGGTCTCGATCGGCGGCGCCAACGTCGTGCTGTCGGTGCTGTTGGGCAAGGCGCCGAAAGTCTTCCGGGAGGTCTATACAAAGGGGGTAAAGTCAAAAATCCCGCTGGCCCCGCCACCCGAGAGGGAAATGGCGATATTGATCAACAACGCGGAGCGAGGCCGTGCGCTGCCGCCCAACCGGATAGCCCAGCCCAGCGGTTTCCGCGAATACCAGGGCCCGGTTTGGGATCCCGTCAAGGAACCGATGCCGTCCACTACGGGGAAGCTGGTTTACCAGCCTCAGACCAAGTTCAACGCCAAGTTTAAGAACCCTGGCGTCAGCGGCAATACCGAATGGTGGGGCGACATCGCCCTCAAGGCGGCAAGTTCGGACGCCAAGACACGGACCCTGCTGCACGAGACCGTGCACCGATTCTTCTCGCCGCGGCTGCAGATCCTGCGCAAGCTCAGAGTGCAGCTGAAGGCCGGGTCCTACTCGCGTTCCTACATTCTGCGCTACCTCGAGGAGGGGTTTGCCGAGATGTATGCCGCCTACCGCTTCGACGGCAACGGAACGCTGGCAAGCGTGCTGTCGGGCCTGAAGTTTCCGGTAAAGAACGGCTATGTCACGGTCACCAAAATGGCGAATGAGGCCCGAGGGGTCTTTCAAGGCGCCTTTGTCGTCGGCGGGGTGACTTACCGCGTCTTTTTCTCCCCGATTTTCGATAGCGATCCGCCGCCGGACGGAGTCCATCCTTCCGTCGAGGCCTCTCGGGCAACTAGGGTGGACGCGCGCTGACCGCGCCCTGAGTTTCCTCTGCAGATGCCTGCTTTGCCGGAGGCTTACCTTGACAGCGCGCGTTGTTCCCGTTGGAGTGCCGCCGCATCAGAGCATGGGAGCACGGAATGACGCTGGCCTCGGCGAAACGGTCGGCCGATCTTCAGGGAAACGCTGATCCGGCGGGTGCCGATTATCTGGCGCGAGTCCGCGAGATCGTGCCGGCGCTGGCCGCCGCGGCCGAAGAGATCGACACCAAGCGCGAATTGCCGGAGCCGATTGTCGAAGGGCTGATCGAGCGGGGCCTGTTTCGCCTGTTGTTGCCGCATTCGCTCGATGGCGCCGAATTGTTGCCGGCGCAATACATCCCGATTATCGAAGCCATCGCGCAGATCGACGCCAGCACGGCCTGGTGCATCAACCAGAATTCCGGCTGCTCGATGACCGCCGCGCTTCTGGCCCCGGAGATCGCCCGCGAGATCTTTGGCGGGGCGCGCGGCATCCTCGCCTGGGGACCGGGGCCCGGCGAGGCGCGGATCGCGCCCGGCGGCTACCGGGTCACCGCGACCTGGTCCTTCGCCAGCGGCAGCCAGCACGCCAGCTGGCTCGGCTGCCATGTCCCGATTGTCGAGGCGGATGGGACCCCCCGCCTGCGCGCCGACGGCACGCCGGTCGTGCGCACGATGCTGTTTCCGAAGAGCAGCACCGAATTCTGCGACATCTGGCACACGATCGGACTGCGCGGCACCGCCAGCAACCAGTATTCGGTCAAGGACCTGTTCGTGCCGGAAGCCTATTCGGTCGATGTGCTGTCGCGCCGCGCCGGCTCGGCGACCCGCGAGGAGGGCCTGCTCTACCGGTTCAGCAGCCTGTCGCTCTACGCCGGCGGCTTTGCCGGCGTTGCGCTCGGCATCGCGCGCGGCATGCTCGGCCATTTCATCGAACTGGCGCGCGACAAGATCCCGCGCGGCGCGCGCAACACGCTGCGCAACAACAACGTGATCCAGTCGCAGGTGGCGCAGGCCGAGGCACGCCTCAGCTCGGCGCGCGGCTGGCTGTTGCAGTCGTTCGAGACCATCACCGCGGCGGTCGCCAAGCGCGGCCACATCACCCTGGACGAGCGGATGAATATCCGCCTCGCTTCGACCTTCGCGATCCATACGTCGGTCGAGGTGGTCGACGTGCTTTATCAGGCGGCCGGCGCGACGGCGATCTTCAACGTGAACCCGTTCGAGCGGCGGTTCCGCGACGTCCACAGCGTCGCGCAGCAATTGCAGGGCCGGCAGCAGCATTTCGAGACGGTCGGCCAGCATCTGATGGGCCTCGAAGCCGAGACTGGCTGGCTGTAGGTCAAGACCGCATTACCTACTTTTCCCCGTATTCGGCGCGGATGCGGTTGCGCATGCCGGCGAGGCCGGCGGCGATATAGCCGCCATCGATCGCGATCTCGGCGCCGCTGATGAAGCTCGCCTCCTCTGAGGCGAGGAACAGCACCAGCTCGGCACATTCCTGCGGCGTCCCCTGCCGGTGCATCGGGATCGCCGCCCGCGCCGCATGGGCGAATGCGTCGCCGCCGCTTTGGAAAAATCCGGTATCGGCGATCTGGCCGGGATGGATCGAGTTGACCCCGATGTTCCAGGGCGAGAACTGCAACACCGCCGTCTTGGTCAGCCCGCGCAACCCCCATTTCGTCGCGGTATAGGCGGCATCGTCATGCGCCGTCAGTCCGGCGGTCGAGGAGATGTTGACGATCGCGCCGCCACCCGAGTCCCGGATCGCCGGCGCGCAATATTTCATGCCGAGAAGCGCGCCGGTCAGGTTGACCGCGACCGTGCGGTTCCACGCTTCGAGGGTGGTATCGACGATCCCCTGCCGCGCGATCGTGCCGGCATTGTTGACCAGGATGTGCAGCCCGCCGAAGGCAGACAGTGCCGCTTGCACGATCTCCTGCCAGCCCTGCTCGCTGGCCACATCCTGCACCCGGAACAGCGCCTTGCCGCCCTGCTCGGTCAGTCGTTTCGCGAGCCGTTCGCCGGCAGCCGCATCGATGTTGGAGAGCACGACGGCAGCGCCTTCGCGGAGGAACAATTCCGCCTCGGCGGTCCCCTGCCCTCCCGCGGCGCCGGTGATCAGCGCAACCTTGTTCGCCAGCCTGGGCATCGTGTCCCTCCCTTTCATTGGTTGTCGTTGCGAGGAGTGTAGCGACGAAGCAATCCCCATCGGATGAGGCACATCGGAAGGGGATTGCTTCGCTTCGCTCGCAATGACGGAACAGCGGCTAGATCCTGGTCTCGGACAGCTTCGGCTCGTAACCCTTGCGCGGATATTCCTCCCAGTATTGGCGGAAGCCGTGCTTGGTCGCTTCCTGATGCGGGTGGGCGCGCAGGCGCTCGACATCGAGATCGATGCCGAGGCCGGGCATGGTCGGCAGGTCGATCCAGCCGTCCTTGACGGTGAGCCCGGTGGTGGCGATGTCGCGGCAGATGCCCTCGAAATTGACGAAATACTCGGTGATCCGGAAGTTCGGGATCACCGCCGAGACATGCACCGTCGCGGCCATGCCGATCAGCGGCGAGTTGTAATTGTGCGGCGACATGACGACGGCCTGCGGCTGAGCCATCGCGGCGATATCGAGGAGCGCGGTGATGCCGCCGATCGCGCAGATGTCGGGGTTCAGGATGTCGGCGGCGCGCTGCGCCAGGCAGGCGGCGAACTGCTCCTTCGTGTAGAGCGCCTCGCCGGTGACGATCGGGATCGCCACCGCGCGCCGCACTTCGGCCAACAGCGCGAGGTTGTCGGCGAGGCATGGCTCCTCGTACCAATCGATGCCGAATTCCTCGAGGCGCCGGCCGATGCGGATCGCGTGGCTCGGCGCGAAGCGGCGATGCGCCTCGACCAGGATCTCGAAATCGGGGCCAAGCGCCTCACGCATCGCCCGCACATAGTCGATCGCGAAATCCTCGTCCTGGCGATCGACATAGCTGCGCCACGGGCCCGGGAACGGGTCGAATTTGGCGGCGGTGAAACCCATCGCCTTGATCTTGCGGCCGCGCTCGACCCCCTCCTCGATCGTCGAGCGCCCGGCCCAGCCATTGGCGTAGATCCTGACCCGCTCGCGTGAGGCGCCGCCCAGCAGGTTGTAGACCGGCAGCCCGGCCCGCTTGCCGATGATGTCCCAGGAGGCGATTTCGATCGCGCTCCACGCCGACAGCAATTCCATCGAGCCGCGGCGGATCGCGAAATCCTCGAACATGATCTGGCCGGTGTGGCGGATGTTGAAGACGCTGCGGCCGATCACGTGCGGCGCCATCGCCTTGACGCATTCGGCGATGACGGTCTCCTTGCCGGCGGTGACGTAACCTTCGCCCCAGCCGTAGAAGCCGTCATCGGTCTCGACCCGGCAAAACAGCAGATCCTTCGAACTATTGGTGCCGAGGATGAAGCTTTCGATGCGCGCGATCTTCACGGGAAAATTCCTCGAAGCGGAGAGATTGGGGGCAGTCTCGGGCAGCACGCACACCCGATCAAGTGTCCCCTCCTTGGCGTCCCGGCGAAAGCCGGGACCCACTGTTCCGCCGCTCGTGCGTCTGATGAGTGGGTCCCGGCTTTCGCCGGGACGCGGAGCTTGGACGTTCGGAATCGCACGAATGAACGATATCGGTCACGAGAAGCCCGGGGTCGTAGCCCGGTATGACCGGCTTGCTTCGGGTGCGCTGGTAGAGGGCGTCGCCGCGCGCTAGGCTCTGTCCCAGAATTGTCATAAGGGGAGAGACGCCGATGCTCGTCATGGACGCGATCACCGAGATCCTGAAGCGCGAAGGCATCTCGACTCTGTTCTCGTTCCCGACGACGCCGATCATCGAGGCGGCGGTGGCGGGCGGCATGCGGCCGGTGATCTGCCGCCAGGAGCGGGTCGGCGTCCACATGGCCGATGGCTGCGCCCGGGTCACCAACGGCAACCCGCCCGGCGTCTTCGCGATGCAGTATGGGCCGGGCGCCGAGAACGCCTTTGCCGGCATCGCCTCGGCCTATTCGGATTCGACGCCGATCCTGCTGCTCCCGCTGGGTCACCCGCGCGAAACGGCGCAGATGTTCCCGCTGTTCAATTCGACCCGCACCTACGCCTCGGTCACCAAGCATGTCGAGCCGGTGTTGCTGCCCGAGCATACGCTGCCGGCGATGCGCCGCGCCTTCAATGCGTTGAAGAACGGCCGCCCCGGCCCGGTCATGGTCGAGGTGCCTGCCGACGTGATGACCGCCGAATTCGCCGGCAACGACGTCGATTATACGAAAGTGCGCCGCACCCGCTCGGCCGGCGACGCGCGCGATATCGACGACGCCGCCAAGCTGCTGCTCAAGGCAAAGTCGCCGATCATCATCGCCGGACAGGGCGTGCTCTATGCCGAGGGGAGCGCCGAGTTGTTGCAGTTCGCCGAACTCCTCAACATCCCGGTCATGACGACGACGGACGGCAAGAGCGCCTTTCCGGAAGACCACGCGCTGGCCCTGGGCTCCGGCGGCGTGGTCTATACCGGGCACGGGCGGCATTTCCTGTTCGAGTCCGACGTGATCTTCGCGATCGGCACGTCCTTGACGCGGCACAACATCTCGACCCCGATCATTCCGCCGGGGAAGACGATCATCCATGCGACCAACGATGCGCGCGATCTTCACAAGGCCAACGAGACCGCGATCCCGATCCTCGGCGACGCCAAGCTGGTGCTGGCGCAGCTGATCGAAGCGGCGAAGGAACGCATCGGCAAGAAGAAGCGGTCGAGCGGCGCTAAAAAGCAGATCGACAAGCTGAAAGGCGAATGGCTCGGCCGCTGGGAAGCCAAGCGCCGCTCGCAGGAGCGGCCGATCAACCCGTATTTCGTGATGTCGGAATTCATGCGCGTCATCCCGTCCGAGGACGCGATCGTCACGCATGATTCCGGCAGCCCCCGCGACCAGCTGCTGCCGTTCTATGTCGCGAAGAAGCCGCGCGGCTATCTGGGCTGGGGCAAATCGCACCAGCTCGGCACCGGGCTGGGGCTCGCGATCGGAGCCAAGATCGGCGCGCCCGACAAATTCTGCGTCAACTTTATGGGCGATGCGGCGTTCGGCATGACCGGGCTCGATTTCGAGACTGCGGCGCGCTGCGGCATCCCGATCACGACGATCGTCCTGAACAACTCGACGATGGCGATCGAGACGCATGCGATGGCGCTGTCGCACGAGAAGCACAAGACGCGCGACCTCGGCGGCAATTACGCCAATCTGGCGCAGGATCTCGGCGGCTGGAGCGAGCGGGTGACGCAGCCGGGCGAGGTCGCGGGCGCGATCCTGCGGGCGCGGCGGATCAACGAGAGCGGCCGGGCGGCGCTCCTGGAATTCATCACCAGCTCGGAGACCGCCTTCTCGCACCGCCGCGGCGCCGCGTGAGCGGAACATCAGAACAGCGAGGCTGGAGAAAAAGTTTTGCGTCCTTCGAGAGGCGCCCCCGGATTGACACCAGGGGCGCTCCTCAGGATGAGGCAATTTTCTACATGCCATCAAGAATGCCCCTCATCCTGAGAGGCTGGCCGGAAATGAATTGAGTGATTTCAGTCATGTGTGATTCGGTCGTGGTTGCTGACTACGACGGAGGATCACATGGCTTGG
>Ga0207646_10003006_pt1 | contig 19443 bp, 20 predicted proteins | sample KBSK5502metaG_FD_184343 | JGI IMG/M metagenome (GOLD analysis project Ga0207646, IMG submission 184343) | Corn, switchgrass and miscanthus rhizosphere microbial communities from Kellogg Biological Station, Michigan, USA - KBS K5-50-2 metaG... | ecosystem: Host-associated > Plants > Roots >...
CGTTGGTGCTTTTCGACGAAATCGAAAAGGCCTCGGACGCACTATGGCAGCTGTTGCTGGGAATTCTCGACAAGGCGACGCTGACGCTGGGCGACAACCGCCGGGTTGATTTCTCAAGGTGTATGGTCGTCATGACTTCGAACCTTGGGGCGCGCGAAATGTCCGAACTGATTTCGGGCGGAATTGGTTTCGCTCCTGGTAAGGGTGTGAGAAACCCGCACGACACCGAAGTCGATCAGAAAATCTATCGTACCGCGGTCGAGGCCGCGCGGCGCAAGTTCTCGCCCGAGTTCATGAACCGCATTGACAAGGTGGTCGTGTTCCGTTCGCTGAAGGAGCACCACCTGCGAGCCATTCTCGACCTCGAGCTCCAGGCGGTTCAGGATCGCATCATGATGTCCGCGGGAACCAAGTTTGTGTTCCAATGCTCAGATGCGGCCAAAAACATGTTGTTGCAGGAAGGCATCGATTACAAATACGGCGCCCGGCACCTGAAACGAGCTGTCGAGCGCTTTCTCGTTTATCCGTTGTCGAACCTGGTGGCCACAGGCCAGATCGGTTTGGGTGATTTGGTGAACGTTGGCCTCAACGAGAAGGAGAGGAAACTGATCTTCTCTAAGAAGTCCGGTGGTGCGCTTATTCACGAGATTAGTCCTGAGGTCCTTGATGAGGCGCCACTTGCCGCCCGCTCGGGCAGCGTTGGCATACCGATTCCGCAAGCCAAAGAGAGTAAGGCGGCGAGAAAAGGGCAGGGCCGAGGCGAGAAGTCCGAAAGCTAATCAAACTCGGATCAATAGAGTGCTTAATTAATTGGGCGTCGGAGCGCGGGCTCCGGCGCCTTTAGTTTGTGGCAGGCGGATCTTGCGTGTGATTCATGGGCGGGGCGCCTGTGCCACGGTTTTACTTTGTGGCACGCGGATCTTGCGTGTGATTCATGGGCGGGGCGCCGTGCCACGGTTTTAGTTTACTGGGGCTCGCAGTCGACGCAACGCTGCGCGCGCTGCTTCGGAGAGGTAAGGATCTTCGGAGGAAAAAGCTGCGCGCAACGCCGGCACCGCCGCTGAGTCGCCAATTAGTCCAAGCGCAATCGCCGCCTCACGCCGCACATCGCCGGCATAAGTGGTGTTCTGTAACGCGCCAATTAGAACGTCGACGGCCGCCCGGCTGCGAATCTGTCCCAGCGACCTGGCGGCGGCCCGCAAGACGAACTCATTCTCTTCACCCTTTGATTTTTTCTTCTTTTGAATCGAAGCGGGGCCAAAGACCTGTGACAGCGCCGGCACGGCGGACTCTTCTCTGATTTCACCCAGCGCGACTGCGGCCGCGCCTCGAACTCCGGCTTCCTTATCAACAAGCAAAAGATTCGCAAGCGGTTCGACAGCGGCGCGGTTGTGGGTCTCGCCCAAGGCGTAGGCTGCCTCGCGGCGGACGAATTCCGATTTGTCCTGCAATAGTGGAATCAAAAGAGTGACAGCTTCCGCTGGCGGCAAAAACAGAACGGCATGGGCGGCCGCTACTCGAACGATCGGAATTGGATCAGTTAATCCCGCAGTGGCGGCGCGCGAGGCGTCGGGGCGGTGCAAATTCCCCAGTCGCGTCAGCGCGTCGCGACGCTCTTCAACTTCACTTGAACTCAGACGCCGGCGTTGTAGTTCAATCTCTCGCTGTATCGCAGTCAGGCGGTTGCCGTCCTGCCCCAACGGCGAATTACCGGCTCTAATCTCACTGACGACCAACCAGCCAGCGACAAGAAGAGCAATCAGTAATATCACTTTGCGCACCATACGAAGATCGTATCCGGGTTCCACTCCAATCCAACGGACAAGAAAACAATGCGCGCCCTTCAACCCGTATCTATCCGCGAGGCGAGCGCGTGCAGCGTGTCGATAATCAGGACGGCGATTGGAGGATAGAACAGCAGATCCGAAATCACCAGCGCCATCGCTGAATAAGATCCGGCGCCACCACCGGGCCCGGGAACATGATGACGGAAGAGCAACGTCAGGTCAGCAAAGAAATCCTGCGCATGCCAGCCAATGAAAAGACCCACACCAAGGCTGACGACATAGCCCCCGACCAGAAAAGCGTACGCCGAAAAACGCGTGAATGGCTGGGCCGGCCGATTTCCTTCACTGGTTATAGAGTAATGAATGTCTTCAGGCTTGTAGGTGTAATGCCTGAAGTATTCGCGGAGCCGGCGCGCCAGATGCCAGATGCCGGTCATGAAGAGAGTCACAAGGATCGCGCGCCCGGCAATTCCAAACGACTGCCAGAGCGGCGGCTTAATCATCGCCACAAAAAATGTAGAAAGGAAAAGCGCTACGGTGGTAAATACCGCGCGCTGTCGCTCCATATTCTCTCTGCGATCGTTCTCGAGAATCTGGTTGACCACGCGATCCCATCGGTTCTGCATTTCTCGGGCGCGTTGGGCGTGCGGGTTTTCAGAGCTGAGAATTGAACTCGTCGGCGGACCCTTGTCGAGCTGCTGATCATGAAAAGCGCGCTCCTGGGGATCAATCAGCGTGTGGTATGCGAGTGAAAGAATGGCAAACTCGCGAGCAGCTTTTTCTGAACCACGGTTTACGTCGGGGTGGCGTTTCCGCGCCAGCTTCCGGTAGGCGGATTTGATCTCCGTCGCAGTGGCGGAGCGTTTGACTCCGAGAACGTGATAGTAATCAGTCATTGCAAGGGGGCAATGCTTTTGACGCCGGCAATCGCGACCGCGAATGCCGTGTCGCTATCCTATTTCCAGCGCGATTTTAGCACTTCCGGAAAGGCAGGCCCGAGCTTTTCAACCGGCGCTTTGGCGGGCTGAACGCTCGATAAACTCTACCAGGGTCCGCACGGCAACGCCGGTTGGTCCCTTTGAGCGATACGGGGTCGCCGGGTCTCCCCAGGCAGTGCCGGCGATATCCAGATGAGCCCACGAGATGTCATCGGCAAACTCTTTCAGGAAGGCCGCCGCCGTGATGGTTCCCGCTTTCTTCCCGCCGACGTTCTTGATGTCAGCAATGTCACTCTTGATCTGCTTGGTGTATTCGTTGTCCAAAGGCAACTGCCAAAACTTTTCGCCAACTTCTTTTCCTGCGTCTATGAATGCGTCGATTAGCACTTGATCGGTGCCGAGAATCGCGGTGTTGACATCACCCAAAGCGATCGAGACCGCTCCGGTCAGCGTCGCCATATCGACGACGCGCGTGGCGCCAAGTTTTTTGGCGTAGGCAATCGCGTCCGCCAAAACCAGCCGCCCCTCGGCGTCTGTATTGATGACTTCAATTGTCTTGCCGGTCATGGCTCTCAGGACGTCGCCGGGTTTGGTCGCTTTTCCGGATGGCAGGTTTTCGGAACACGGCGCGACGCCGAGCACCGGAATCGACGGTTTCAATTGGGCGATTGCCTGCATCGTGCCGATAACTGTGGCGGCGCCGGTCATGTCGTACTTCATCAATTCCATGTTCTCTCCCGGCTTCAGAGAGATGCCACCGGAATCAAATGTGATTCCCTTCCCGACCAGCGCCAGCAATTCATTTTTGGATCCCTTCGCCGCCCTTTTCGGCTCGTACTTCATCACTATCAGCTTTGGCGGCTCGTCTGAGCCACGGGAAACCCCCAACAGCGATCCCATTCCCAACTTTTCCATCCGTCTCTGATCCAGGATGTCGATGCTGAGGCCGAATTCCTTCGCCACGGACTTTGCCCTATCCGCGAGAATTGTTGGCGTCAGGAAACCACCGGGTTCGTTTGCCAGGTCGCGCGTGAAATTGATCGACTCGCCTATGATCCGGCCGCGTTCGGCTCCGGACTGCAGGGCGTTCTTATCCGCGCCTTCGATTAGCACCACGATTTGTTCAAGCTGGCGCTCTTCTTTGTCCTTGGTGCGGTACTTGTCAGGTTCGAACAGGCCCATGATCGCGCCCACCACAACCATCCGCGCGGCTTTCTCAACCTCGCTCTCACTACGGGGCAGGATCGCGATTGTCTTGACGCTCTTGCTCCGCAGAAAGCGAATTGCGCTTCCGGCCATCTGGGTTAGCTGCGCAGCTTTGTAAGCTTCGCGGTCGCCGCAACCGACCAAAAGCAGCCGGCGAGCTTTGAGTCTGCCGTCCACCAGCAGGTAGGCCGTCTCTCCCTCTTTGCCCGAAAACTCTTCGGCTTTGATCACATTGCGTATCAGCCCGCCGACAGCCGCATCTAGCGACTTCAAGAAACCTTTATCGGCTGTTTCATCTTTGAAGACGGGCACAGCCAACGCCTGCACGTCCACCTTGTCGAATGATTGAGCGCTTCCTTTTACTTCCATCTTCTCCTCTTGCGGGTTATCGATTACGTTCCTTTAATTGGGCGCGCGTCTCGCGATCCACGATCCGACGCATTTCAGTTTCACGCTTGTCGTATAGTTTCTTTCCCTTGGCGACACCGATTTCAAACTTAATCTTGCTTTTCCTCACGTACACCCTAGTAATCACCAGCGTCATGCCCTCTGTCGCTGCCGACTGTTCCAGCCGATCGATCTCGCGCCGGTGCAGCAAGAGCTTGCGCGTGCGCAGCGGATCGTGGTTTGCCCGGTTGCCGTGCGAGTACGGCGAGATGTGGGCATTGAAAAGCCAGGCTTCACCCTCGCGCACACCGACATACGAATCCTTGAGCTGAATGCGGCCTTCAAGAACGCTCTTAACTTCGGTCCCCATCAAGACCGCGCCGGCTTCGAACTTCGCCGAGATGTGATAGTTGTGAAACGCAGCGCGGTTACTAGCCAGGACTTTTTCTTCCGTCGCTGCTGCCATCACCAGATTGTGCCAAGCGAAAGGTGACTATAACAAGCGAGCCAACCAGGAACAAGCCTCGATTCCTTTAGACCACCCAGTTTTGCTGGTATCCTGACGCGCTGGTTTGAATCTGTGCGCCGTCAACTCAATCAAACAGTCTTCTGGCTAAGCCTGGTTCTGGTCTCAGCAATCCCGAGACTTCTCGGCGCCTTTTTTCTTCCCAACGCCTTTGGCGACGCCTATGTCTACATCAGTGTCATCGGTGTATGGAGCACAAAACTTTCCGCGCGGACGTTCGCCATTATCGACCTCTACGGATTCTGGCTGCCGCTTTATCAATTCATTTCAGCGATCGTAAACGTGGTCGTCGGCAACGGGTTTTATACGGGCAAGATAGTCTCGGCGCTCTTTGGAGTTGGTTCTTGCCTGCTGGTTTACAGCATCACACTAAAGCTAACAGCCAGTCAGACGGCGGCGTTAATGGGTTTCGCGCTGATCGCGCTGAACCCACTTCACGTTTTCTATTCAGCTTCGGCGATGACCGACGTACCGCATGCTTTCTTCGTCTTGGCCAGTCTGTATTTTGTCTTGCGAGGAGGATGGGTAGCCGCAGCCATTTTTGCGGCGCTCGCGGGTCTGACTCGCGTTGAGAGCTGGATGTTCCTGTTTCTGATTCCGTTGATTCAATTCCTTAAAGAGCGTCGCATTTCCTTCGGAGCCGTTTTAATCATGCTCCTGCCTCCGTTGTTCTGGTTCTACATCTCGTGGAAAGCCACTGGTGACTGGCTGGCATGCTTCAAGTCGCGACAGCAATATCACGATTGGCTGCTGGCTGCGAATCCGGCGCTGGCCCACTTTTCGCTGACCGGAGTCCTCAAGGACAGCGCAACTCTCCTTATCTCTACAGACATTGCGGTGATGATTTCGGCGCTGGTTGCGGGTTGGTTTTTATTGCGCAAGCTTCCTGACCTTCTGCGCCGGCGCACGAAAGTCGAGGATGCGCAGACGATTCTGGCGCCGGTAGTTTTCTTCTTCGCGTTTCTCGGTCTCCTATCGACCGCGTATCTAACTCATCAGCAGCCGATGATCTTTCCGCGCTACGGGCTGATACTTTTCAGTTTGGGAATTCCACTTCTGGCTTGGTGTTTTCTGACCTTGAAGCAAAGAAAGCCTCAGTGGGCGCGTAGATTCCTGGTTTCGATAGTAGTGATTTGCGTTCTCGGTTGGAGTGTTCAGTTCGGCGGCCTGATTGGTTCAGTCAAAGCCACCTCTGCCCAGCGCGTGGTCGCCGATTACCTTCGCGATCACTTCGATCCCAGTTCGAGCGCGCGCATCTTTAGCGACGAAGGAACGGTGACGGTGATGTCCGGACTTCCCGAACAGAAGTTTTTGACTTCATCCGACGCGCCGCGTGATCGTGAAAGCTTCCTAAACTATTTGAAAGAGAAGAACGTCGAGTATCTGGTGTTTGTGAGCAAGGAAGACTCGACGCCCGCAAAATTATTGCCGGAATTGAAGAACGCAGCGGCCAACGAAACTTTTGAACTTAAGATGCATAGCCGTTCAAGATTTCTACGGATGGAAATCTGGCTATACCGATTGCGCGGAAGCGCGGCAGCCCGACCGTGAAGGAGGGCTCCCGACACCCAAGGTTGTCTGTTAGCGCGGTTCCATTATTTTTGACAAGGGCTAAAGCCCGCGGTCGCTCACGCCGTCATTCGCAGACGGCCCTTTTGCAAGAGTCTTGTGTTTCCGGATTTGGACGCTTAGACTCTTTCAAGTGAGAGCGCGAGATGAGTCCCACAATATTCCGCGAACTTGGTTTTCGGTTCTTCTTTTTTTCTCGTGAAGAACCGAGAATGCATGTTCATGTTTATTGCGCCCACGGCGAGGCGAAATTCTGGATTGAACCGACCATCGAACTGGAGGAGAATTACGGATTGAGAGGTCCTGACCTTCAGACCGCCCGAAGATTGATCGAGGAACACGAGGATGAAATCAGAGACGGTTGGCACAGACACTTTGGAAGTTGAGGTCACCCAAATCTCCAAGCACGGGATTTGGTTGCTTCTTGGAGAGAGAGAGTTCTTTCTTTCTTTCGACAATTTTCCGTGGTTCAAGAATGCTGCCGTCTCAGCAATCCACAATGTGAGCCTTCTTAATGCGAATCATCTTTATTGGCCTGATCTGGATATCGATCTCGCGGTCGAATCGATCGAAGACCCGGCAGGGTTTCCGTTGATTGCGCAATAACCTCGAACCCGGCGGTGCAGGCAAAAGGTTCGCAAAAAACTTTCTGTTAATTGGTCAGAAAGATATGTTATGCGCGAGGTCGAAAGTTGGCCGCCGATAACTCTAAAGCCGACCTCATTCGAAGCAGCGGAGAAAGAAGAGCATGAACATCACATACTCTAAGCCGATCGCTGGTCAGCCACTCGAAATTGAAGTTAAAGTTGGAAACCGATGGGCATTCCTTGTAGTGCTGCTCAACGGAGAAAAGTTGTTTGAAAAACGCTTTACCTGTCCCGACCCGCCCTGTCATGAGAGAGTTGTTATCGAACTAAAACCCGATTCGAAAGGTAAGCACTTACTTCTGGAAGGGAATGATCCAGATGGGCCGCGTACTTGGAAGAGTATCGTTGAGTAATTAGGGATCTCATGCAAGCACCTGACACTTCTTCGTTGCTGGCTCAACCTCAGGTAGTTGCTGGTCTGATAACCGCGGTAGGAACAATTCTCGGCGCGCTAATCGTAGGAATCGCTGGCACGATCATTTCACGTCGATATACGCGCGCCCGTGATTTACAGGATCGCGAATCACAATGGCGTAGTCACGCGATTGAACTTACGAAGCTTGAGATTCAGCGAAAGCTCGCGTGTCGTTTAGCCGATGACCCGCGTCCCAGACCGGCAATCTTGGATTTCTTGGCTAACTATCGCGACCTTCAGGAACTTGGATCTAAGACTCCGCGTGAATTGTACGAAACGATTGAAGCAAATCGAATCTCTGATAATCGCGAAAAATCAGATAACTTTGCTGCTAAAGAAACAAAAACCGGCTAATCACTTTTCAAATCAACCTTCGTCTCAACATATCCAACGCCGCCTGTGACGCGCGCCACCGCACTAATTCCCGATCGCCGGGCAGCGTCAATTTCCTATGTTCGGTATGCGCGTCGTCGGCCAGCGCGATGTAGACCAGACCGACGGGCTTCCCTTCCGTGCCGCCATCTGGTCCGGCGATGCCAGTCACTGCTAATCCGAAATCAGTTTTCGCGCGATGACGAACGCCGCGGGCCATGTCGCGTGCCACCTGTTGACTGACGGCGCCGAATTCGCGAATCAGTTTTTTGTCGACCCCGAGCAGGCGCGTCTTTGATTCGTTTGAATAAGTAACCAGGCCTTCTACGAAATACTTTGAAGAGCCGGGCACGCTGGTCAAACGCTGAGCTATCAATCCGCCCGTGCAGCTTTCAGCCACAGAGAGCGTGAAGCCGGTAATCGCCAGACGCCGGCCGACAACTTCTTCCATAGTTTCACCACGAAAAGAAAAGGCTGCGTTGCCCAGTTCCCTTTCAAGTTTTAGAGACAAGTCGTCCAACAACGCTTCAGCGTCAGCTTCCGTGCGTCCGTGCGCGCGCAGATGAATTTCGATCTCGCTGCTGTTGAAGAGAATGGTCGTCTGCGGATTCTCATACTTTGTATAGACGGGCGCGATCTTTTCATCCACCGCCGACTCTCCCATGCCCGCCACGCGGAGCACCCGGCGCGCGAATCGAGTATCGCCGGCCAGCTTCCCTAAGCGGGCGAGCACGTGATTCTCAAACATCGGCTTCATCTCCCTCGGCGGGCCGGGAAATAAAGCAACGGCGCAACCTTCATGTTCAAGATAGAGTCCCGGCGCGCTGCCATTGGGATTCGGCAGCACTTCAGCTCCGGAGATGACCATCGCCTGACGCGAATTTCGTTCGGGCATGTTCATCCCATAACTCTTGAATCGTTCGCGAATCTCCACCAGCACGGCTTCATCCAGGGCCAGTCTGCGTTTCAGCGCGCGCGCCACAACCTTGCGGGTGATGTCGTCTTCCGTCGGGCCCAGGCCACCGGTCGTAATTACCACGCGCGATCGCTTCACTGCGTCTTTAACCAGTTCTTCCAGGCGCGCATCGTCGTCGCCCACAATCGTCTTGAGCTTGACGTCGATACCAATCCGGTTGAGTTGATCGGTGAGCCAGAGACTGTTGGTGTCCGTTCGATCCGCTGCCAGAAGTTCCGAACCTACGGCGATGATTTCTGCTGAGAGCATGAACGACGATTATTACCACAGAGAGCACAGAGGAAGAAACGTAGCCGGTGACAGCGGCAAGTCTTCTTTGACTTGTCGGCAAGAAGCGACCCCAAGAGCGAGGCTATTGACCCAATGGCTTTGCCGCATCGATGCGCGGTAAGTCTCTGACTTACCGCGAAGCCCTCTTCTAAACCTGGTGGTCTATGACCGGAAAGAAAGGGTCTTAGACCCTGAGAAGAAGATGAGGGTTCGCCTCCGGCAAGTCAAAGACTTGCCGCGCATCGGCGTGGCAGAGCCATAACCACAGTGGCCTCCAATTCGGGTTGAAGAATGACATCAAGTCAAAGACTTGCCGCGCATCAGAACGGCGGAGCCGATCCTGTCAGCGAATGAAAATCCTAACTGAAACCGCACCGGCACGCGGCTACTCCAGGCCTTCTTGTCGATCCTTCTTCAACTCGCTTATAGTCAATCTTTTTCAATCAGGAGCAATCATGTCGAAAACACGCTATTACATCGTAGCTCTGCCGGGTGACGGCATCGGGCCTGAGGTCTTAACCTGTGCCCTGAAAATTTTGAACACTGCGGGCGAGTTATTTCACATCGATTTCCAGGTCGAAGAGATTCCGTGTGGCGGACATTACTACGCTGAGCACGAGATCGAATGGCCCGAAGGTTCTTTTGAAAAGTGCGAAGCCGCCGACGCGATCGTGCTGGGTGCTGTGGGACACGAGGTCGACGGCAAGACCGTTTTCACCAAGCCCGGCAAACCTTACCCCGAGCCACAGTTGGCGGGGTTCGCTCAGGTAATTCTCAACCGGCAGAAACTCGGTCTGTACGCAAATGTCCGTCCGGTGAAACTGTATCCGGGCGTTAAGCATAAGATTCATGGCACGTTGAAACAGGTTTGGGACGCGGACAAAGTCGACTATGTCGTCATCCGCGAGAATACCGAGGATGCCTACACCGGCGAGACAAATTCAATTCCCGATGGTCGAGTCACGCCGATCCGCATCACCCGAGAGGCAACTGAACGCGTGGTGCGTTACGCTTTCAATCTGGCGCGACGCCGCGCGAAGCTGAACAAGGTAACGTGCGTCGACAAGTCGAACATTATCGGCGCCCATCGCTTCTTCCGCGAGGTGTTCCGCGAGGTTGGTCAGCGGGATTTTCCGGATATTAAACTCGACTACGCCTACGTGGATGCCTTCTGTCAGTGGCAAATTCGCAACCCCGAATGGTACGACGTGGTGGTTGGTCCGAATCTGGTGGGCGACATCATCAGCGACAACGGGGCGACCACGGCGGGCGGATTGGGGCTTGCCGTCGGCGGCAATATCGGTGATGAGCACGCGATGTTTGAGCCGATTCATGGCAGCGCGCCCAAGCATGCCGGAAAAGACAAGGCGAATCCGATGGCGGCGATTCTGGCGGTGCAGATGATGCTTGACTGGCTGGGCACGCGACATTCGGACGAGCGATTGCAAAAGGCAGCACAGCAAGTCGAAGCTGCGGTGGCCGCACTTCTGAGCGAAGGCAGGACGCTGACCTATGATTTGATTGGAGAGGTAAAGGCGGCCCCCTGCAGTGAAGTGGGCGCGGCGGTGGAAGAGAAACTGCGGTTGATTTCCTGAATGCAGAAACCAGAAAAGAAGAACCCGATCGTCAGGAAAAGCTGAGCACTCACACCTTGGCTTTGCCACGCCGATGCGCGGCAAGTCTCTGACTTGCCGGGAGCGAACTCTTCTTCTTCTCAGGGTCTGCGACCCTGAGGCGGTCATAGACCGCAGACTTAGAGAGGGCTTCTCGGCAAGTCAAAGACTTGCCGCGCATCGGCGTGGCAGAGCCAAAACCACAGTGGCCTCGCTTCGGGTTGAGAATGAGATTGAGTCTAAGACTTGCCGCGCATCAGAGTGGCAAAGCCATAAGATGAATAGCTTCGTTGTGGGTTCTCTAACGGTTCCGCTTGCTACCGCGGGCGGTTCTGCAGCCGCTCTTCAATCTTCGGCAAACTCGTGAGCACGGTGTCTCCGACGATCTTCAAGCTCTTCGCCGAGATCTTATCCAGCGTGTCGTCCTTTGTGTGCCAGTACTGCGCATAGGTGCTGAGTTGAATGATGTCGAGGGCCTCTACCCCGGCGCGCATAAACGGCTCGTGATCGTCGTCGCCAATTCCTTCGGCGGAGTTAACGAACTGCCCGCCATAGCCAAGTTGCTTCGCCGTCTGCCAGACCAGATCAATCAACCAGCGTGAACTGAGTTCCTCGGGACGGCCGAGTTGAAGGTTCTTATAGCCAACCATGTCCAGGAGAATCAAAGCCCTAACTCGGTTTAATTCATTCTTCTCGACGAGTTGCGCCGCCATGTGACGGCTGCCGTAAGTGTGATCGGGCAGTGGGTTCTTTGGATCGGACGGATTTGGATTCTCGCACTCGTCCCAATCGCGGCAGAACGCTTCTTCGCCGTCAAAGAAAACAAACCAATAAGTCAGTCGCGGCTTTTGTTTGTACGCGGCCATCACCCGCGCGATCTCCAACAGCGCGCCGGTGGACGAGCCGCCATCATTGGCGCCCACGAATTTGAAGTCCTTGAAGTACTTGGTGTCGTAATGACTGGAAAGAATAATGACATCAGTGGAATCACCGGGAAGCTCGGCGATGACGTTGACCATCTTTTTCTGACCCTGCGGAGTGGCGGGGTTAAACTCGTCGGCGGTGACTTTCAGGCCGTACGACTTTAACTGCTCGATGAGATAGTTTCGCGTTTTCTCGAGTTCCGCCGAGCCCGCTGGCCGGGGACCGAACTCTACCTGTTTGCGCACGTGGTCGAACGCGCGGTCGCCATCAAACTCGGTGGTGTTTTTGGCCGGCTCAGACGGACCCGGTGGGCGCGCGTCAATCGGCTTGTTTGTGCCACTCGGACATCCGAGCATCCCCAGCGGCGCCAACAACACAAAAGCGAAGGCCAAAAAACGGGTTGAATGATTCGGTGACGCTTTCAATGAGGGCGTTTGGTCGGTGGTCATAGATGAGATGGTCGATTCTGCGGCGGTCGTGTAATCAAACTAGCTCGCCCTCGCGTTCCCTACTTTTGATCCGCTTTTGAGCGGTCACTATCAGGCAGGACACTGTCGAAGATTTTCTTACCCAAAGTCACTGAGCGATCTGCGATCGTGTCCAGGGCCTCAGTAACTGCGATGGTCTCCAGTTGCAGCAGGGTTGCCATCTTGCGTTCGAAAGGTAGTTCTGTGAACTCCTTTTTCAAGTCGGCTGTTTTCTCTTCCGCGGTTCGCGTGCGTTCAGTTTGCGCTACCAGACGCAGCGAAAGTTCGCCGCCGTGTTCGGCTTTACACTGACAAGCGAGTCTTTCTCCGCCCGCCAAACGTTCAGCGCTCAGTTGTTTCCGCTCGCCTTCGGTCAAAGCGGAAAGCAAGGCCGCGCCGTTTATGATCTTGACGGCACAGGTATCGCACTCTCCGCGCCCATCGCAGTCCGCCGGAATATGAAACCCGAGACGTTTGGCCGCGTCCAGAATGTTGGTTCCCTCAGCGACCAGACCACTGGGACCATCGGGCTCAAACTTTATTTCGACACTCATTAAGATCTCTCCGTCTCAGCGATGCGCTCCACGCGTAGCAGTTCGGGCTGCCGGCCGCTTAGCAGTTTCTCGCTTTTGATCGCGCCCCTGACGGCGACATTCCGCGCAAATTCCAATCATACGCAGTAAGTGTGAAGTCAGCTCAAACCGGTGCTTTGCGGCCATTGCGTCCTGGATAGCTTCCAGCTCCGGAGAATAGAACTCGATAATCTTGCCGCACTTCGAACAGATCATGTGGTCATGATGTTGATGTTTGTAATTGTGTTCGTAATGAGCGCGCCCGTCGCCGAAACGGACTTCGCGAGCCAGGCCGGCATCCGTCAGCAGCCGCAGCGTGCGATAAATGGTCGTCTGCCCGACACTGGAATCCTGCTCGCTTACCAGGCGATAGAGGTCCTCGCCTGAGACATGACCTTCGGTGCGCAGAAACACATCCAGAATCAGATCGCGCTGCGAGGTGCGCTTCAGACCCTGTTTCTGAATGTGTTTGAGAAAAACTTCCTGCTCTTCAGTCATAGGCATTAAGCCAGACGGCATACTCGGGAAAGACGGTTGCATTCTATCATTGAGAGAGTTAGCCAACGAAGGGAGAGGTGACTGTTAGAGGGAGGGTGGTGAGCAGAGGGATGATTAGAACAGCTGACGCGCGTGTTCTGCCTTCTGCCGTCTGCCGTCTGCCTACTGCCTACTGCCGTCTGCCTTCTGCTTTCTGCTTTATGATATCTTGTTGCGGCCACGCCGGGGTGGCGAAATGGCAGACGCTACGGACTTAAAATCCGTTGACCGCAAGGTCGTGTGGGTTCGACTCCCACCCTCGGCACCAATCTTCAATTCTTTTGGTTACTACGCTTTGCATCGCGTCAACTTCCGTCATCGTCACTCCCTCAGCTTGCTGGTTGAATCCGGGATTAAATCGAAAAGCCCGCGGGAGAAATCTCGCGGGCTTTTTCGATCTTGTTTATCTGAAGAGCTAGTTGCCAGACCTTCGAATGAGGATTGGATCGAATTTTACCATTCCGCGGCTCACAAGCAACTGCTTGCCATCCCTGGTCCAGGTAAAATAATTCGTCGAAGGAGTTCGAAAATCAGTCAGGCGTACAGGTTTACCATTGCCATCAACCGACACGGTCCATATGTCGATCGTACGGCCCGGACCGCCATCCATTGAACGCACAGCGATTCTGCGATTGTCCGGTTTCCAATGTGGTCGGATGGACGTAAAATTCGCGGGTAGGTCGATTATCTTTGGAGCTCCGCCAGTGGCGGGCACGATCCCGATCTTGTACTTCCACTGATCAGTAAATCGCCCAAGACCGTAGAGCAGCCGGCCGTCCACTCGATTGGCTTCGATTCCATTCAAGCTCCATCCCTCCGGCGCGGTCGCGAAAACTGATGACTCGCCGCCGCTGACCGGGACCCGCCGCACAATCTTCCAGGGGTCATCCTTGGCATCGATATAGTAGATCCACTTGCCGTCCGCCGAAAAGCACGGGAGCTGGTCGTTAGCGCCGGTTGTTAATTGCCTCACATTGTTTCCATCGCTGTCCATTAGAAAGATGTGGTTGGCGCCGCCCACGCGATCGGACACCAACGCAATGTACTTACCGTCAAACGAGATCTCAGGCTGCATATTGGCCCCCTGGTCATGCGTGAGTTGTCGTCGGCTGCTACCGTCAGCATTCATCACCCATATGTCGCGAGCCCCGCCGATCTCGGAACTTGTAAGGATGCGGCCATCCGGCATCCAGCTGAACTTGCCCACAAATTCACCGGATATCGTTAGCTGTCTTGCTTTGCTTTGGTCATTGTTCGGCAGCAGCCACAGGTCGCGAGTGTTACTGAACTGCATGGTCACCAGAACATCGCCGTTCCTTGTCGCGCTCAGTTCGCGATACGAAACCAAACCGCTGGTAATGGCCCTCGCTTCTCCGGTCGGCGAGATCGACCACAGCTGTGACGGGTCGGAAATATTTACGTTTGCGGATATCACCAAATTACCGTTCGACAGCCACACGGCACCAAAGAAGTTGTTCCATTTTAGTTCGCTTATCGTCCGCAGCTTACCATCAGCCGCGCTAACGCCGACGATCTTCAGGAAACCGCCACCGCCGTCTTTGTAACGCATCGCGCACCCGACCGTTTTTCCATCGGGCGAGAAGACAGGTATACCTACGACGGCGTTATCGGGAAAGCTGGCAATTGTCCGCTCCTTCGAACCGTCGAGCCCAGCGAAAACGATCGATCCTCCTCCGCCAGTCAATTCCCGCGTGAACACCATGGTTGAGCCGTCCGGTGAAAACGTCATTCCTTCGTTTGGATTGTTCACCACCTTAACGGGCGTGCCGCCTTCGACCGGGATTCTCATAAACCCGTCGGTACTGTTCGCGCCCCCGAAGGAGTAGTACAAGAATTTACCGTCGGGCGAAAACCGTATGTCCCAGATCTTAGGATCGCGCAGGATCTCTTTTTCAGCAGATGTGGCCAGTTCCATTACGTTTATGCCTGTCGCTGATCTATACGCGACATACCGGCCGTCAGGTGAGATGACAACCCCGTTGGCCTGGCCTGAGATCGGAAGCCTTGAGAATTTGAGGTCTTTCTCAGTGGTTGAGGCGTCGATAAGGGCTAATCGTTCCGCCGAACTGGGCGGCGTGGCGCCCTTGAACTTGTAGACCGACAAACCGATTGCGCTACTTAAGACAAGTACTATCGCAACAAGCGTCGCATACTTGTGCCGCTCCAGCCCGGTGACGATATATTCGGCACTCAAAGTCGGACGCCGTCGGATGAGTTGTGTCTTTAGCTCGTCAGTCCTTCCGGGAAAACTGACATAAGGCATAGGTTCGATCGCATATTCCATTTTCTTTTTCTCTCCTTTCAGATCTTTAAGGAGGTCATGCGCGGATCGATATCTTGAATCTTTGTCTTTTGCCAGGGCCTTTTCGCAGATCGGACGCAGATCGGGCGGCACGCTGTCCATGTTTGCGGGTCCGCTGCCGGGTTTTAGGATCGACGTGATCAGGTCGGTCACCGACTCGCCTTCGAATGGCGGACGCCCGGTGAGCATCTCCTGAAAGACGACGCCGACGCTCCACAGATCGGTCCGTGCGTCGACAGCCTGGCCGCGCGCCTGCTCGGGCGACATGTAGGCGACGGTGCCCATGACAAGGCCGGGGCTGGTGTGAATACGAGACGTGAAGGGTGCCTTAGGATCGATCGGGAGGTCATCAGCCTCGGTGAGTTTCGCAAGGCCGAAGTCCAATACCTTAACGAGGCCATCCTTACGAAGCATTACATTCTCGGGCTTTATGTCGCGGTGCACGATGCCGGCCGAGTGTGCAGCTTGTAAGGCAGCAGCAATTTGGCAGGTGATATCGATACTCTCGGCGGCGGTTAACCCCTGATGCATATGCTCTCGAAGCGTCAAGCCGTCGACGTACTCCGAAACGATAAAGCGAGCCCCTTCAAACGAACCGATCTCGTGGATCGTAAGGATGTTCGGGTGATTGAGGGCCGAGGCGGCGCGGGCCTCCTGGATAAATCGCCGCACGCGCTCCTGATCCTCTGCCACATCACGATGCAACACCTTAAATGCCACAGGCCTATCAAGCTCAGTGTCGTCGGCGAGAAAGACCTGGCCCATACCGCCGGTGCCGATCTGCTCTCTGATTCGATAGCGGCCGATTGCCTGTCCGGCAGTGAGAGCGGTCTGGATCAACAGCTCTGCAGAGTTGACGATATTGTTTTCGAGAAAATCGCTGTCATATGAGGCGAGGAGTCTTTCGACCTGAGATCGGAGCTCTTCGTCACTAGAACATGTGCGATCAAGGTAAGCAGCGCGCTCTGTGGGCGTGAGTGCGAGTACCTCGCCGAAGATCTGTTTTACCGTTTGCCAGTCTTGTGTGTTCATTGCGACGGTGGCAGCGGGACGCTTGCGCTCCAGTTCTTATCGGGTCAGCTCGTGCTTAAGCCATGCCTTTGCCGCCGCCCAATCGCGTTTGACGCTTGCAGGCGAGACCTTTAGAAGCTCGGCTGTTTCGTTGATTCCCAGGCCGGCGAAATAACGCAGCTCAACCACCCTGACCTGTCGCTCATCGAGTTGGGCGAGACGGTCGAGGGCTTCATCGAGCGCGATCATATCGAAGTCGATGGGTGCGGATGTCAGATGCAACTCGTTAAGCTCAACTGCTTCATCCCGGCCCCCTCGTTTCTGCCTGTGCTTTGTGCGTGCATGGTCGACGAGGACTCGTCTCATCAACTCCGCTGCCAGGGCGAAAAAATGGCCCCGGTCCTGCCACCTGACCGAACGTTGTTCGACGAGCTTCAAATAAGCTTCATTTATGAGTGCCGCCGTGTCGAGAGTATGATCACGCCGCTCACGTCTGAGCTGGCGGCGCGCCTGCCGCCTAAGCTGCTCGTAAACCGCTCGTATCAGATCGTCTGACGCGTGCTGCTCACCGTCGCTCCATGCACGAAGCATGGCCGTGATCTCATTGCGAGAAGGTGAGGCGGAATTCATTGGCGATACTGCTCTTGAAGGCTGAGCAGCCATGATATTTTCGCCTGCCGGGTAAGTCAATGAACTTACCCACTGCTTCAACTCTCGTTTGGTTAGGATCAATCCGCGCATGACCTGGTCCATAGCTGAAGCAAATTCCGCCTCTATTACCAGTACGCGACAAACATCGAAAAAATGGCTCAGCTATTTTCACACAAGGCAATATTCACCTTGCGCGTGAGAAGGCTCTGGGAAAGGTGTACGTCGGCGCATTAAGTGCTGTAATTAAGTTATGGTCGGGAAGGCGAGATTCGAACTCGCGACCTCACGCACCCCAATCAAGCGAGATGCTAAAACCTAAGTAATTGATTTTGAATCGAGTTGCAGCCACGGTCGAATCAAGCAATTTTACGTTTCTTCACATCGCGTGACATCGAGTTACCGAGATTTTCTTTTCGTTCTTGCCACAATCCTGCCACAGTCGGCTTCTGAACTTGAGAGGTCAATTATCATCTACGACGTTCGTTCGCTGGTACTGTCGCTTGCTTGCTGAGTAGGGCGGGCCGGGCTTGTGCGGGACCGTTTCGTCAGCCTGAAAATGGTCGGAGAGTTCCTCTTCACACGTATCCTCGCCTGGGTCATCGACTGTTATCAACACTTCCAAGTTTTCCTCGCTCATGTGAAACCTCCTTACAATGTCTGTAGAGTTACATACTCGCGGCTGTCTCCAGGGTTTCGTGCTTTCCTAACGACAACGGATTTCATTCCGGCACCGGAACCACGACCGGCGCGCCCTTGTCCTTAACGAAGAACACGACGAATTTTGCAGGTTTGGTGCTGCTCGCGTTCTTACCGATGACATGAACGTCGTCAGGGCCTTCATAAAAAGTCTGGCCCGGCGTCAGCGTGACTTCTTTTCCACCTTTCACCTGCATGATGATCGAGCCCTCCAGCACATAGATGAAGGCGTGCGCATTGTGCCGGTGGATGGGATCGGCGCTGCCTGGCGGGTAATCCACCGTGATCATCAGGACTTCTTTGCCGGCAAACTCCGGCAGATCTTTCGAAGTGAGTGGTGTCACGGAGGCCTGCGGGGCCTTGCTGGCGGCGGGCTGTTGAGCGATCAGGGTGCCCGGCATCAGAAATAGCAGAACTAACATTAATGTCTTGTACCTCATGATTAACCTCCGTTTGGTAAACCGGCTTTACGCCATTACTCCTTGAAAGGTGAGTTCAGCAGGTAGTCCACAGTGGACGTGGCCTCATAACCCGGCACAAAGCGCTCGCCAAAATCACGTGCAAAGTTGTCATAGGTCGTCGTCGGACGTGTCTCGACAATCCGGCAAACGGCTTTAGTGAATTGCTCCTTCATTCCCAGCCGGGGGAACGCTTTGACGATCGTTGCCACCTCAGCACCGGTCAGTGTCTCGTAACTCCAACCACCCCAGTCCAGGCCGATGCCCATCGTGGCCAACGCAATCTCTGTTTCCTTGTAAAGGCTTATGGAAGGCGTCGAGTTCAGCGCAACTCCGTCCCAGATCAACTGCGCCCGACGATCATCCATACCCTCGTTGCGGGCGAAGGTACGTGCGGCATTCGCTCCCTCCACCTCAAATCGCAGTGGACCATTGAACGCTTCTGCCAAACCCAGGTCGTGCAGGATAGTAGTCACGGCCAGAACTTCGCCGTCATGCGCAATCTGTTTGCGTTGTGCAATGATCGCCGCAAAGAGCCAAGATCTCATAACGTGATTGAACAAGTAGGGCTCAGATCGCTCGCGTGCGAAATCTATCGCCCGGGATATCAATGGCGTGTCGGGGACGGAGACACCTGCCAGTAAACGAGTGGCGACATTGGATTCTGGTCTCTGGGCAATTGCAGTCATTTCAAGCTCTCCTCAGTCCTACGTACATTGCTTTCAAAGAAGGAGCCCCACAAGGTCATCTATCAGGCCGCCGCCGACTTTTGGCCGGCAATGAATGCGAGCAGATCGGCGTTGATTTGATCTGCATGCGTGGTCGGCATCCCATGCGGAAAACCGGGATAGAATTTCGTTGTGGCATTCTGGAGCAGCTTCGTCGAAAGAGGGCCGGCATCAGCGAAGGGCACGATCTGATCATCCTCTCCATGCATCACCAGTGTCGGCACGTCGATCTGTTTGAGATCCTCGGTGAAGTCGGTTTCCGAAAATGCCTTGATACAGTCGTATTGCGCTTTAATCCCGCCCATCATCGCCTGCCGCCACCAGTTATCTCTGACGCCTTGCTTGATGTCGGCGCCCGGCCGGTTGTAAC